>SDBT01009208.1_pt1 | contig 16049 bp, 24 predicted proteins | sample 2277101 | NCBI WGS metagenome assembly SDBT01 (sample SAMN10404973, study PRJNA504765) | marine sediment metagenome | isolation source: marine sediment core GS10_PC15, 103 cmbsf | place: Arctic Ocean: Southern Knipovich Ridge | collected 2010 | reverse complement strand
GGGTTTGACGGATGCAATTCCAGTGGCCAATGCCCGCGATGTGGGTGTCGCGTCTTGCAAGACAGCCAAGGCAACTGGTTCCAAACTGGAGGGCCATATGATGACTGATAAGCCAACATGGCGATACAGGGTCGTCAGGGACAACACTGATTACCTGACCATCCATGAGGTCCATACCGACCCATCGGTCGGCATGACGGTGAATCCAGTTTGCCCCGGAGGACATTCACTAGAAGAACTCAGGGGAGACATTGAACTCATGCTGCGCGCGCTGGGCGAAGAGGTGCTTGATGACTGACACGCCGATGGACCTGAAGGCGATGGCTATCGAACTCGCACGCAGGATAAATGTCAACGCCCATCGAGACATCCTCGCCGCCCTTGAGCGCGTCGCTGCGGACACGAGAGAAGGGGCTGCTGCGAAGTGTGAAGCCATCGAGCGAGAGTTACGGACAGACGGTGAGTGTCCTCATGTGGGCGCAAGGCCCGCAGCCCTGCGTTGCGCCGCAGCCATCCGGGCGGGCGAGGGAGGTGGGGAATAATGAGCCGTACCGATATTGGGGAACTTGAGTGGTTACAGGCCCGCGAAGATGCGAGGTGCATATTACGTGCAGCCGTGGAGATGTCAAAGCCCCGCAGAGGCTTTCAAACACCCACCCGTGGCGAAGCCGTGTCGATCTGTATTTCAGAACTGCAATGCATACGCACTCTCATCGAGAAAGAGGCCAGCGAATGACCGACCAAGACAAAAAGTACGAACGGCCAGACCGCCAGGCCAACAATCTCACACCTGCCGAGAAGCGTTGGCTGCTGTACTTCTACGACGTGGCAGACTTCGGCCCTTCGCATGATGATGTCATCCGAATACATGAGGATAGTTACCAGCGTGAGACTGGTGAGACCGCACCTTGGCGCGAATGTGATGAGTGCTGCGACCGCCTGGCCGACCATGACAAACCTTGTGAGGCCAGCGAATGACTGTCAGCCTGAAGTGGAAACTGATACATGCAGGTTGCGATCACAGGCCGTGGGGTAAGTGGTCGTGGTATTTCTACCGGCCAGTGGAGAAAGGCGAATGACCAAGCCTAGCCCCGAGGCTCCGTGCAATATCGAGTTCGATGGCCATGATTGGACTGAGCTTGGTCCCGTGTTTGACCTCGACATCGTAGACGATAATTCAATGTACGCCTATATAATTCAATCAAGGTTGTGGGAAGCGGCGGTGAGTATTGACGGCCCTACTACTGGCGAGGTGAAGAACGCCGAATGGCAAATTGAACAGGTCCACCGATTCATTGCTGCTGTCGGAAGGAGCCACAGACATGGCGATGGTAATGTTTGGCTGGCCATCTCGAAGATCAAGAGTGCGTGGACCTTTGCTCAGTGGGTTGGGCGTTATCTGGAATCAGCATGGACATAAAGAGCGAGGCTCCGTGCGGGACCGCACCCTGCGTTGAATGCGGAGCTACCGCCTACACATGTGAATTCCCAGACCAGCTTGCCGAAGGGGATATTGCTTGTGTATTGAAGGATATGTCGCCCCACATGGAAGGCTGCCAGTTGGATTCTGGTAGTTGGGTGTGTAGTTCGAAGTGTTGGGATGTGCAGGCCGGATCTGTTGTTGATGATTTCGGTACAGTCCTTGGGATAATGGATCGACACAATCTCAAAGTTGCCTGGAGAAGGGTACCCGAGAGGAGCAGTGGCAACCCCGCACAAAGGCTGGTGCTTATCTGTACTGACCCAGATGATGCTGACACTATTGTCGATTTCTTGGAATCAGAGTTTGATTTGGGGAAGAAGATTTGGGAGGGCTCGTCATGATCGGGGCTCCGTGCGCTGAGTGCGGGGGGAGTGGCGAATTGCCGGACGCCGTTCAAGCATGGGATATCCCCGGTGCGCCTGTTCCAACCTGCCCATCCTGCCAGCCACCACGCGCACCAACAGGTACGTCCGCTACCCCTGAGAGCACGGGAGAGCCACGCAGCTCAAGTCCTATCCTGGATGGAGCCATAGAATTTGTAGAGGATATTGTAGCCAACGCAAAAGAGTCAGCGGAGCCGCGTACGGACTATCCGCATGACCCCCATGATTACATCGTGAAAAATGGAGATGCGGTCACACTTGAAGAAAAAGACAGTCGTCAACGTCAAAGCAGGGCTCACAGAAAGCGCAGAAATGTGGCTCGCCATATCCGCAGGCACAAAAGGGGATGATGATGGCTGACGAACGCAAGCCACCAGAGCCGCGCATGGATACTCACAAGGGCTGTGTCCCTCGCCGCTACCGCAAGCGCCAGGTTGTAGTGGTGACGGCTCAGCAGTTTAGGCCGGATGTGAAGCCGTGGCCAGAAGGAGTGTATGAATCTGGACCGCGCCATTGGCGAATCAAAACCCTTGAAGGCGTCTACAACGTCAGGCACGGCGACTGGATAATCACTGGTATCAAAGGCGAGCGTTATCCATGCAAGCCGGACATCTTCGAGGCAACTTACGAGGCCGTCGATGACTGAGCGCACGGACCAGCCCGAGGATATTGAATTCCCCGGTTTCGACTTGGACGGAACGGATCGGCCGCGGGAATCTCTGGGCCGATGTAACTGTCATCTCGGTATCAAGTGTTCAATACATGACCAGCCGCAGGCCGACACGTCACGCACGGTGGAAGAGATGACCGATGAACTGATGGAGTGGGTCGAATCTTGCGCCACCATTGCAAAATCTACCAAGCCGAAGTTGCGGTTGCTGATCGGTGGCGCGCTGGAAGAGGTGGACAAAGCGGCGCGACTAGATCCAAAACAATTTGCTGAGTATGAGCGCACGTTCAAGGTCGCCCTCGAAGCCCAGCAGCATGAATATGACCGCCAAGTAGCCACAATCCGCCACGCTTGCGCGGAGGAAATCAGGGCGCTGGGGTGCAGGCGACATTTGTGTGAACACAGATTCATCGAAGCTAGGTATGGCTGCCCCATCGCCATCGCTGACCGGCTGGAGAAGGGAGGGAAGAAATGATCATCGCCTGCATCATCTACCTACTCACCATGACCTGTACGGATGATGTCCTCCGGTGGTCCAATGAAGTGGCTCCCGTGGGCACGGTCAACATCAGGGTGGAAGCCTACTCAACATTCACCACCTATGGGGCAACTGAGAATGTGTTGGCCTGGGAGAAGACTAAGCAGGCTGGAGCCAGGTCAGAGCCTGTGGGCTGCGAGGACACAGACTTGATGATCTGTGTGTTCCCCATTGATTCAGCGGGTGTCCCACTGATGGACATTGAATGTTTCTCGTGGAAGGCGGGAGGTGGGCGGATGTTGGATGACTCGAACATTTCAGGCGGGTGGACTATCCCACCTATGTGTGGAGAATAGACATGGAAGAACTGAAAGAGATCGCCACAATCATCGAAACGTTGGGTGAGCAGGGGACCAGTGCGTTTATCTGGTGGCTTGTGTTGAGTAAAGGAACAAGTCTTCTCATCAATCTCGCCTGGCTGTCCACGATTGTGATTGTTACGGGGAGAATCGCAAGGGGTGTGGTCGGATCTATGAAGGCAGCCGCCAAGGAAGTTGAATGATACAGGTCCACATTCTGGGCCTGTTATCCCTTATATTGATAGTCCTAGGGGGAGTCGCCGTTAATGATGTCGTTCATCCTTATCATGGTGCTATTGGCCGCAGGGTTATCCGAAAATGGCTGGCCTTCTGGCTTGCTCTAAGTGGTGGAAAGTGGTACGAGTGAATGTGCGGGGGTATCTTGGAAAAGGTGGTTACTTGACGATCTCATTAGACCTATGTACTTCTTGTTCTCAACGATTGAATGAATGGACAAAGACCTTGGACATTAAGATTGGAACAACATCTTCACTAGAGGTCTCTACTACTCTTCAGATCGATGAGCCCTGGACATTAGAACAAGAACGTTCTGCGAGGATTGCTTGGGATACTAACACACCCTACTCCAAATTGACACCCCAATGTATAGCAATACAACGTGATACACGGCGATGTGCAAAATTCAGGGGACATAAAGGTGACCATGTAGTACCGCAGGACAACCAAGGTTGGAAGGAAGTGAAAAGTAGCATAGATGACTGAGCCCTCTAACGAAACCCTCGAACGCACCGACATCCCCGAAGAAGTGTGGCTTCACCATTACTGGAAGCATGGAGGGCTCTTTTACAACAATTCAAAGCGATGTTGCGGCTGCTACAACGCATGGAAGGCCAACCCAAATGAACTCATCAAGAAGAGTAGAAGGTGGTTGCGAGGGCAAGAGTACGAAAGCAAATCCAAATGCTAAAGGAAAAATAAGATGCAAATAATTCATAAGCGTATCGGAGGCAGAGGTGGTCTCTTCATGTTGATCCAAGGGGACTCACGCACCGGCAAAACCTCCTTTGCTACCAATTTGCCGGACCGTTTCTACCCTCTTGCTTATGCAGCATGGGACCCAAAATCTGAGGGTCTGAAATCCACCTTCTCTCAGAACCTAAATCGCATCTTGCCAGTGAAGCCAGGGAGGCTCATCGTAGATGAGAAGGCCATCGAAGGCTTGCGAAAGGCAGGCAAGGATGTTCACTTCGATGCTGAAACAGAAGAACATTTCATCCGTGAAGGCGCAACCAAGGATGCCGAGCGCATTGCTACTTACCCATGGAGTGCCGAAGAGCTGAATGGCGAACGAATCCGCACTTTGGTTTGGGACACAGCCACACAAACCAGTGATGACATTTTGAATGAGGTTAGTATCAAAGGGTTCACTGACAAGAACACGGGGAAAGAGTATGGCCAACATCGCCACTCCATTGATATGGGTGGAGGCAAGAAGTTTGTTGGATCGAATCAACCGGACTACGGCCTCGCTCAGAAGATCATCACGCAGATCCTGAAGTATCTGGCGGACCAGCCGATCAATGTCTTCGTACTTTTTCACAAGGAGATTGATGCGGACACACGAGTCATTGGACCTGCCACCATTGGCCGCGCACTGGTGGCAAAGTTGCCCCGTCTCTTTGACTATGTGGTGGAAACCGAAATTGAGCCAACCAAGGTTGGCAATGAGACCAAGAATTACCACCACCTGAGAGTGAAGAGCTACGTGATGAAGCCCACGATGTATAAGGTGATGCTGGGAATGAGAGAAGGGCTGAAGGATCCGGTGTTCACAGAGAATCGCTACTTGCTTGGAATTGATGGAGCGAGCCCACGCAACAATCCAGCGGATAGTCCATTTTGGATCTGCATACAGAAGCTGATTGATGCGAATGAAGGAGGGAACTGATGCGTCTTCTCGATGTTATAGGAGGGGGTTGTGTTCTAATAACTCTCTACCTTACCATAGTGGGAGCCTTCATAGGATTCCTTGTTTGGATGATTATCAAGATATTGCAGTGGACAGGGGTACTCTGATGTGCAAGACCTGCAACCACGAAGATGTCCTCGCCACCGCCCGAGCCAACGTTGAGACCGCAGGGGATTTAGGTGAGCGAGTTGAGGCAGCATTCAACTTCTGCATGAGCGTAAGTAGCAAGAGTGAAGACATTGCAGAGACCATTTCAAACTCGGGGCATGTGACAGTGAGGCAGCGCGATGCGCTAGAGAATATGAGTGCGGGATTGGCGAAGTGGGATCGTTAAATGGCCACCACCAACGGACTTCGTTAAAGGAGACCTGATGACAACTAAGCATTCAGACAACAAAGAAAAGCACTGGCCAGAGTCGGGCCATGTTTGTGAACTTAGTATCTCTGCTGATGGGTGCGGTAAATGTCTGCGGCTTCTTTTGTCAGATGAGAAGATTGAGTTTCTGCTCAGTGAGATATGGGGTTTGGGAGCCAGTGGTCCTCTTGGGGCCTTCTATCGGCCAGGAATCAAGAAGGCAATAGAGGAGAATCACTGTGGGATAGGTAAGTGAACCCAAAACCTGAAGCGTGTTCTGGCTGCCCCTTGGAACAAGAAGGCGAAGGCTTCGTCCCTCCCGAAGGAAACAAAGACGCAAAGATTTGCATTGTAGGAGAAGCGCCTGGTAAAAATGAAGTTGCCATGAACCGCCCCTTTGTGGGCAGCAGCGGCACCATGCTGAACCGCGCCTTCTGGAAATTGGGGGTGAAGCGCGAGGATGTTTATATTACCAATGCGCTCAAATGTCGCCCCCACACCGCTACAGGAGCGAACCGCAACCCCACTGACCGCGAGCTGCGCCACTGTCGGCAGCGCCACTTCATGGCCGAGATGGAAAGTATCTCCCCTACCACTATCATCGCTCTTGGTGGTCGCGCTTACAAAGCTCTGACCTGGCGCAGCGATCTCATGTCTACTCTGAAGCGCCCTGGATTCTTGCATTCCATTCTTTCAGCAAAAGAAGTCGCCGCTTTTCATGCGTTCACCATCTATAAGAAGAAGCCTTGCGAATTCGTATGGCCCCCAAGCGCTCCAAAGCTCTCTGTAAATCTGCATCCCAGCGCTGTGCAGCGCAGTGGATTCTTGTGGGCCGATGCCTTTCTACATAACCTGAACAGGGCATTCAAGCAGAGATGGACCAATGAGCCGCAGCGCCTCGCCACCTCCTACAACACCACGCCTTCCGCAGCACACCTTGAAGCCTTTGGACGCAACGTGCGCCGCGAAAAGGTGTTCGCCTTTGACCTTGAAACCTCCTATGACGAAGCGCGAGTCATCTCCATGATTGGTATGAGTTGTTCAGTGGGTGTTGCGCTTGTGGCTCCCTGGAGCGAAGCAACCCGCGAGTTCGTGAGGCCGCTACTCGCAGATCCTGCGATTACCAAGGTTGTGCATAACGTAGCCTTCGATATTTCAGTTCTACTGAAGCAGGGGTTTGAAGTTGAAGGCTTGGCCTGGTGCACAATGATGTCCTCGAATAATATGTACTCGCATCTGAGCATTCCAGGGGGGTTGGGTGTGCGCCTTGCGAATGTAGGCCCTCTCTTCACTGACATGCCCCAATGGAAGCATCTCGTAGAAGAAGATGAACCTCTCTATTGTGGGAAAGATACAGACGCAGCAATGCGTCTCTACCAGATTCATCGAGGGGGATTGCGAAGTCGCAGCTCCCTTGGCCCCACTTTCCTCAAACATGCGGAAGAGATCACCTTCCCAGCAAGGCGCATCTTCACCGAGATTGAGCTGCATGGAATGGCTGTGGATCCAAAGGTCCATGCGGAGTTCGAGCAAAAGTGGCACGAAAGCCACACGAACATGCTGCGAAGGTGGGCCGAAGTGGCTCCTAATGTCCCATGGGAAGGTGAAGGCAGCAACAAGCTGAAGCATGACTTCTTCTTTGAAGAGCTTGGGCTGAAGCCAGGCAAACTGACTCCTGGCAAGAAGCCTTCTCTGAGTGCAGAGAGCCTCGCTCTCATGGTTGATGCGAATCCGAACATTGCTGCTTTGCAGGTTGTAGGGAAGTTGCAGAAGCTAGGAGCGGAACGCAAGCATTGGGACATTGCGTTAGATGCAGATGGGCTTTATCACGCAACATACAAGTTGCATAGGTCACGCACTGGCCGCACAGCAAGTGGCATGGACGAAGATGAGCCTAACAAAGCACGCGGACAGGCCGACAACATCCAAAACAAACCCCGCGAGTACAAGAAGATGTTTGTGCCCCATGATCGCGGCTTCGTGTTCCTTGAATTTGACTTCTCGGGGATTGAGTTTGTCCTTTCAGCAGCGATGGCAGGTGATACACACGCTTTGGCTCTATATGCACAAGGCGATGATATCCATTCGCGGGTGGCAATGCGTGCATTTGGAGGAACACAGGAGGAGATTCAAGCTGAATACAACGCAGCACAGAGCGGAGAAGAGAAGGTGGCCACCCGCCGTTACAAAGCAAAGAGAGTGGTGCATGGTGGAAATTATGGTGCGCAACCAAAGAAGATTGCAGAGATTGTAGGGTGCTCACAGGATGAAGCGAAGGCATTGCTCACTGGATTCCTACGAGAATTTCCACAGATCGCAAAGTTTCGCCGCGAAACCCTTACACTTGGGAAGAAGCAGCGATGGCTCGAAAATCCATGGGGCCGTCGCATTTGGTTCCCTGACAACAACCCCAATGAGATGCTTGCCTCACGGCCTCAAAGTGCCGCTCTCGAAGTCGCTCTGGAGCGCCTGTGTTGGCTCTGGCGCAACCCAATTCTTCAGAAGGCTCAGGTGAAGGTGGTGGCATTTGTGCATGACAGCTACTTGCTGGAGTGCCCTGAGTCGAATATGATGAAGGCCGCAGCAACGATACAGCAGATTCTGGAAACCCCAGTTGAGAAGTGTGGAGGCGTGGTCGTGAAGGCGGATGGCATGTGGGGGTGGAATTGGTTGGACCTCAAACCGCTCCGCAAAGAGATTCTGTGATTTGTGAAGCAGCCACCTTTCGACCTTGACTCTTTCTTTCCTGATTGCTTGATTCGAGACTATGCGAAGGTGCTTGGGCAATATGACTCGGTGCCTCCGGTCCTTCATGCCTTTGCAGGGATGGCTGCATTCGGTTGCCTCTTTGGGGGGTGGGTCAACATCGGACAGGGTGCGGCCCATGAGATCGATCCATTGGAACACATGGTTCTAGTGGCCCCTTCAGCAGTTGGTAAAGGAGGCGCACTTTCGCAGGCCGAGCGCCTTGTCAGTAATATCTCACCGGGCCATGGGATCATTGGGGGGAGGCTGACCATGGAAGGGATACTCTCGCGCCTCCCAGATACCAACAACCGCGCTCTCATTCTTAGTGAAGAGATGGGTGCCACCTTTGGGGAGAAGTCATTTACCAAGAACTTCGAGATCGATTTTACGGATTTGATGGACAACAAGGACATCACACGCTGGCACACGAAGGGGACCAAGAATGAGAAGAACCATGGCGTGTTGTATGGAGTCAAGATCACGGCCCTCACTGCCACTACGAAGAGTTGGATCGAACAGGGTGTGTTGGGAACCGCTCTTGAGAAAGGATTTGCCAGCCGCGTCCTCTGGGTTTGGTATGAAGAACCCGCAGAGCTACGAAAATGGGCTGCTCCTGTGGTTGTTGGTCTTGAAAGCCTTTATGAGCGTGGACGGCGACTCCATGAATTCTTGAAGCCAAAGGATTTGATAGCAAAGCCACTACGACTTTCATTGATTGATGAGAATTGCCCTGGTGGGCGAGAGTATAGTGAGTGGTTCGATGCTCACCAGAAAGATAGACCAACTGAAGATGTTTGGGAGACTGGTTGGTGGGGGAGGAAGAAGCAACACTACTTGCAGATAGGGCTCATCCTTTCGCTTGCTTGCATCGCTAACCAAAAGAGTGAGATCCGCAAGGTTGAGTTAATCCCAGAAGCGATGGTAGCAGCGGGGCGGTTGCTGGATTGGGCTCAGTGGGGAGTGGACAAAGTTCATACGATGATGAAGATATCGCCCGATGCGAAGATGGCCGAATGGTTGCTCAGCAAGTTGCATCTCCGGTTTGGGGGTATGGCTCCTGTGAGTAAGTTCCATCAGGCGGTGCAAGGGCAAACTGGCCGGGCCAAGAAGACCTCTGAGATCATGGGTGAGATGGTTGCTTTTGGGTATGTGAAGAAGGGTCATGTGGACAGCATCGGGTGGTGCTGGGTTTTGACTGACCAAGGGAAGAAGTTTTTGGAGGGCGGCTGATGGGTTGTGATATTCATGCGGTGATTCAGATCAAAGATCCAGAACGAACATCTTGGGGTTGGGAAGCTGTTGGGGTACCAGATCATTCTCGCAGCTATTTTTTCTTTGGTTTACTCGGCCTTGAAGGGCGAATAGATCATGAAAATCCCATTTGTTCTTTCCGAGGTCTACCTGAGGATTTCGATTGGCCTGAAGAGAGCTGGGCTCAGTTTTTAGATTCCGAAGGGCACTCTCCTTCTTGGTTCTCACTGCGAGATGTTGAAAGATATGACTCATCTCTCATTGAAAATCGACAACAATGGGATCGGTGGGTACAACTTATGTATGCTATTCGAAACATCTATGAGGTCACCAACGATGAGGTTCGAGTGGTTTACAATTTCGATAACTGAAGGAGGTTGAGCATGGGTTGCAAAAAGGTTTCAATTCGCATTGCCAAGGAAATCGCAACTGCGGTGTCCCCAACAGGTATCAAGTTCATTGCGTCGATTGTACAGATTGTGGCGCAAACCGATTGGTCGAATAGCGAGAAGCGAGAGACCTCTGTTGATTTAGCGATGGCTGAGGCCCGCCAAGCTGGCCGCGAGGTCAGGGAGAACGCCATTCGCGCTGCTGTTGAAGCAGCAGTGGTAGGGCTCAAGAACCTCGGGGCTGAGATTGAACAACTGGGTAACGATCCCGCAGGTGAAGTGGAAGAGAAAGTCTGATGGCCCGGCGTCCAGTTACTGTGACCATTCTTCCTTACACGCGGGTCTCTTGCGAGGGTATGACGCTACTCGCTACAGGGGCACAGGCAATGGAAATTACATTGGAGCCGAAACATAGTCCACAAGAGGAGTTGGAGCGAGAAGGGCAGCGGAGGTTGCCAGGATTTGATACGAAGTTAGCGCCTGCCTAAACATGATTGCTGACATCTATCTCAGAGATTCCAAAACTGGAATGTGCAGGATCTATAGAGAGCCTAACTGGACAGAAGGGTCAGAGTTCTATTGGTCTGAGGGGAATTTCGGATGTGATGACAATAGATACCAAGCTCTATGGTATCTAGACTGCCCTGGATTCCCCGATGAGATTGGTTGTACCCTTGGCCCTAACCGAATCAGGATAGATAAGGTTGTCTGTGTTGAAACAGGAGAGATCCTTGAATCTGATATGAACATGGGTTCATCTGCGGCCTAACGAATCAAGGGTTCGCTGCTGCTCGCCTGTGAGAAGTTGGGTGGGCAGTGGCGAACTTGAGGTAGGAGACGGTGGAGGGGGCTGTGGGAAGGCTACGTTTCTGAGCGCAGGGAACTTTTGCACTAAGTTCACATCGGGGTTAACATTTTGAATCACCTCATCCACACCAGGAGCCCCGAGGAACCTACGACCAGCAGCGCCTAGCACACGCTCGATAGATGGCTGGTCCCGTTGTCTGAGACGGGCGATAGCTCTCCGTCGTAGGTCTGCTCTGGTCAGAACAGCCCACTCCCCAAACACTGTGTTCCAGCGGTTGAGGATGTCGATTGCTTCATCCTCTGCAACCTGAGCACCCTCTTGGTCTCCGTCCTTAGCAAGTCTGTCACTCTTGAACGCAGCTTGTATGATATTGTTTGCCGTGGCGTTGCGGAACTCTGTGATCTCTTGAGTTGCGTCAATGAACATCTCCTGCTGTGCAGAAGAGAGAGTACTGAAGCCAGCAAATTGGTTCATCACATCAAAGCCTGTGCCTCGGTAGCGCAAGCGGTCAGCAGTGTCGCGGAAGTCATAGTCTCCTTCAATCCATTTCTGAAGGGCCACGAGTGGGCGAAGTGCAGGGATACGCTCTGCGGCTCGCATAGCCTGATCGAAGTCAGTCATCTCATCTAGGGCTCGGTCATCAGCAAGAGCCACACCGAAAGCCCCAAAGAGTTTCAAGCCAGGCGGAATCAGTTGCTCACCAAGGGCTCCAGTGGGCTCGTCAGATTGGGGGAGGTCGATGAGCTGAACTGAATAGCCGAGGTTCACTGCTACCAAAGCGGGGAAGCCAAAGGTCACAGTGTTGGCCGCATGTTCGCCATAGACTTCGCGGATACCGTTCCAGATTTTGACTGAGAGGTAGCCATCTCGCTTTACGGCCTCGATCATTTCGCCTGTGGCAGCAACTGGCTTACTCTTCGACTTCCTAAGCAGCGCAGAGATACCTATTGCTGAAGCTATTGCTGCGGGAGCAGTGGCAACTCGGAGAATCGGGCGAAGACCACCAATGAAAGCCATGGCCCCAAGCCACTTGGCAAAGCCCCCGAAGTTGCGGGACTTGATGAGGGTCGCGCCAAGCTCAATGTTCTTCCCCATGAAGCGCCGGAACTGGAAGACTGACTTGCCAAGCGGAGATCGGGCTAGACCCGGCTGGTCTGAAACGAGACTGGCAAACTGACTCTGAACCTGGCCTTCAAGGAAAGCTGCGCGGCCCGCCAGCCGGTCATTGAATCCAGCCCTGCGCGCTCTGTTGTAGGCCGTGAGGAAGATTACAGATTGGTTGCGGGTTTCTGCTGCGAAGGGGGTGAAGCGAGCAGCCTTTAAGCGAAGAGAGGTGCCACCGGGGACATTTGCGCCTGGTTCGCTGAGGCTGGCAACACCTTCAAGAACCCCGTGTCTTCGTAAAATTCGGAGGCCAGCTTTGGTTTGGAAGTCAGCACCCGCTTTGGTCAATTCAGCCACCGAGTATTTGACCCCAGTGGTGACGAGCTGCGTGGAGTTCAGAATTTGCTGGCGAATAGTCCCGAGGATCAGAGCACCCGTGGCACGTCGCGTCCGAGCAAGGGTCCGTTCCAAGAATTGAGGGGCCACAAGGTCTCTAACTCCTGGGATACTAGCGAGTGTTCCATCGAGACCCTCAGAAATAGCATCTGAAACTCCCCAAACTGCATCGAAGTTGGACTCGATAAAGTCAGCAAAGCCCGTGTTGTTTTGCTTGCGAATCTTAGCAAGGAGAGGCTGCACCTTTCGGTTCAGGTTGGTCAGCTCTTCCCAACGGACGAAGTTGTCGATCCAAGTGTTAAGAACAGAACGGACATCCTTAGAGAATCCAGTTGCGCCCTTGCGTCTCTGGAGGTTTCCGAAAGGCTTGGTCTTGCCTTCGGTAGTGGAGATGACGCCCCGCATGGCATTACGCATTTCATCAGGGAGGATCTCAAGTTGCTCCGCGAGGTTCTTGACCATTGCATGGAAGTTCCGGCGGTCGGTGCGGATCATAATTCGGTTGAAGCCTATTGCAGAAGCCTTAGTGTCAAAGGTGAAAGTCTCTTTGGGATATTCGCGGCCAAGGCGGTTGACCTTGAGTTTGGCCATGAACTTGTTAGAAGCAGAACTAACGACATTACCAGCCTTATCGCGGATGAGAAAGGAGCCCGGTAGGCTATGAGGGTAGTAAGCTGTACCAAGGCCAAAGTCATCAGCAACCTCGAAGCCCCACTTGCGCATAACTGAAATCTGTCTCCTGTTCTGACCAAACAAAAAACGCTTCAGCGGGATGAGTGGCTCCTTGATTGCAGGAAGAATGGTTTTGTCTGCAATCAACTCTTCGAGGGTCATGGTGTCGAGGATATCTGCGATGATGTCGTTTTGGGGGGTGCGAACTGGCTTGAGAGTAGCTTTGCCTGTACGAGGATCAACCACCTTCGTAAGCCTGGTTGTCTGGAGAACCTCTGGAATCTGGTCAAGCTGGGTAGCAACAAAGTTCTTGAGCCGAGTCGAGCGAATCCGCATACGGTTTTCGGTAGTGATGATTGCTTCGAAAGCTGCACGGACCTCTGGAGTTGAGTTGCGTGCCCGTGAAACAAAGTCGGGAGACTCAAGGCTTTGCTGCATCAAGGTCAATTTGCCTGGTTTAGTGAAGGAGGGCTCAACAAAGTTACGAACTGCTTTAGCAGGGAGGACTTCGCTTGTCCTGACAAAGGGAATCGGCTCTGGGATAGGAGTCTCTGAAGGCTTTGGGACAGCCTTGGCAATCAAGCGGGACTGGTTATCAGCAGCAGCAGCAGCCCGAGCAGCCCCAACCCTCCCTCTCTGAACAGGGGCTCCGGGGCGGCGAACGAAAGGAGCTACGAAAGGAATCAGAGAAGCTGCCGTTTCAACTGGTTCTTGCAGAGCAAGTTCAGGGTTGGCGATCACGCGCCCAAGTTGATCTACCGCTGGTGTAACACCAAAGACTTGACCTACTGCACGAGTGAGGCCCTTGAGGTCTGGATTTTCCTCAAGTTCACCTGTGATGAGACCAGGGAGAGCTGCGGGGAAGGTGGCAAGTCCAGTGGCCAAAGTGGGAACCCCACGAGCCACCTCAGAGGTAACGGTCCCTTCAAGGCGAGGATTAACTGCTTCGGCACTCTCCTGAACAAAGCGACCTGCACGTTCCGCAAGTTGGCCTACGAGTTCTGTTGTTTGCTTGAACTTTCCAAGGGCAGTTTGGCCTTTGAGAAATGGATCTGTGCCGCGAGTGGCCTGCTCAAAGGTGGGTTGCGCTCGCTCCTCTGGTGTTGGCAAGCCCTTCTCGAATTTCTGCTCAGGGAACACAAGATTGAAGAGGGCAACTGCTTGGACGTTGCCCTTTTGCACACCCTCGACAATGATGTCAACGGCAACCTTGTCGCCATCAAGCGCCGCTGCCTTGATGCGCTGGAGTTGTTTAGGGGTGAGAGAAGCCATTAGAAGCGAGGAAGGGGTTCGCCTTCCTCAGAAGCAACGGGAACCTCTGCTTCGCCGCCAAGATCCCCTAGGCCACCGAGGCCAGTAAGCCCCGTACCGAATTCACGAATGAACTCCATACCTTTTTGCAGGCGTCGTTCCGTTCGTTCTTCAGCAAGAGCTTGAAGACTAGTAGGAATGTTTCCTTCTGCATCAACTTGAGTTTCAAGATATTTCTGAATTTCTAGGGGATCAGTAGTGGGAGTGATTGAGAGAAGAGCAGAACGAGGCAACTCGTCTTCGATTAACTTGGATTCACGTTGCATAAGAGAGACTATTTGATTGACCTTAATATCAAGTCCCAAGCTGCCAAAAGCCTTTTGGAGTTTCATTGCTACCGCTTCACGTACAGAGATAAGAGCATCTAAAGCATCTCCTTTTGCCTCTGACTCAAGGATAAAGGTTTCTCGATCAGCAACACGGGTCACATCAATCTCATCACGGATCTGCAAAATAGACCGTCCTGCTGTGGGAATCCCTTTTTCAGAAGCCTCTTTCTCAATAGCAGCAGTAGCCTTTGCTCCAATTTCTTCTCGGGTTAAGCCTGCACGAACATCTGCGATAAGTTCACGCGAAGTTAATGCCCGTGCAGCCATACCTTCAGTTGACTCAATTTGAGCAACAGCACTAGGACTTGCATCAATTCCAGTTGCCTGTGCTCCAATGGCTTCAAGCCCACCTGGTCGCTGAGCAACTTCCTCAATCCCTCTTCCTATGGTAACTGCCCCTGCTCCAGTAACTCCTGGAACAAAAGCAGCGGCTGCTTCAGATCGGTTGAGAGGTTCGTCAACGAGGGTTTGGGCTCCTTGTGTTCCAACTTGGCTCATAAGAAAATCACCAGCCCCACCTGCGATAGCTTGAATGGCTTGGAGGAGAGCATCTTGTTCGCCACCAGCACCAGAGAAGCCTTGTGGTCCAGCGGGGGTTGCAGTCAGGTCAGGAGAAGCAGCGAGGACATCATCGAGGCTGAGTCCTCCAGTGGCGCGAAACACGAGGTCTGCTCCACGAGGAGTGAAGAGGAGGTTGCCTGCGACCTCGTTGGTTTCTGCGTTCTTGAGGAGTTGAATGAGAGACTTGGATGCTCTGTCTTGATCCTCATCTTGTAGCTTGAGTTCAGAAGCCTTGATTTGCTGGTTCGTGAGGCGCTCCTGCGCTTCGGCTGCTCTTTTCTGAGCCCGCCCTGAAATAAGTCCGCTAAGTGATGCCATGAGTTAGACCCTTATCCTCCGAGAACACTAACACCCCGCGACTTTGATGAGCCACTTGTGCCCACAGGAGCAAAGCCCGTTGCGAAAGCCTGAGCAAGTTGCAGCAAGAGGTTGTTCGCAGCATCACCTTGTTGCGAGAGTCCCTGGATCTGACCGGGCAACTGAAGAGCCTGGCCGATTGCGGCGGTACGCCGCCCGGCTGCATTCTCGAAAGCCTGAGATTCGAGACCAGTGGTGATGGCCGCTTCCTGACCTGTAAGATTAGACTGAAGTTGCTGCTCAGCACGATTTACATCAGTGCTGAAGCGAAGCCCAAGTCCGCCGAGGCGCTCACGCAGATCAGCAGATTGCATCGCACGCTGTTCATTGAAGATGTTGCCAATCGCATCTCGCTGACCAGAGGTGTCGAAGCCAAAACCAGTGGTGAGCAAATCTCGGAAGCCAGTTGAGGTGGGGCCAAAGAGAGATTGGAGGGGATCTGAGCCAACACCAGGAGCTGCGCCA
>SDBT01009207.1_pt1 | contig 16050 bp, 15 predicted proteins | sample 2277101 | NCBI WGS metagenome assembly SDBT01 (sample SAMN10404973, study PRJNA504765) | marine sediment metagenome | isolation source: marine sediment core GS10_PC15, 103 cmbsf | place: Arctic Ocean: Southern Knipovich Ridge | collected 2010 | reverse complement strand
AACTCTCAGCTTTGGGCTTGAAACTCTCAAAGATTGCGCTAGCTTCCTCTATACTACCTTTCGGTGATAAGCCGGGTCCGAAGAGTGCCAGTTCAAAGAAGGCGCTCCTGGCTGAGAAAAGGGTGCTCCTGGCTGAGAAAAGAGCGCTCCTGTCACGAGAGAAGAATCTAAGCAGCCAGAGGAATGCACCCCGCCTGAAGAGGAAAAAGAAGTCGCTCCTTCTTCTTCGCTTCTGTCCATCCGGAGACTGCAGAGGCATGATCGACGAAGGAGGTCACTGTGTTCTCTGCAAGTCTGAGGTATGTCTTCGTTGCCACTCTGAGAAGCTCCATGTCGAGGACCATACCTGCAACGAGGATGATGTGAAGTCAGTGGTGGCCCTGGTAAAGCAGGCGAAGCCTTGTCCGTCTTGTGGAGTCGTCATATCGAAGATATCGGGCTGTGACCAGATGTGGTGCCCGTCGTGCAAGACCACGTTCTCATGGGAGAGGGGTGTAACAACCCACGAAAGCGTACATAATCCCCACGCAATCCGTTGGGCTCGTGAGAATGGCGATCTCGCGAGGGACGCGCTCGATGTGCCGTGTGGTGGGTTCATGGAGCTCATGTCTTCATCGAAGATGGCATCGCAGCTCCTTGAAGCACTCCAGGGAACGGAGGTGTGGGAGAATGCTGCCCTTCTGGTGGAGAAGGGCAGCACTCTCATGCACAAAGCTCAGTGTAGACTCGTTTCTGGAGATATTCTACCTCCTCGATGATCGCATCGACCGGTTGGGAATAGTGGTCGCTGCTTCTGAAGAGAAACTGGCCGCGGCCAGAACAAGTTTCTGTTTGGGTCAGAAGACAGAAGCAGCCTGGAAGAACTCTATCTTCCGGATACTGAGAGCCGCCGAGTACGCGGAGTCGACCCGAGACATCTTGGTGAGCCTGAGGAACTTGTCAGTCGCCCGGTTCAATGTCATGGACGAAGACGGTGATATCTTTGGCCCCTATGTTGGTGATGTGGGCATGGCGGTCGACCGTTTCGCTGCTATAGCTGAACAAGACGTGCAGGATATGGTGGTGGGTGCCATCGTAGACTTTGCAGATGATAGCCTGCCGGATATTGTGGATTTCACCGCAAAAGTCCTCGGTGCCGCTATCAAGAGATTGAGAGACGGTGGGACTGTTGGAAAAGATGAAATCGATCTCATAATGCACGAGGTGGTAACAGAGCAGGGGAATGCCCACGAATTGTATGAGAAGGATGCAGTTAAAGCAATGGCCGACCTCCTCGCCCTTCTCAGCCTTGCAAGTGACGCTCTCAAGGCTGATGCGGAAGAATTTGAGATGAAGGCTGTGCCCGGTATCACGATGAACGTTGTGATGGACATGACGGCCGGGAAGCGTGTCATAGTGCTGAAATGGTCTGGACTCTAGAGGTGAGCGAGCAGAGGGTGCATAGGGTTGTCTAGTTTCTGCGCAGCTTTACTATAGAGGTAATTTTGTATCGCATACAAAGGATTTAGTATTGTTATTAGGTCATTGTTCTCATCATACGCACCATGCTCCGCTATTCGAGATGTAAAGACGCAATCCCCACGAGAAACTTCGCCGAAGCAGTATAGGGGGCGGGCAAGTGGGAAGTAGTTTGTATATCATACAAAGGTTTTCGCAGCTTCGGTAGCTCATTCTTGTCATCACTCGTTGCGTGTGATGCAACTGCATCGGAAGTCGACCTGCCGCGAAGAAGTACCAGAGAGGGATACTTGCCGGTAGGTGTATAGAGAGCCGGTTACTTGGTAGCAATTTGTATCACATACAAAGATTTTCGCAGCTTCGGTGAACCGTTATAGTTGCACCCCACTGCGCTGAGACTTTCCGTGGACCCAAGCTCCAGTATCATTAGTGAGAAAAGCACACATGACCTCCCATAAGAAGTACAAGGTCACTCAACTTACTCCAGAAGCTCGAATAGTGTCTCTGCACCAGTGCGAGGTCATTGACTCGATTACTTCAGCGTTTGCTGGTGACTCACTGGAAGAGGACACAGAGGTAGCACTTCTGTGCCTCTTGAATGTAACTAGAGAACTCGATTAGATGCTCGGTGCAATCTTGACGAAAGACATCAAGGGATGGTGGGGTTCCACCGCACATCCATGTTGCAATAATAAGGTTCCACCTTGTAAAAATTACAAGTATGAATGATCAGAGATGGAGCTGGGAACATCTTACCTTCGCACATTTAGCTTTCGGCTGGAGACTTGTTACTTGATGCTTAGATGAAGCTGAAAACATCTTACCTTTGCGCGTTTATCTTGTGAGTAAAAGCTCCATTCTTGATGGTTGGCACTTAGATGTTTCCAGCTCCATCCTATCTTTGCGCATTTAGCTTGCGGTGATGACTAGTTACTTGCAATTCCCACTCGCTATGTGATTTCTTACCAGATTACGAAAGAGCCAACTACTGATCCCGGAAGCACTTGCTCGAGACTTAGATTGGGGCAAGTTCATGATATCTTATCATGAACAGATTAAAGCACCTTCCTGACGAACTTGTCTAATTTCTTTTTGGCATTGTTACCATCGGTGATCATAACCACGGAATCTGACTTATCAACCTCGGGGTCGTACTTGAAAGACCATTCAGGTTTCTTCTTTCCACCACAGAATACTATATACTTCTGAATTGTTTTAGAATACACAGTCGATATGACGAACATGTTCTGCGATGATATGACCTTTTGTTCTGGGTCATCGAAAAGATCAGCGGTGATACATAGCAAATGTATAGGAAGAAACGAACTTCTGTGTTTCTTTGTGACAGCAAAACGCTGTATTTCCATAACATTTTTGGCCCCTCTCTCTGAAACCCACTTTTTCATCTCAGCTGGAGAAGTATCGTAACTAGTCACGTCTAAATCGGCACAATCGTTGTCCTCTAACAGTGAATCGTTTGATCCTAGTTTACCGCTTAAATTCCTCATAACACCAAGAACCTTGCATTCTATGCTCAGTTCGTTAATGATGCAAACCCACACCCCAACTTCATCAAACCTGTCCTTTAATTGGCCATCTTCTATTATGAACTTAGTAGGGGCGCTTCTCTTGGGCACCCATTTTATTTCTTGGACATAAACATCGTACAGTAGTTTTCTCGACTCTGTTATGATATGGTCTATAAACAAACTGTTTTCTTCCAAAGGCTCCGTTACCTCCGTCGATATAGGTTTTGGGAACTTTGTCCTGATCCCTGTCTTTAGTTTGAAAAAACAGGTCTTTACCGCGTTGTGTTTTGAGACAACGCATGCGAATAACTTGGACATTTTAAGGCCATTTCCGCTCTTGGGGGGTTCTACTTGATAGTCGGGAAGAAAACGACCGCCCCCGCGTATTGGCTACTTCCCAGTGCTATTTGGTGGTTATGGTAACCCGATGCGCTCTCTCCAGTTCGCAGAGACCTAGGGAGCAGAGAGGTACACGTTCCAGCTTGTAAAGATTACAAGTATGAATGATGCAGAGACAACAGTGGCAGCATAGTTTGTTCCACGTCACAGTTAAGAAGCTAGACACTGCGGCTGTCTACACCAGCCTACTACTTCCGGCCTGCTACTTCCGGCCCGCTACCATCAACCCATTTAGTCTGGGCTTACTACTTGCAACCCTTAACTCACGAGCCCCGATCCCTATGATTTAGTGTTATAAGAAATGACCAACACTAGACCTGACAAGTGCTCTCGTGTTGGTATCTTCCACAACTGGAGTGATCATGAGCCAGACTACACTAGCTGTGACCGGTGTGGCGTAGTCAAACTATGCGTCGTGACGTGTGAAAGTCCCAATTCATCACGAATGCGCTATGAATGTGCGGATTGTAGAGAAGAAGAAAAAGGAAAGCGGGATGCCGAAAATCGGAAGTTCATGAGCGATGGGGACTTCACCGACCTATTCATCTTTTCTACTCGGGATAAGTAGGGTAGGGCTCATAGCCTGGGGATGGATGTACCTAATACATCGAGTTCCTGATCTCCGGAGGTTGTGGGAAACACGCTACTCCTCGAAACAACAAATGCTGCGCGGCCTGTCGATCCCGGTGATCTTGGCTGGTGTTTCTATGTCTGACACAGAGCCGTGCGTCCATGGTGCAATAATAAGGTCCCAACTTGTAAAGATTACAAGCATGAATAGCACAGAGATGAATGGCAGCAGTATAGCTTCTTTCACATTGAGGTTAAGAAGCTAGGTGCTGTGCTTCATCTCCGAGAGGCAGTACTCTAGAGATCCCAGGATCCACCAGAGCTTGAAAGGCGGCCCGAGGTTTCTCTCCGAGAAGTAGTGCTCTGTGGGTCTCAGGATCCGCTAGAAGCTTAAACAGTATCTCCGCGCTTCCCTCGCCCAGTATTCCATCGATCCACGCGATGGGTCCATTGATCTTCTCTATCTTCTGCACACAAGGACGGGGCCTGGAGTCTCCAGGTGGATACAACAGGTCCTTGTGCTTGTATTCAATACCCAGGTGTTTCGTTGCATAGTATATCGCAGTGAGCGCAAGGTCCATAGCATCGTACGAGTAGTAGGTGTCAGAGAAAAGGTAGAGCGAACCAATGGCACAGGCGTACTTTTGCACCTCCTTTGTGTAGCAGAGGTTGCAGTACTCGGTTATGATGTCGTGAGCAGTCACCAAGGAAAGATGGCCTTTTGCACTGTTGACAACCGAGGCTATCGAGTTGCCAATGTCGCAAATCTGTCACGCAAGTACATATTCAGACGGTGGCGCCGCCTCTCTGGTTATCGCTGCGACATATAAACACGTCAGCAGGTAACTGGTCACTTCACTAGCTACATGCCCTTCGGGTGTTAGCTGACCCACGTTAACACCTGTCGAGAATGCCACATCAACGAGATGACGCGCAAGAAAGAGGGATGCTCCATTGAGCTCCATGACAGATACCCAGTTCATTATATTACCGCAGAAGAAATCATAGCGTTGATCCTGGCCTCTAAAGAGGAGCGGGGGTTTATGCCTTTCGGTACGCTTCTGCGAGCTAAGGAGAGAACACAAAGGCCCAGAGGCTTCTGCTCTTCCCCTCACGCTTTCAAAGACGCTAGCATCCATGGGCTGTGATTCTTTGCGACGGGTCCCAGACCAGCATCTTCTCCAGGAGGCTGAAAATAAGTGGGCTCTTTCTCTTTGCATCTTCCATGTCGGTCGAGCGATCCGCATTGCCAAACCCTATGAACTCAAACCTTGGCTCCTGCTTGATCGCCGGCCAAGCTACTGTTGGGTCACCGATTCTCTGCTCTATGGTCCTGAGCATGTCGTCCTCATCTTTTCCCTTCAAAAAAGCCTTCCCAGCGAGCATCTCGTAGATGACGACCCCAGCACTCCACACATCAACGGGGTATGAGTACTCGTTGGTCCCAATAAGCAGCTCCGGTGGACGGTACCAGAGAGTGACACAGTCATAGAGTGACACAGTCATAGAGGAAGGAGCGCTCCTTCTTCTCGTGGAAGAGCGAGATGGAAGACCCAAGGTCACAGATGACCATCCTGTCATTCTTGCTATCGTAAAGGATGTTGCGCGGCTTGATGTCGCGATGTATGATATTTCTCGAGTGAAGGTGTGCAATGCCAGCGATGATGTCATATGCGTACCTTAAAATGCCTTTCTTGTGTCCATCGGGGAACGGTACCATAAACGGTACCATAAAGGTGAACAGACTGCTTGAATAAAGGGGCATGAGGATTGATGGGCCAAGCTTTTCAGCCTTGACACCCAGTAGCGAGATGACATTGGGATGGTCACAACGAGCCATGTTTGTCACCTCCCGGATATAGGTCTGCATCATGACCTCCAGCTCTATGATGCTCCTATGAACCTTTAGCGCATATTTAACACCTGTAGCTTTTACCTTAACCACGAAAACGGTACCTGAACTCCCAACGCCGATTTCCGAAATCTTCTCATACTCTTCGGGCTTTATGAGCCTGAACTTACCATCAGAGCACTCAGGGTCAGCACTCACATCAGCTAGAGTGCTCGAAGTCTCTGGATGGCGACAATAGACGCTCTTCTGTTCTTTGTTCATCTTTGGTTCAGCAGTTAGTAGTGGAAGCTTTTCGATAGCACCCCTAAACTTCACCACTTTCGCGCCACTGCATAAAGTTCTCTAGCCCTGCGCTGGCCCGAAAATGGAGAAGCCCAAGTCACAAGAATGCCCTGTCTGCACAGAGGAAGATGCAAACGTCCTGTGCCCTTCGTGTAGCACGCTGTCCTGTGCCACCTGCACCAAGCGCTATCTCATTGGACAGCCTGAGCGCGCCCACTGCATGTCCTGCCACACCGGCAGGACTCGTAAGTTCCTCCTGCAGCACTTCAGCAAGAACTGGCTTTACGGCCCGGGAGAAGACGGCTACGTGAACGCGAGAAAGAAATCGATGCTTGAGAGGGAGAAAGGAAAGCTGCAAAATACACTGGTTCGAATAAAGACAGTTATGGAGCCCGATCGGAAAAGAATGGTAGAAGTGTGTGAGAAAATGGTACAGTCGGCAAGGCTCGACGTCAGGATAGCCAAAATGAACTTCAAACTGGTAGAGGCGTCTCTCAATCTCTTCAAATTGCCTCTTGGGTCACGCAGAAGTCTAAGCTCCGTCGAGGAGGAGAAATCATGTATGGCGAAGAAAGACGAGTTCGTCAAGCGCAAGGTCCCCCTCAAGGCTGAAATCGCGCTTCTGAAGAAGCTATCCGACTCAGAAGAAGAGAAAAAGGTAAGGCTTCTCCTCTTCTGCCCTTCCGGTGACTGCAGGGGGATGGTCGACGACGAAGGGTCGTGCGTTCTATGCAAGACCGAAGTATGCCTCCGGTGCCATTCAGAGAAGCGCACCGGGGAAGAACACACATGCAATGAGGACGACGCCAAGTCGGTAGATGCTCTCTCGAAGCAGAGCAAGCCTTGCCCGTCTTGCGGGAGCCTCATATCCAAGATCTCTGGGTGCGACCAGATGTGGTGCCCAAGTTGCAAGTCAACATTTTCGTGGGTGAGCGGAGCAGCGACCCAAGAAACCATCCACAATCCACATGCCGTCCGATGGATGCGAGAGAATGATTACCTTGACAGAGATCCGCTTGATGTCCCATGTGGTGGGTTCTTGGAGGTGAAGGCTTCGCCGGAGATGGAAGCTGTGCTACTTTCAGCACTAAAGGGCACATCAATGTGGGAGAGAGCTAACCAGAGACAGGAAGGGATATTATGCACTCGGTCAACTGTCCACTCGTTCATGGAACTCTTCTACGGGCTGGACGCGTTCATAGAGAATCTGGGCCATGTCGCTGCGGAACACGAGGGAATTCTGGAGGACCACAGAGCAGAATTCTGCCTGGGCCGCACAACAGAGGAAGAATGGAAAGACGCCATCTTCGGGGCGGTGGGGGCCGCTGAGTACGTAACTTCCACCCGAAGCATCTTGATAAGCCTGAGGAACTTGTCCGTCGAGCGTTTCAATCTTCTAGCATCAATGGGAGACACAGAGTTCCGCCCTCACCCTGGGGTAAATGTCCAGGAGGCACTAAATGATATGAACTTCGATGAGTTGCTCGGCCAGCTGGGCGCTCAAATGGGCGAACAAGGCGTTCAAGGGCTCCAGGGTATGCTCCCGGGCATGAACACCCAGTTTGGTGAGTTTTTGGCCGGTAGAGACATTCGAGACATCGTGGAGCAAGCGATGGGCGTGGGATTAGGCTTAATGAATAGGACAAGTCCCGAACCTCATGCTGGACTTGTGGGTGAGCAAGTGTGGAGGATGCAAGGGGAAGGAGCCGGCACAGAAGGTCAGGGTGAAGCTCTGACAGAAGTCACCTTGGTAGTGAGTGCTCCAGAAGGGCCTAACCATACACCCTATGAACTGGATGTCACCAAGGCAGCCGCTGAACTCCTTGCACTTCTCTCCCTTACCTGCGAGGCCCTGAGAGGGGACGCAGAGGAGAAAGGTATCAAGGAAGTGTCTGGAATTAACTTAAGCGTCTCAGTCGATCCCTCCGTTGGAAAACCAGTGCTTATGATGGCCTGGGACAAGCTTTAGCAAAAACAGATACAACTTATGTATCGTACTGCATGTCATGCAGCATAGCAACTTACCACAAAGATTCACCTCACCTTTCAACATAAAGAATGCAAGGTGAAGTGTCTCATCCCAGTACGAAAACGGTCATAAAACTCAGAACTCTACCAAATAGATAATGCTTGTATTCGCTCCATGTGGATCGGGAAAATCATACTTCGTAGAGAACTATGCCGGAGATCTCGAGATCGAAGACGGGGACGTGATACTGGAGGCTGGCGGGATAAAGAACAGGAACTGTTTCTGGTACGGCAACTACCCGGAGGAGCGCAATAGCATAAAGTGTGCCTTGCTGGAGCGCGTAGCTGAGGGAAAGATAGTACTGTACTCTGGAAGCCCTCTCATTCTGAGGCCGGAGATCATTGTGCTGCCCCCAAGTAAGCTGAGGTGGAAGAGGGTGACATCAAGAGTTGGCTACCAGCCAACAAGGGCCCAATTCATGAGGGAGGAAGAAGCATACAGGACTGCGACAAGACACACGAAGACCGTTGGGACATTTGAAGAGTTCATCAAGCACATATCGGAGATGTAAGAGTCAGGGGGTCGCAGGCAAGCGAGGAGCTATGTTCACACTATATCCATCCTTGATGTTTCAAGCGATCCTCTTTAGAAGATTATAGTGATGGGATGGCCCTTGCTGGGGATTGGGTGGTCTAGACTGACAAAACGGACCCCAAACAAGCTTTATATGAGATATAAAGCTCACAGAAGTACACTCGTCACTTTTTAACTCCTATCTCATCATGGAAAGCTTTGGTGCCCTCTTGAACTTCTGAGAACCCAAGCCAGAAGAAAAAGAGCTCTAAGTTCTCGACAGTACAGAAATGGATAAACCTGAGTCACAAAAAGAATGCCCTATCTGCATGGATGAAGTGGGTGCTATTGAGTGCCCTGCATGCGAATATCCCGTCTGTGCCGCCTGCGCCAAGCGGTACCTTGTCGGACAGCCTGAGCGCGCCCACTGTATGAATTGCATGACTGGGTGGGGCAGGAAGTTCCTCCTGCACCATTTCAGCAAGAGCTGGCTCGATGGGCCGGGAGAGGATGGATATAGAAGCGCTAGAAAGATCACAATGCTCGAAAGGGAAAGAGGGGAGATACAAAAGACTCTGGTTCGCATCAAAGAAGTGTTAGTACCCGCAAGAGAACGAAGGATAGCCCTTAATGAGAAGAAAGCACTGCTAGCAAGAACAGCGCTTAAGATAGCCGCCCTGGACTTGGTGCTTCAAGAAATAACCCTCGCTGCCGTCATGCTTCCACTCGGCGTTGCCCCAGAGTCCAAGAAGAAGGAACAGTCCCATATGGAAGAGAGAAGTGCACTTGTGAATGAGAAAACAACAATCCAATCCCAGATCGACAAGTCAGTTCGCTTCACTCGGGCCAGTGACAAGAAGGTCAAGCTCATCCGCTTCTGCCCCTCTAACGAATGTAGAGGTATGATCGACGATGAAGGCCTTTGTGTCATCTGCAAAACCGAAGTGTGTCTCCTTTGCCACTCAGAGAAGCTCATCGGCGAGACCCATGAATGCAACAAGGATGATGTAAAGTCTGTGGAGGCCCTTTCAGATCAGAGCAAGCCTTGCCCGTCCTGTGGAACCCTCATATCGAAGATTTCGGGGTGCGACCAGATGTGGTGCCCAACTTGCAAGGGAACCTTCTCATGGGCGAAGGGGGAAATCACCCATGAAAAGGTTCACAACCCTCATGCGGTCCAGTGGATGCGTGAGAACTCTGAACTTGCTAGGGACCCCCTTGATGTGCCATGTGGCGGCTTCACAGCCGTCAGAGCATCAGAAAAAATGGTGTCACCACTTCGTGCCGCACTTCAAGGAAGTCGGTTCTGGGAAAACGCCGTTTCTGAACGAGAGAACATCAGCTGTTCATTGCTAACTGTTCAGTCCTTCCTAGAGCTCTTCTATGGATTGGATGAGACCGTAGAGAAGCTGGGCGAGACTGTCGATGGGCGCGAGGTGCAACTCAGTGATTCCAGGACATCCTTCTGCCTGGGTCACATTACAGAGGAAGAATGGAAGAGCGACATATTCGGGATAATTAAGAACTCTGAATATGCTGAATCAACTCGAAACATTCTTATAAGCCTGAGAAACTTGTCGGTTGGTCGGTTCAATATCCTGGCCGGCCTCGGTGATCCGCATCAAGGCCTTCGAGGCGTCCTTGATGCCCTGAACATCCAGAGGACAATGGAAGGCGTTGAGGTTGATAGGACAGTGGATATCGGGGACATCTTCAATAGAATGAATTTTGGTGAGATTGTCGAGGATCTGGTGGGAGAAATAGATACACAAGAGGTTGAAGGTGTCGACCACCGACAAGTGTTAGAGGGCATCGACTTCCAGGGCTTACTTGGCGGATTTTTTACGACAATGAACGAGATGCGCCTAACCAGGGATGCAAGGGGTGACGGTGAAGCGTTAGTCCGGGCGGAAGCCGGTCGAGACGTCGGAGAAGCTAGGGGTGGTGGCCAAACAGGAGTTGAGGCGAGAGTCCGGAGGGGTGGAGGCGGAATGGGAGTTGGAAGGGGAAGAGGCGGAATGGGAGTTGGAAGGGGCAGAGGCGGAATGGGAGTTGGAAGGGGCAGAGGCGGAATGGGAGTTGGAAGGGGCAGAGGCGGAATGGGAGTTGGAAGGGGTGGCAGACACCGAATGGGGGTTGGAAGAGCGGCAAGAGGGGCAGATAGAGGTAATACCTCTGGAGTTGGCAGGGATTACGTTGATGGAGTTGATAACGCTACCTATATCGTCAAAGTGACGACTGAACTCTTGGCTCTCCTTAGCCTTGCCTGTGATGCTCTTAGAGAAGATGCAGAGGAATCAGAAATGGAGAATGTGCCAGGCATCACAGTAAGCGTTGAGTGGGACAATTCAGTTGACAAGCACGTCCTTATAATGAAATGGTTCAGCAAGCACGATTTCGTCTTGTTCAAGCCACATCTCTAGGGTGATCAGCGGCGAGCTTTTCCAGAGGTCTCGACCTTCTATTGATCGGATAAAGTTCATACTTGTAATTATTACAAGTAGCTATGCAGCAGAAGAGTAGAATCGAATCCTCCTTCATGCCAAAAAAAGGACAGTGGTATAAACACCCCCGGATAGAGATCCGTGAGGTTGGACTCAAGGAGTACCCAGTCAGCCTGTCTACAGTGGAGCGCTTATCTATGCCCAGGAGTGAAGTCCCAGCACCAGCGCATCCCATGCATCGTGCTGTGGCACTGATTGGAACAGAAAAGGGCAAATGGTCCGAATACTGTCGAGAAGTGAGAAGATACCACCAAACAGGAAGAGTTCAAGCCTCTCAGCGCGCGCCCAGGTGTCTCCGTTTCTTCTTGGGAGCAGGGATGTGTATATGTGAACGAGATGTGCTATGCGAGAGCGAAAGGTCACTCGATGCACCCATTCTCCCAGAAACTGCCTTGACGAACTCATCCCTTTCACTGCATCTGGCGCCCATCGGGAAGATCGAAAAACGATCACAGTCGCTTACTTCAGGTAAAATGGGAGTACCTGGGCTTTTTCGATGGCTAACAAGGTTCGCACCTGCTGCAGTTCGCGACACCCTTCCGACCGAAATAGACGAGCTCGACGTCGACTTCCCGTCCATTGTGTACGGCGCGGTCGCAGTAACATACGGATTGACGGACCTGGCGACCCTATCAAACGTTCTGGACCCGGAAACGAAGCAGGAGTTCCTTGAGGAGCAGCTGCTGAAGGAGTCGGTGGACAGAACAAGCAAAATGGCGAAAAACTTCACCAGAGGCACAATTGGCACGTTCTTTGTGGCTTTGGACGGCATGCCGGTCTATGCGAAGGTCCTCCAACAGAGGCTCCGGCGCTGGATGCACGCAGAGGCCGTCGATGAAGAGAGGAGGACCATCGAGGACCTCGCGGAACGTCTGATGGGGAAGAAGAAGGCCGAGGCCATCGGCATGGTGAACGAGACTCTGAGACACATCAAGGGCACGGGGCGCGAGGACATGAAAATAGCCACGATCTTCATAAGATACGTGGTGGAGGGAAAGAAGGGAAAATCAGGAGTAGCCGGAATGCGGGAGCGCCTCTCTCGGCTTTCTTGGCACGGAAGGATCATGCTAAACACAAACGCCATCACTCCCGGCTCCGAGTTCATGCGCAGGCTCTCCGAAAGGATTAAAGAGTCCATCGAGTTCAACTACACCTCATGGCCAGTGGTGAGGGCCATGTTCTCCCCAGAATCAGTTCCAGACGAGGCAGAACACAAGATAATGGACCACCTGCGCTCCGGTAGCGCTCAAAGCACGCTCAGACCCCGCGTGATATCAAGCCCCGACGCCGACATGGTTCTTCTCGCCCTGGTGAACGACCTGCCCAACACCTTCATCGTCAGGAAGTTGCACGACGGATACCGGCCCGCGAGAAGGCAGATCATCGACATAGACGCCCTCCGTGACAGAATCGTGAGAGATGTCACACCAAGAGCCACATTTCACTCAGAGTTCATATTCGCGCTCTCCGTGCTTGGAAACGACTTTGTCCCCGCCCTTGTGGAGTCCTTCGACTTCTCAGAGATGGCAGACGTGCTCCTCGACTCCGTCAAAAGGCATCCCGTCCTCAACGACGAGGATGACGTCGTGTGGGCGGGTTTTGGCTCCGTGCTCAGGGCCCTCGACACAAAGACGTGGAGGGGCCAGACCGCACTGCAGAGGAGGGCGAAGGACGTCCCCTTCTACCTGCTGGAGCAGTTCTCCGAGACAAAGCAAGTCGACGGGGTAGCCCGCGAGCTCATCGACTACGAAGCGTTCCGGGTCGCATGGTACTGGAGAGCGATTGGGATACTGCCCGAAGACGAGGATCGCAAGGAAAGAGTTCTCACGGCACTCGGCATTGACGAGGGTACCTTCATCTCTCGGATGGTCGACACACTAACACACGACTATCTGAACGGCCTCCAGTTTGTTCTGTCGTACTACAAGAGAGGCACCGCCGGTGTCAGCGGGACCTGGGGATACGAACACCACTACCCTCCCCTGTTGAAGGACCTGATCGCCAAGGTGGGGGCGATATCGAGGGGCGAGGCGGCAAAGCCAGACGACTGGCGCAGAACAGGGCCGAACACGTACAGGAACCAGCTCTACCAGCTTCTTTCGGTCATACCGAAGAAAGACGTTGACATCCTCCCCGAAAAGGTCCGTGCCGCAGTAGAAGGCGAGCTGCGCGCGTTCTTCCCCGACACGTTCATGTACGGGCGCGATTACCGTCTCATGTCATTCGAAGACGTTGCGTGGCTGCCCTTTCCCACACCAGAGAGAATAATGAAGTTCGTTGACGAGAAGATCCTCCCCCAGCTGTCGGAGAGCGAGTTCGAGATGTATTCGCCTGGAAAAGACCTGCTTCTTGCCACCAAGCAGGACACACGCAGCAACCGCCCCAGGACCACCGGGAGACCACAGCGCGGGGGGGCCGTGGAAAGGGGGAGAGGCGACAGAGATGGTGGCGGCAGAGGGAGGGATGACAGAGGTGGCGGCAGAGGGAGAGATGACAGAGGCGGCGGCAGAGGGAGAGGTGACAGAGGTGGGAGAGGTGGAAGAGGGAGAGACGACAGAGGGGGCGGCAGAGGGAGAGATGACAGAGGCGGGAGAGGTGGAAGGGGAAGAAGTCCTTACGGTGGACCAAGGGGAGGAAGGGGAGGTGGGTCGAGCTCTTACGGTGGATCAAGGGGAGGCAGAGGAAGAGGGGGGAGGGGAGGCAGAGATATGAGGTGAGGCATAGGGTCTGGAATCATCCAGTGCTTCGCATTCACAGTGCGGAAGCTCCGTGCCCTTCGTGGCAGTTCGGTCCCATGAATAAAATACAATGTCTATCATATAGACGCCATGAGTGGAGGAAGAGAAACGACAACCCGTTGAAACAATATCCGCAACGAGTGTGCTTTGTGATCTAGGAAAGCGATAAGTAACCAATAACTGTATACGCACACGGTTGATCCTGCATAACGGGTTGTGTAAGCGTTATTGCCATCTATAACTACACTAACTGTGTTCTCTCTTCCGTATTCCGTTCTCTCGTGCATGAAATGTAGCAGAAAAAAGCGGAACCCATGCCAAGGGCAAGTACAACGATCATAATAGAAATGGCGGAAAAGGTGGAAAGGTCATCGCTGAGATAATTACCGCATGTAACTTCCTCGGTTTTCGTGTTGTAGATAATAAAACCTGGGTGAAAACGTTCCTCGTAGTAGCTTTCTGGTGCGCCCTCATATTCGTGGGCGCAAGTCAGCTGCTTGACATTATGGCCCGTCCAATCTCTATCATCGCTCCAGACTGAGAAGCAGTTAACCCGCCCAGAGTAGTGAGATCCGGAATGGTTTATTCCTATGTGTATCCTCACACTGTTCACATGGCATTGGGCTGGGAGAACAATCTCATCTTTGTTCTCCGTCGATCCACCCATGACAAAGGTGTCCAAGTGAAACATCTGACCAATATCTAAAGCCACAAGAAGCGAAAGAAATAAAGAGAACACAAGTGCATAGAGCTTGTTGTGGCATGCCATCTCGTCTGTTTCTGTGCACCAAGTTACTTAGGCCTTCGGGCTTAGCAGAAGGAATCGTACTCAGAAGATCATTTTCTGGATATAAGAAGCTCTTCAGTTGAAAGGGTGAGCTGACGACTCTCATAGAACGTCTGGGCGCACTGGCTGAGTGAAAGCTAAACAATCCTGCCTGAGTGCTAATTAGACAAATAAAGTGTGTAACTATTACACAATTAACTTATGAGACACTAGCTGAATGTATCCACCCTCGCTGCCTTCCTCACCGCTCTTCCCTTGCTGCCTTAGCCTTTTCCTTCATTACTCTGAGCTCTTCCCTCGCTTCCTTAGCCTTTTCTCTCGCTGCCTTAGCCTTTTCTCTCACTACTCTGAACTCTTCCAGTATATTCAACAGCTCTTCATCACCCAAGGCATCCGCATCTTCGGGGAATTCGCACTTGAGTCTCTTGAACTCTTTCTCTCGGATGCGCATCTCCTCAAGCATTTCCCTCCTCGTCATGTCCACCAACTCCTTCTTGTCACACAGCGAGATGTACTTAAGTGATCCAGAGGCGTGTCGGAGCGTCGCGATCTTTCTGCGCTTCCAGTCTGTGCCTACGGCTTTTCCCGCCATCACATACATGTCACCCGGCGACATATCTATGTCCACCCTCTTCCCCACCGGCTTTGTCTCCAGGAACCACTGGTAGCAGAGAGAGCGGGCACGACCGAGGCAGAAGGCGATGACGATCCGCCTCTCCGAGTCTCCGTGGAAGCCAATGCCGCAGTCCTCGGAGTAGTAGTAGTTCCCCTCGGCATAGAGATCTTTCGCCTTCACACCGAGCACCTCGTGAACTGAAGCTCTCAAAGTCTCCAGGAAGGTCACGGATGAGAAGGACATCACTCTACCCTTCCCCTCGGCGTACTCCGGCTCTTGGTCTGACTCAGCAAAGCAGAGGTTGTAGCGAGCCCTCTTGTTCACGACCCTGCCACGCATCTTCGCCTTGGTGTCCCAACTGAGCCCAAGTAGCTTGTCATGGGCCTCGTCGTGAGATGTGTCACCGAGAGACTGGAGCGCACCCTTCACAATAAGAACGTATCCATTCGGCACTCCGCTGCCTTCCGGAGGTACCAGATCGACAATCGCGCCATCTAACCCTCTTTCAGTTAGCTTTTGAAGCGCAAGTTCCAAGTCCGCCTTTGTGAAGCCCTCCTCCGCGAGTTCCCCGATCATTTGCATGCCCGCGTGGTTCTCGACGCGCTCTCCGAATGTTATGCTGAATGACGGGCTTTCCATTTCCCGACACGTACCCAGGAGGACCATTTTTCTCTGCATTTGCAGAAGGGCTCCTTCGCACGCGCGAGTGCCCGAAAGAATAGCGCTTCCTTAAAATGAAGACAGCTCAGAGAACAGAACAGATGGTCAAGCCA
>SDBT01009206.1_pt1 | contig 16050 bp, 15 predicted proteins | sample 2277101 | NCBI WGS metagenome assembly SDBT01 (sample SAMN10404973, study PRJNA504765) | marine sediment metagenome | isolation source: marine sediment core GS10_PC15, 103 cmbsf | place: Arctic Ocean: Southern Knipovich Ridge | collected 2010 | reverse complement strand
TAGATTCAGCTAATGAAAATATCCTGGGAATAGACCTGGCTTTCCGAATGATCTGAATTTACCACGAAAATTTCAAGGACGTAATTTCCGGATGGAACAGGAATCAACTCCAGTTCTAGAACAAGAGTGTTATTCTGGTTTGTACGGATATCGTTCCGTTTTAAAATTTTCAGCGGGTAGGTTTCTTCCGTTGTCTTGTGCTTAAGTCGTGCAACGAATTCGGGAACTTCTTCGTTCTTTGCCTCATCCCGTAATCCGAAAACAGCATAGAGGATTTCAGTGTCCCTGCCCAGCTCAAATACTAGAGGCGAGACCGGGCCTTTCACCTGTGGTGCGATGGCTTCCAGGTTAATGTTCTCTGTTTTCGATTTCCCTTTTGCAGGTTTGATTTCTATATGAAGATACAGGGATCGTTTCCCTGAAGCAAAGAGAAACGGGCCGGACAGAGCCTCCTGAAATTCCTCGTTTTCGGGAAAAACAACGGTCTTTATCGCTTTGGCGGCAATCCCGGTTTTTATATTCCTGAGGACGGTGATGTAGTCATACTTACCCGGAGGTGGGGAGAAAAACGTATAAGTGCAGATTCGTTCAGGCGGGTCCTCAGTAAATTCAAGGTCTTTTTTCCCTTCCGCCACAAGCGCTCCCTCGCTGTCATAGACCAGGGTAAATAATTCGGCTTTGTTGGTAAAAATCTCCTCCAAATCGGCGGGTATGATTTCCGTCAGGAAGAGGACAGTCGATAAATTGGAATCCTCCCAAAACCCGGAAAAGGCCGGGATTTCCCGCGGTAAGTCGAACAGAGGCGAAGGATTTCTTGCCAGATCGATGAGATGAAGCCTCTTTTCCAGCTTGTTGAACTTGGCGAAGACTTGTGGATTAAAATAGCCTTTCTGAGCTTGAATCTTGACACCTTTCTGTTTGACCTCGATCTTGATCTTGTGGAATTTCCCGTCCCAGGCTTCATCCACCGAGTATCCGAGAACGTAATAGTAGCCGGTTGAATTCTGAATGCCTTCTGAAATGACGTCGCGATAGTCGACGTTATTGAAGTGACGACCGCCGGTTAGAGATGCCAGCTCCCTGAGGGAGTCATCCCCTTTTTGTTCCCGTCCTCCTGCAAGATCTCTTTGTCCCTGGGTGTCGATGGTGAAGATAGAACATGAAGAGGACGCCAGCTCTTTAGCCAGCCTATCGTGTTCGGTGAGGAGGCGTAGATCTTCGGGCTGAAAGAGACTGCGTGGGAGCCCGGCAGAAAACAGGATGATGTGCTTGTAGCCGGGGATGTAGCGCAGAGAGACTGCGAATTCGTTAAGGCTTTCTGTGAAATCCAGGGCTTCTTTCATGTCGGTTTCCCCGTTGTTTGCCGGAGTGATCCAGGGAAAGAGCTTGACAGTCTCAACGGCTTCCCGGATTTTTTTGTGATCTGTGGTGAGGGGAATATGGAGAAGGAGTCCTCTGCCGATAGAATAGGAGAGAAGGCCCAGTTCATCATCGGATTGGACCTGGGTGTCGATAAAGTGCAGGGCCGTGGTCCGGGCTTTTATCAATCCCATCCCGTCGTTCCGGTACGCATCGAGGAACAGATAAAACTTCCTGTTCATGCGGGGATAATTCTCCGTATCTTTCCGGGATGAAAGCGTAAGACGGTGGATCTCGAAATCGGTTACTGTCATGGGCCGGCCGTTGTCATAGAGGAAAAAATCTTCTTTGGTAAGGTTCTGAACCGGATTTCCATCCTTGTCTGAGACATAGACTTGGATGAGCTTGAGGGTGACCGAGGCTTCATACTGGAGGGAATCGGTTTTTTTCTGTTCCTGTCCAGGGAACAAAGGATCGGCAAAAAAGGCGGTTAATAATAAATAAAAGAGGCTTAGCAAAAAGTATTTTTTCATACTAGATTTTTCTTGTCTTTCTCCTATTCTAGCACTCTCGGGCTTTCCTCGATATATTTTTATTCCCTGTCCCTAGAAAGTCCACATTTTCTGATTTCTTAACAAAATCTTAACAAATTCTTGACAAAAGTATAACAACTTTACCTTGGCAGAGAACTATATTTGGAACATGAAACAAAGCAAGGAGAGAAACGATGCAGACTGTACAAGAAATGTTATCTCAGAATAATTCCCAAAATTTGTCTTCTTTAAAGTCGGAATCTTTTTTAGACAAATGTCAGAAATTTAATGCTTTTTACCGCGCTTACATGTCCAAGTTTAACAATCAAACTCCCTACATGAGAACCTTGGATCCGGCTTCTTCTCCGAACGTCATGCGGGAGGGTAAAACGCTTATCAATCTCGGATCCAACAACTACTTGGGTCTTTCCAATCATCCCCATGTAAAAAAGGCCGCAAAAGAAGCCATCGATGTTTATGGTACAGGCTGCTGCAGTTCAAGACCCCTTGCCGGTACAACGAGCCTTCATGTTCAGCTCGAGGAAGAGCTGGCAGAGTTCAAAAAAACCGAAAGTGCCCTGCTTTTCAGCACAGGCTACATGACTATGCTGGGTATCATTTTTGCTCTGGCAGAGGAGAAGGATGTTATTCTCAGTGACCAGTTGAACCATGCCAGCATTATTGACGGTATACGCATTTCCAGAGCTCAAGTCAAAATATACGGCCACAATGATATGACTAATCTGGAAGAAAAATTGGCCTCCATCGCTCCCGGAGTGAATAAGCTCATTGTCACCGATGGTGTCTTCAGCATGAAAGGGGATATTGCCAACCTGCCCCGGATCAAAGAATTGGCCGATGAGTACGATGCTATGATTTTGGTCGATGATGCCCATGGAACGGGTGTCCTCGGAGAAAACGGGCGTGGAGTTCTGGAGCATTTCCAATTGGAGGGACAAATCGACCTGATTGGATGCACGTTTAGCAAGACGTTTGGGACAGTGGGTGGAGCCGTGGGAGCCAAAAAAGAAATTATCGACTTTCTACGCTTCAATTCCCGTCCCTTTCTCTTTACAGCCAGTCTCCCTCCTTCTGTCATTAAAACTGTCTTGGCTTCGCTGAGAGTTTTGAAAGATTCACGTGAATTGCTGACCCAGCTTCGAAAAAACACAGTTTTTCTCAAGGAAAATCTGAAGCAGTTGAATTTCAATCTTTTGCCTACAGAAACGCCCATCATTCCTCTTCTGGTCGGGGACGATGCAAAAGCTCTAAGCATGGCTTTGGAGCTGGAAAAAGAAGGTGTTTTTGTCAATCCCATCATTCCTCCTGGTGTTAGTGCCGAGTCATCTCTAATCCGGATAAGTGTTATGGCCAACCTACGAGAGGATGAGCTGGCCATGGCCCTGGATAAATTCAAGCTTGTCGGTCGGCGAGTGGGATTAATTTAAGAGGAGGTGTTTATGTTAGCTACAGAAGGGAAACAGATAAATAGAGCAGGCCTGTTAAGCCTTGATTTCTTGAAGGCCTATTGGACAACCATGCGTCCGTATCTCTTGTTTATTTCAGGAGCGGCAGGGATGGTGGGTTTAGCCTCTGGGCCCGACAGGAGTCTGAGCGTAATCTTTCTATCCTTCCCTGTCTTCTTTTTTGCCTACGGCTTCGGACAGGCTCTCACAGATTGTTTTCATATCGACACTGATTCTATTTCTTCTCCTTACAGGCCTCTTGTGCAGGGGATTATAAGCCGGACTCAGGTTATGGTTGTCAGTCTGATAGGCCTCGTTTTGGGCAGCGCCGTTCTTCTCCTCTTTAATCCCTGGGCTTTTTTGTTTGGGCTGCTGGCCGTATTCGGAGTGTCCACCTACACCTATTTCAAACGCCGTTGGTGGGGAGGTCCACTCTACGACGCATGGATTGTGGCAGTGCTTCCGCTCATTGGGGCTCTCGTTGTTTCAGGGCCTGGATTTGATCCTAGCCTTCTTTTTCAAAACGGAATCCTGCTGCCGATTATGCTCAGTGTGTTTTTCAGTTATGCCAACTTTGTCTTGATGGGTTATTTCAAGGATATTTCTGCCGACAAACAGAGTGGTTATGAAACATTTGTTGTCGTTTTTGGTTGGAAAAAGGCGGCTTTCGTGAGTGACGTGTTGGCTGTTTTAGCTGTTCTGGCTTCCGGTTGGGGAATGATCTTTTGGCTGTCAACAACACGGAGTGTTCCGTTACGCTGGATATCTATCCCTGTTTTTCTGGCAGCGGTTGTGATTCTTGCCGCCGCCCAGATCGGTATCCACAGGACTCGGGATGAAAAAAAGGCTTATATGCCTATTGCCCAAGTTGTCCGGGGATTCATTCTTCTCCTCATGGCTGAAACCTGTCTGCTTGAGCCTTCATGGATACCTGCTGTTGTAATTTTTTATGTCGGTTTCGAATGGAGTCTTAGGAATAGACCGGCCAAGGACCAGGTTTAAGATGAGAGTATTTATAAATCCCATCTGTGATTACGGAAGAGGTCTTGACAAGTGGCGAAAAATTAAAGACGAACTCCGGAGCCGATATGGACCTTTCCAAGCCGAACAGATTAAATCTCCTGAAAAATTCCTGGGACAGGTCAAAGATGCTTGGAAGGAAGGCGAATGTCTCTTTATTTCTGCCGGTGGCGATGGCACACTCAATCTGCTGTTGAATTGTCTCTTGAATATCTCTTCCGGAGGAGAGATGTTTGTTGTTGGGGCCGTCGGACTAGGTTCGAGCAATGATTTTCACAAACCATTTCGCTCAGAGACAATGGTGCAAAAAATTCCTGTTCGGATGGATTGGAAGAGCGCCATGGAAACCGATGTTATTCGAATCAATTACCAAAATGGGAATAGCGGCCCTTCCTCCCGTTTCTGCCTTATCAATGCTTCGATTGGAATAACGGCCCAGGCCAACGCATTTTATAATTCCAGGAATTTTTTCATTTCTTTGATAAAAAAAATCGGTCATGATGCTGCCGTTGTTGCCTGTGCCTTAAATACGATTGTCACTTACTCCAATATACCCTGCACTCTGACCTTAGAGGAAAACAAAAGGTTTCATGCATCTCTCACCAATCTGGGCGTCATTAAGAATCCACATTTTGCCGGAGGGCTTTGCTATGACCAAACTGTCCGGCCGGATGACGGAGATCTGGGGATAAACATTGGCAGCGGTATGTCTAAGTTTGAGGCCATAAAAATCTTGGCTGGACTTTACAAGAGAAAGTTTTCTGAATTTCCGAAAACGCAATCTCTGCGGGCAAAAAAGATCTCAGTTAAAAGTGACCGTTCCTTCGCCTTGGAATTAGATGGAGAAGTCGTCGAAGCCAACGCGGTCGAATTTAAAATTTTTCCTAGAGCCGTGAGGTGCTGCAAATGAAAAACCTAAATTATATAACCGAAAACAGAGTTATCAATACCTGGCTTAAACATTTTATAAGGTGTCCGAAACAGATCAATAGGCCCCATGAATCGGATGCCGAATTGATTGAGATTCCGGGAAATGATTCTGATCTTTTTGCCGTGACAATCGATACGGTATCCGAAGAAATTAACCAAAAACTGTACCAAAATCCCTTCACAATGGGATGGATAACGGTGATGGCCAGTTTGAGCGACCTCGCTGCTGTGGGTGCGGATCCATTGGGGATTGTTGTCGCCGTTTCTCTGGAATCTTCTTTGGATGAACAGTTTCGGAAAGGACTTGCCGAAGGAATAAACGCAGCCTGTCAGGAAGCCGGAGTGTATCTTTTAGGGGGTGATACCAATACAGCCCAAAATTGTTCGCTGACAGGCTGCGCCTTCGGTATTGTCCCGAAGAATCTGAAAATGATGCGTACAGGCTGCTCTCCCGGGGATTTTGTCTTTCTCAGTGGAAAAGCGGGGCAGGGGAATGCCTTGGGACTGGCCAGATTGTCGGGAAAAAGGGAGAGTTCCTTTCTTGAAGATTTGTACCGGCCGAAGGCGAGGTTAAAAGAAGCCCGGTTGATCCGAAAGTATGCATCTTGCTGCATGGATACAAGTGACGGGGTGCTTATCACCCTTGATCAACTCTCCCGTATCAATAATCTTGGTTTTAATGTAGAAGTCGAATGGAAGGACCTCTTGGATCCTGAAGTTTTATCATTCTGCGAAAAAAACCAAATCCCTCCCTGGTATATGGCTGCTGGAATTCATGGGGAGTTTGAGCTCATTTTTTCTGTCCCATCGGACAAGGTGAATTGTTTGAACGAGGAGGCTGCCGAATCCGGTTTCCATCCCATCCGGTTGGGAAGAGTAGAACAAGAGCCTTTTCTTGGAGTTGTTCTGCCTTCGGGGAAGAAGGTTAAAATGGATATGGCGCCGCTGAGGAATCTTTGGGAGGAAAGTGAGATCGATCTAGATCTTCTTTTCCAAAAGCATCGCTATTGGGGAAAAAAATGGGAATTGGAGTGAGACGATGAAGATTGCAACTGCATGGAAAATGGTTTCAAGAGAGAGAATCCGGTTTTCCGTTACAGTCGGAGGAGTGGGTTTTACGGTTATCCTGATGCTTTTCCAGCTCGGGGTTTATCAGGGTGCAAAAAGAGGTGCCATTGGATATGTGAAGGGAAGCCCTGCTGAAATCTGGGTATGCGAGGCCAATTCGAACAATCTTATCCGCAGTTCCTCCTTCCTGTTGTCTTCCATTGGAGAAAAGATCATGGCCGTGGATGGAGTTAAAGCCATTACGGGAGTACTCCGTGTTTTGACCACAATCCAAATGAACGAAAGATCCGTATCCGTTTTACTTTTTGGGTATGATCCCGATTCTCAGCTGTCCCATCCATTTCCAGTTTCCGCAGGGACGTCAGACATTGTTGCCGGTGAGGTTGTCGTTGACAGAGCCTTTGCCCGGAAACATAAGTTGGCGTTGGGAGACACTATTAAGGTTAAAGAACAAATTTTCCGTGTTTCCGGAATCTGTGAAGGAACCAACGCCATCGCTGCCCAGTTTGTGTTTGTCCATCTGGAGGATGCGCAGCGTTTGCTTGGACTTTCCGATGTTGTGAGTTTTTACATGCTGCAAGGAGATGGTCAAACAACCACAACAAATCTCATTCAATCTCTAGGGAAATATTTCCCCAATCTGGCTGTATTCAGTAAAGAAGTTTTCATCGAGAACAATATAGATGAAATGAAATCCGGCGTCCTTCCCGTCCTATGGATAATCGCTTTTTTTGGCGGAATCCTAGGAATAGCCATCATCACTCTCATGCTCTATAGTTCGGTCATTGAAAAGAGAGAAAACTTTGCTTTGCTCAAAGCCATAGGGGCCAGCCATAAATATTTGATTTTTCTTGTTCTCAAACAGTCTGTCGCCAGCGCTGTATCAGGATTTCTGTTTGGGTTTATGTTGTTCTATTTCCTGAGGCCTTTTATCATCTGGCTCGTCCCTGAAATACCGCTCGGATTTGTTTGGGGGGATGTCATCGGGATATTTGTGGCCTACATCCTTATCGGAACTTGTGGTTCCCTTTTACCTATACATAAATTGTCGAAAATCTATCCTATGGAGGTTTTTAAACAATGATTTCGCAGAATTTATTTGTGATTGAAGCTGAACACCTGTCAAAGGTCTATGAAGGACAAAATGGGACTTCTGTTGAGGCGGTCATGGATGTTTCCCTTTACGTCAAAAGCGGTGAAATCCTTCTGATTTGTGGGCCGAGTGGGAGTGGAAAGACCTCTCTTCTGTCTATGATGGGGAGCTTGATGAAACCTTCCTCAGGAAGTATCAAAATTATGGGGAAAGAAGTCATAGGTCTCGGACAAAAAGAACTATCCCTCTTGAGACTGAAACAAATCGGATTTGTCTTCCAGGGCTTCCGGCTGCTGGATGCACTGACTGCTGTTGAGAATGTTGAGCTCGTCCTTCAGCTGTCAGGATCTAGGCGGCCAGCTTCGCGGGAGAAGGCCGAAGAGATTCTCACCGAATTAAAGATGTCTCATCGGGCCAATTTCTATCCCAGAGAGCTGAGTGGAGGTGAAAAACAGAGAGTGGCCATAGCCCGAGCGCTCGCCAACGATCCCTGCCTCATTCTTGCCGACGAGCCCACCGGTAGTCTCGACTCGATTGCCGGACGGCGGACAATCGAATATCTCTGTCAGGCAGCTCAAAAAAAGAATAAGGCCGTGATCATTGTCAGTCATGATTCACGTATTCTCAGTTACGCCCATCGGGTTCTTTATATGGAAGACGGTCGCTTAAGAGAGGAAAACAGATGAACAACTTTCTAGGAAAAATCAACTATTCTTCGTCGAACGAGGACAGCCAGTCGGAATTGAGAGCCCTTAACCTCACCGATAAAGACTCTGTGCTTTGCATAACAGGGAGTGGAGCCCGTCCACTCGACCTTCTGATAAAAAGGCCGGCGTCTGTTGTCTCCATCGACAACAATTCCGCCCAGAATTTTCTCTTGGAATTGAAGATGAGAGCCATCAAGATGCTGGACTACTCGGATTTTTTGCGTTTTATCGGAATTTCTCCTTGCCATGAGAGAAGAACTGTCTATCGGGGCATAAGAAAATTCTTGTCTGTGGGAGCCAGGATGTTTTGGGATTCCCACCTGAAGATGTTGGACAAAGGAGTGATCTATCAGGGAGGATGGGAACAATACTTTTGCCAGTTGTCTTTAATTATCCGGAAAGCGCGGCCCCTCATGTTGAAAAAGCTTTTTTCCTGCCGAAATGTCGATGAACAAGCCTATGTTTGGAACAAGGGATGGAACAATGTAGAGTGGCGGGGATTTATCCGTCTTCTGTCATCGAGACTGATTTGGAAATATTTTTTTAAAGATCCGGGATTTTATCGGTTCGTTCCCCCTAATTTCTCTATTCCTGAATACAGTTTAGCAAGATTCGCCTTTGCCTTCGAAAACATCCTCGTTAGCGAGAGTCCCTATGCCAATCTCCTTTTTTGGGGAAAATATGATCCTCAAGGAGCGCTGCCGATTTATCTACAAAAGGAACATTACCTGACTATACAAAGTCGTCTTGCCACACTCCGGATAGTTACTCAGTCTCTTGGGGATTTTTTAGAGGAAGGAGAGGACAGGTTTGACAAGTATTCTCTGTCGGATTTTTCCTCCTACACAGGATTAGAGGAATACAGAAGAATCTGGAAGGGAGTCGTCAGAACGGCCAAAAACAAAGCTGTCGTTTGTGAGAGACAGTATCTAGTGAAGAGAAACATCCCTAAAGGAATTTCAGGATTGGTGACCAGGAACAGCGAGTTAGAGCTGAAACTTCAAAAAACGGATAATTCAATCTTTTTTTCGTTTGTTGTAGCCGACCTGAATAGGAGGACAAATGCGTGATATATCCATCGTTCCTTTTACGGCGGCGGATGATGAAGCGGCTCTGAATCTGGAAGAGTTGTGTACTCAAGGCGGATCTCTCAGCTTGAGATATTGTCGGTCCTCTTTTAAAACCCGCTCCTCTTTGTACGCTAATTCCAGAATATATTGTGCAAAGCAAGGGGGGAAATTGGTCGGGATTGCTGCCGGTGCTTTAAAGCCGGTAAAACTGCATGGACATTCCGTAAATGCACTGTATGGTTATGACCTTCGCGTTCATCCTGACTACAGAAGACGGGGGATCGGAAGGAAACTTGGTGAAGCTCAGATTGAAGATTTGGGGAATAATGCTGACTGCATTTACACTCTGGTACATGGTCAAAACAATCGCGCTTTTTCTCTGGTCACTCAATATTTTTCCCCTGATGTCGTTATTCCTCTGAAATATGTCGTTTTACCTGTCTATAAGAAGTTCCGGGTTGAAAAAAGATGCCATTTTTCTACGGCCCCCCAGATTCATCAACAGTTGATCTCGAATAATGGAAAAAGAGAATTCTTGCCGGAATTTAGTCCTGAAAAACTGTTAGGTCATGTGGACAGTTTTTATTTTCAAGGAAAAAGTGAGGGATGTTCGATCTGGACAAACGAAAATATCCTTGCCGAACAGATCATGCGGATTCCCAGGCTGTTCAATATGCTCAGATTAATTTGTGGTCCGCTGCGGATGTTTTGCGATCTGCCTTCGATACCAAAGCCGGGTGAGATTCTCCAGAGCTGGTTCCTCTATGACCTTCATGCCAAGGACCAATCAAGTCTTCAAAAACTCCTTCAGGCTGCCAGTAATCTGGCTCTCGATTCTCACAAAGATTTCCTCTATATTCTTCTTCAGGAAACAGATCCGCTTTTGAACTGGATCAGGCAATCAAAGCTTAGAGTCTTCACCTTCCCCTATTTCTTTCTGGCAAAAGGTAATATCTGTCCTTCCCCACAAGACAGAATTTATATCGATATTCGGGATCTATAGCGGGAAAGTATTTTTTCATAGCCGTTCTTTTTTGTAATAGATAGCTAGAGTTCAGAGGCGATGAGGGCTGCGCCGAGGGCTACAACCATCTGTGGTTCCTTAGGGCGCTTGATAGTTCTCTTCAGTTTGTCCTCCAGGAGGGCATGAAGACAGTCATTCTTTGCCCCTCCGCCAACGAATAATATGTCCTCTTCCAGTGAGATTTTAGCAATCATAGTATGCAGCCGGGTGGCGATAGAGACATGCAAGCCCAGCGCAATTTCCTCTTTGGGTTTTCCGGATGTGATGAGAGAGATCACTTCGGATTCGGCAAAAACCGTACACATGCTGTTGATGGAAACGTAATCTGTTGCTTTTCGTGCGGTTTGGATGAACGTTTCGATATCCATACTGAATGTCTGTGCCATAAACTCTAAAAACTTTCCCGTTCCGGCGGCACATCTGTCGTTCATCTCAAAATCGATGACCGTCCCTTTTTCATCCATATAAATAAGCTTCGAGTCCTGACCTCCCATATCGAGAACCGTCCGGCAGGAAGGAAAAAGAAAATGAGAGCCTTTGGCACAGGCTTTGATTTCAGTCACTCGATGGGTTCCAAAATTTTCACTGATAAGGTGTCGTCCGTATCCTGTGGCCACAATAAGTGAATTCTTAAAACGTTTGAGCGATTCTTTGACAAGAGGGAGAGGGTCATGGCCAGTTTCAAAGATCTCTGAGTGACGGATAACCCTATCGGCCAGTTCAATGATTTCCGTTGTTCTCGATCCTAGATCGACTCCGACAAAACTGTTCATGGCAAATCTGTTAAAAGCTCAGCAAACGCCTCTATCCGCGTGCGAATCTGTCCAATATCTTCCTGAGAATAATCTGTCACGATCTTTATGGATGGAATTTTAATTTTTTTCAAAGAGTTCTCAATTATTTTTGCTTCAACATTGTATGTATGACAATATTGGAGAATGCTCTGAACAACTCCATTGACATTATAATCACCGACAAGCTGACGGATGTTTTCAATGCGCTCGGAATTAGGAGAAAAACAGGCACAGTCGATCCCAAAATACCTATCGGCCACGGCTTCCATCATTTTATCCAGGTCGGTAAGATCTTCATTGACGAGGTCACGGAAGTACCTGAGACCTGTACAGGATTCATCGGCCACAATTCTCAGCCCCGCTCTCTCGACGATATGATGAACTTTAGCGTATCCCATAGGGGATGGAGAGCCCGCGAGAAGCACTCTTTTACCTTTTTCACTGTAGGCTGAAATGCCTTTGTCCACGCGCTGCTGGAGTTCATCGATGAGGGCTTGGGTGTCTTTGATAAATGCATTTATGTCCTGATTCATCGAAACTTGAGCAACCAGGAGGGCATCCAGGCCGCTGATGGGCGGCTCAGACAGCTTTCTGAATTCATCTATTTGCTGGAGGGCAGATCTTTTCCGGTTGACTTGCTTGATCGTTTTTTGCAGAGAGTTGGCTGTTACCGATACGCCGGAGAGCTCTTCGACCATATCCTTGAATTTATAAACTTCCTCAAGCCAGAGACTTCGATCGGCTTCATTTCTCCTCTGGGGGACTTCCATAACCTTCATCCCCAGGAGATCCCATGTTTTTTTCTTCGCATCACAAGTCGTTTCCCCGATGGCAAAATCTTCCAGAGAGGCGTAAGGGCAGGTTTTACTAAAGGCCATTCCGAATGTGGAGCGAATTAAAGGGCAGATATCACGGGGGAAGAGTTTGTCGGCATAGGATACTGACCATCCTGAACCCCCGCACAGCGGAAGAGGAAGAACTCCTGCCGCCAGGGCTATTTCATCGGGAACAAAGATACAAAACGTCCCGATCATTTTGCCGCCGTTCTTGCGGAAATCAAGAATTTCTGCCACACGTCCGGAATGACTGGCGTGAAATGAACGATCGAAACGTTCCATGTTTTTTGGGCGGTTCCGCTGAGAAAGGTGAGTTTTTTTGTGGAGGTTGGACATATCCTTGATCAGCTGGTCGTGCAGCTCGAGATCCATGCCGAGCTCTGTCCACATTTTCCTGAAATCTTTCACTTGTCCGGTCCTTTCTGATTTTGTACTGTTATTTTCCTGGAATTTAGGATTTATAACAGAGGTATCAGTTAAAGTCAATGACACTTGAATCCTCTGTGTTCCTCGACTTTAGATTAAAAATATATACAATGGAACTCAGAGGTATTTCATGAAGAGTCTCCATATTGTTCTCCATCAGCCTGAAATTCCTCAAAACACAGGCAGTATTGCACGAACTTGTGCAGCCATCGGAGCCAAACTTCATCTGATTAAACCACTGGGATTTTCCACTGAAGACCGCTACTTGAAAAGGGCTGGTCTTGATTATTGGCATCTTGTCGATGTGATCTACCATGATAGTCTTGAAGAATTATTCAAGAAATATCCGGATGGCTGTTATTCTTTTTTAACTAAAACAGCGTCCAGATCCTATGATAACATTCATATTAATGGTGATATTTTTCTTATTTTTGGGAGAGAGACAAAAGGGCTGCCAAAATCCCTCCTTTCTCAAAATAAAGACAAGTGTTTCAGGATCCCTATGGTCAGAGAAGCCCGCTCGCTCAATCTTTCCAATGCTGTCGCTATTGTTGCTTATGAAGTGCTCCGACAACATGGATTTTTAGGATTGAAAATTTCATTAGACAAGGATGGCCGGAAAAACTAGAGTTTGTCCACAGCTTTTTTTACGGCTTCTTCCAGACTAGACCCTCTAAGATTTTTTGCGATGATCTTTCCGTCTGTTCCCACAAGGAAAGTGGCAGGGATGGAATCGATGGAATACTTGCGGGCCAGCTTATTCTGCCCTCCCTTTCCGTCAAAATACTGCTGCCAGGTCATGCCGTTGTCTTCCATGAATCTCAAGAATTTGTTTTCATCATAGTCCAGATTGATACCGATAATTTCAAATCCCCTGGCATGATATTTCTTATAAGTCTTTACGATTGTCGGCATTTCGTCAACACAGGGTGGGCACCATGTTGCCCAGAAATCAAGGAGAACGATCTTGTTTTTGAACTGGTCGAGAGAGAGGGATTTCCCGTCAATATCTTTCGCCTTAAAATCCGGGAATTCGGCTCCAACTCTGAGTTTTAATGAGAAAAGAAGAGTTTCAGCTTCAGCCGCAGAATCTGAGGCCGGATACTCTTTTTTTAATTGAAGAAAAGCTTGGTGGGCTGTTTCTTCATCTCTCAGAACATCCTGGAAAAGTTTGCCCTTCCAGAGCAATATTTCAGCGACAACATCTGATTTTTGATTCTTATATTTGAGAATAAGTTTATCGAATTCCAAAATTTCTTCCGCAAGGTCTTTTTTCGTCACCTTCCCTTCACTTAATTTATTGTTGATCTTTTGAATAAGGGAAGAAAGATCAGAATGGATGGAGTTATTGCCATCCTGCACGGCAAAAATCGGACCTAAAAGACTGGAAATAAAAATCCCTAAAACTATATTACGCAGATGCTGTTTTGACATTTATAATATCCTAATCCTATAAGATAACTGTAGCTATAATAATAGCAGGATTCGCCTATTTGAGCAACCGCTTCGATCTACGTTCTGCTTCCTTTATGGTAAGAGGAAAGTCCGGACCGCAGTGTTCAATCATAATGGACGATACGCAGCCGGCAAAGCACCCGGCTTCAAAAAGGCCGTATCCGTGAGTTAAAGAATAAAGAATTCCCGCGGCATACGTATCTCCGGCTCCTGTTGAATCCAGGGAGTCAGTTTTATAGGGAGGGATTACAAAAAAATCAGAACCGTCATAAATCACAGAGCCCATTTCAGCAAGAGTAATGATCACGATTTTCGGCCCCCACGATTTAATAATTTTTGCTGGAGTTTTATAGTCTTCCCGGGGATCGATTCCCGTTAGAATCCGGCACTCCATTTCGTTGGGTTTAAAGACATCGGACAGCGAGGCAATTTCTTCTATGTCCTTCGTTTTTTTGTGGAATATAGTTCCCTTTGAATGAAACCGGATAAGGCCCTGTGGATCGACAAAGATTTTGGCTTGAGATGTATCTTTGATGTGCTTTATGTACTCGAGATCTATTTCCATAAGGATCGGGCCGAAAAGAATCCAGTCTGAAGAAGCCAGTTCTTGAGGGAAGGTATTGATTTTTCCTGCATCTCCGAGAATATTTAGTGTACGACTGCCCATTGTGTCGGTGTAGATGAGTTCGAATCCGCCGGATTGTTCCGATTCTTTTACAGAAAAATGGATGTTGTAAAACTCCATCTGGCTTTTAAACTGCGCCGCAAAATCTGTCCCGATACGTCCAACAAGGGTGACGTCCATTCCTAGCTTAGAGAGAGCCAGACAGGCATTTGTAGAACATCCTGACAGCACTCTATCCTCGGATTTGAAGCGAAGAGTAGTGATCGAATCAAATACGGGGTTACCGATGCACGTGATCATAAAGTGCTTTTTCGACGTTTGAGTACTTTTTGAGCAAACAACAGGCGTTGAAAGCTGGTTATAAAAGAGAGAGCGCCGACAAATATCAGAGCATACGTGAGTATTTTATTTCCAGGGAAAACATATTCGAAGATAGAGCCGAGAATGACCACGAATAACTTTTCCAGCCTTCCGAAAATGCCAACGGCCATGTTTTCTATTTTACCTATCGCTTCGGCGGCTTCCCGTGTATAACTGGAAATGGTCATACCGAAGAGGGCCACAAGACACCACACCGGGGGAACAATTCCGGAGAGGGCAATGCCGGTCAAAATGAGAGCTTCTCCGTACCGGTCGAAGACATGGTCCAGGATTGCTCCGAAACTCGTTCCCAAATTGCCTGCACGGGCTGTGGCACCGTCGAGCATGTCCGTAAACACGGTCAGCACGATCATGAGGACACCGAGGAGTATCTGCCCTTTCCAGAAAAAGATTCCAGCCCCTGCAGCACACAGAAATGATGAGATTGTAAGAACATTCGGTGTGAGTCCCAACGTCAGACAAATATTTCCAAAAGGAGAGGAAAACGTTTCGTAACTAGTTCTCCATTTCTTATGTGCTGGTACCATTTGGTCTTCTATTATTCTAATAGGCGTTTTTTCGTCCTTTTATTGTCAGTGTATAAATAGTCGTCAAAAGTTAAATCTTCGCTGCTGTCTTCCTCCGTTAACGCCCTTGGCGTCTAGAGCCCACATGCCTCGACCGTGAGTGGCGATAACGATGATATTCTCGCTCGGATGGATGACAAGATCCTGAACATAGACCGTCGGCAGGTTGCCGCCCAGTACATCCCACCTCTTGCCGCCGTCTTTTGTGACATAGACTCCAACATCGGTTCCAACATACAGAATATTCCGGTTTAACGGATCCTCAACGATAACGTTGACAGGACCGAGCTTGATATTTCCTGAGACGCTCTGCCAGGTTTCGCCGAAATCCGTTGATTTCCAGATATACGGCACAAAGTCGTCATCCCGTTTGCCGTTTTGTGTCATGTACACCGTTCCCTGATCATAACGGGAGGCGGAGATCCGGCTGACCCATTTTCGGTAGGGCAATCCCTTCATTATTTCTTTCCATGTTTTGCCGCCGTCCTTTGTGACATGGACCTTACCGTCGTCAGTGCCGCAGTAAATAAGGTTGCCGTTTTGTGGAGATTCGGAGATTGTGAAGATGGTTTGGTAGGGAATATCGCCCAATTCCTCTTTGATGTTATAGGTCATATTCGGACTGATCCTTTCCCAAACATCTCCCTGGAATCGAGATCGGTAGAGGTATTGGAGTCCCAGATACACCGTGTCCGGA
>SDBT01009205.1_pt1 | contig 16051 bp, 15 predicted proteins | sample 2277101 | NCBI WGS metagenome assembly SDBT01 (sample SAMN10404973, study PRJNA504765) | marine sediment metagenome | isolation source: marine sediment core GS10_PC15, 103 cmbsf | place: Arctic Ocean: Southern Knipovich Ridge | collected 2010 | reverse complement strand
GGGGAAATTCAATTAACGGATGCCTTGAGAGAATCGAGTGAGCGACATCCGGTGTATGCCTATGAATTTGAAGGTGAACGGTGGGATACCGGCACCATCGGCGGCTGGCTGGAGACGACAGTAGCCCTGGCATTAAGGAATCCGGAACTTGCCCCCAGGTTAACGGATTATCTCAGAGAAGTCGTACGCCAGATAGAGGTGCCGGCCGCTGTCAGCCATATTATGTGATTAAGTGTTAAATTAGGTAAGAGCCTCATTTAACCACAAAAAGGGGGATAATCATGACCACGGCGACGCAGCGCACTAATTTTATTCCAGTGGCGAAAACCGAACAGCTCAGGGACGGCGCAATGATTGAGGCAAGAGCTGGCGACCGGCAAATTCTCCTCGCCAGGGTAGGAAAACAGTATTACGCTGTCGAAAGTACCTGCCCGCACATGGGGGCAAGACTGGTAAACGGCACCTTGCAGGGTACCGTGATCACCTGTCCCCGGCATGCCTCGAAGTTTGACCTTATGGATGGCCGGATAATCCGCTGGACGGATTGGAACGGCATCAAAGCGTCCATCAGCAAGCTATTCCGTTCACCACGCAGCCTTACCACTTACTCCGTTAAAGTAAAGGGAAACGATATTCTGGTCAAGCTTTAATGGTTAGCCACGATTTATCGGTTAATAGCCAGGCAGGAATTCCAAGATGAGCATTCAACCACTCCAGGCATCAGTAGTGGCCTATTTTTCTATGGAGATAGGCCTTGATTCGTCTATGCCCACCTATAGCGGTGGCCTGGGTATTCTTGCTGGAGATTCCCTGCGCGCTGCTGCCGATATCGGCATACCGATGGTCGGGGTGACTTTGCTGCATCGCAGGGGATACTTTCGTCAGCACCTGGATGCTGATGGTAACCAGCAGGATAGTCCGGTTGAATGGAACCCGGAAGACTACCTTGAACCACTTTCCGTGCGCAGCGCGGTGACTATTGAAGGACGGGAGGTCTGGATACGGCCCTGGCGTTACGTACTGCCAAGTCCAGTAGCAGATGATGTATCTATATATTTTCTAGATACGGCGCTGCCGGAGAACAGCGAGCGGGACCGTACCCTGACCGACCATCTCTATGGGGGCGATGAATACTACCGTCTGTGCCAGGAGGTGGTGCTGGGGATCGGAGGTCTGGCCGTACTGGGCGCCGTGGGCTACACGGACGTGCTGGTATATCATATGAACGAGGGACACTCGGCGCTGCTGACTTTGGCTCTTCTGTCCAAAGAAGCGGAGCGCTCGGCTCTACCGGTGAACGACCAGAGAAATATCGACCTGGTGCGAGCCCGGTGTGTCTTCACGACACACACCCCGGTGCCGGCCGGGTTCGATAAATTCTCTATCGACCTGGTCAAACAAATATTGGGCGATGAGATAACACACCGGCTAATGTCTATCGAATGTCTTAAGGACGATGTGCTCAATATGACTTACCTGGCTCTGTTCTTCTCCAGATATATTAACGGCGTCTCTATGCGGCATGAGGAGATTTCACACACTATGTTTCCCGGCTACCCGATCAATTCTATAAGTAACGGCGTTCACGCCCTTACCTGGACTTCTGAACCCTTTCAGCGGCTATACAACCGTCACATCCCACAATGGCGGGAAGATAATCTTTACCTGCGCTATGTAGTAAAAATTCCCATCCAGGAAATCCATCAGGCGCATCTTGAGGCAAAACAAGACCTTCTTTCAGAGGTAAAGCGGCATACGGGTATTAGCCTGAGCCCTTCCGTCATGACTCTTGGTTTTGCCCGCCGCATGACCGCCTACAAACGTGCTGACCTGTTGTTTAACAATCTAGAGCGCCTAAAAATAATTGCGCGTGAGGCTGGTCCACTCCAGATAATCTATGCGGGTAAGGCACACCCGCGGGACGAAGGGGGTAAAGCCCTTATCCGGAGAATCTTTCAGGCAGCCAAACAGCTCAGTGGGACGGTTCCGGTTATCTTTTTGGAGGAATATGATTTGTCTCTGGCTAAGAATATTTGCGCCGGAGTTGATCTCTGGCTGAACACTCCCCAGAAACCCGATGAAGCATCCGGAACCAGCGGTATGAAAGCCGCCTTTAACGGCGTCCCCAGCCTGAGCGTACTTGACGGATGGTGGATGGAGGGCCACTTCGAGGGCGTGACTGGCTGGTCAATAGGCCAGCTCTTGCCGGACGTCAGCGCGGTAAAAGAAGCCGACTCCCTTTACGACAAGCTGGAGAATGTGATTGTACCCATGTTTTACCACCGACCGGCTGCGTTCGACGAAGTCCGGAGATCGGCGATTGCTATCAATGCATCATACTTTAATACCAAGCGTATGATGCTTCAGTATCTGGAACACGCCTATATGCCTGCGTATTAGCAAACCGTTTGACTGAGCTTAACCCAAAAGTTGAGAAGCCAGTGTCTTGTGGTTTAACTGGCTTTTCAGGTAGTCAATCTGGTTCACAGGGGTAGGGTTATTCCCGTACAGCATAGCCAAATAGTAGCTCACGTAATCGCCGAGCAATACCAGGCTCATTACCTGACTGAGTTGACTGCTTCCTAAGGCGTCAACGTGGCGATAGCTCACTCCTGCCGAATCCAGCAATTCACACGTTATCTGGTAACGGAGCTGGATTCGACTGCAAAGGCCGGGAGATCGCAGGAGTACCACCTTAACTTGACCGGCAAGGTGGCGGGGATGCTCGTAACCCTCTATTGCGTTGTGGTTTAGTTCCGAAAAAACCTCGTAGAAGGCCCAAGCTTTACTGTTCTCATTGAACTGTGTTTTCCAACGCCGGGCAACTTCTGCCAGGATCTCTGCCCCGTAAATAACCACCAGGCGTCCGTAAAGTTCCAACGCTATCTGTTTGGCCAGATTATCGCCTGTGGGTGTTTCCTCATTAGCCTGTTTGGAAAGCTGTTGAATAGTGGAAATCATTTCTCTTACGTCGGATGACCTGTCACTTATAAAACCGAGTTTTTGCAGAAAGCAGAGCAGCGGAAGAAAGCTAAAAGGCAGGGCTGCCCGCGGCTGGGCCGGGTAATCGAATATGAAGGCGGGTATCCCTTCTGTTTCCGCCAGGGATTTTAACCTGCCGCCTTGGGTGATAACGAGGATTTTTGCTCCCCTTCTCAGGCTGCTCTCAAAGGCTGCCAGGGTCTCTTCAGTCATACCCGAGTAGCTGGAAGCTACTACCAGAGTGCAGCTATCGACATAGGCCGGTAGTGTATAACCGCGATGCACCAGCAGGGGTACTCTGGACTCTCCTGTTATCAGCCCGCTCACCAGGTCACCGCCGATAGCGGAGCCCCCCATTCCCAAGACCACCACCTTGCTCACATTGGAGTAGTCTGGCGGCAACGGAAAATCTTGGGCAGCCAACCAGGCACGCTGGCACATAGAAGGAAATTCACTTATTCTTTTAATCATACCCTGCGGATCAAGCGTAGAATACAACTCCGCTTGGTCGAGCCTGTCTCCCTTCACTGTAGCCGTTACCTCCTTAGTTACCGTTAAAGCCCGGCCATCTCATGCGCCCAGTCAAGTAGATGCTGCACACCTTCAGGACTGTCGCTTTCCGCATAGATACGCAAGAGTGGCTCGGTGCCGGAAAACCTGACCAGAAGCCAGGAACCACCTTCAAGCACATAGCGGAAGCCATCAAACCGGTCCATTTTCACCACTTGCCTGTCCAGCAGATGCCGCGGCCTGAGTTCTTCCACCCTTTCGGTAATCGCCGCCCGCTGTTCTTCGGGAAAGCCCAGATCGCGGCGGTCGAAGTAATGAGAGCCCACCTTCTCGTAGAGATAATTTATCAGCTCTGAAGGTGTTTTACCGGTCCTCACCATCAGGTCCAGAAAGTAAAGGCTGGCTAAAATGCCATCACGTTCAGGGATATTTCCCCGGAATCCGTAGCCACCGCTTTCCTCACCGCCTATGATGGCATCTTCAGCCATCATAATAGGAGCTACGTATTTGAAACCTACACTGGTCTCCCTGACCGGACATCCATAGATTTCGCCAAGACGGTCAACCATATTCGTCTGGTTCAGCGTTTTGACTATTGTACCCCGCTCGCCGCGTATTTCCATGAAGTAAAGGCATAGCAGAGCGAATACCTGCAGAGTAGTGAGTACCGTACCGTGTTCATCCACTGCGCCAAAGCGGTCAGCATCACCATCGGTAGCCAGACCGGCTTTCAATCCTTCCTCCTTGACAGTACCGGAGAGGTCCGCCAGATTAGCCGAAACAGGTTCTGGCTGTTTCATGCCGGGGAAAATCGGGTTACGCTCGCGATGAATTTCGGTCATTTCAAGATTGTCGTTTTGGAGAAGCGTTTTCAGGTAACCGCTGCCGGCACCATACATTGGGTCGATGCCTATCCTGAGCTTTGCCTGTCTCAGACGTTCGATATCAACGATCTCTTTAAGGTGAGCAAGATACAGTGGAGCAATATCATATTCCTCCAGCCCACCCTCTCTGATCGCATCCTGTAGCGGCATCCTCTCAATTTCGCTGACCCGGGTGATAGCTTGCTCGATTCCGGAAACGACTGCGGGTGGAGCACTGGCGCCATCGGCCGTCTTGTACTTGAAACCGTTCCAGATGGGCTCGTTATGACTGGCTGTTATTACAATGGCCCCACCCGCTTTCCGGGCGACAACTCCATAGCTAACTACCGGCGTTGGTGTAGATTTCGGGCAAAGAAAAACGCGGATGTTGTTGGCACAGAGCACCTCGGCCACCGCCGCGGCAAAAACCTCTGAGGCAAAACGGTTGTCATACCCGATAACTATCCCCTTGCTGGCCACCTCGGTTCCGCTGATGTAATCAGCCACTCCTTGGGCACAAAGGCGCACATTGTCAAAGGTGAAGTCTTCGGCGATAATCCCGCGCCAGCCATCGGTACCAAATTTGATAGGAATACGCGTTATCACGCCAAGGTTTGTGTTCGAGCTGTGTTGAATCATAACTCACCTCATTTGCTATGTTTTCTATTCTGTTGTGCCAATTGCTGAACAGGTTACCTTCGGTTACCCGACTTCTTGGGTGTGAGGTTCCGCTTCGGTTGCCTTTTCTCTTTTACGGTGCAGCAATGCGTCGGCTCTGGGCCGTGCCTGCTCGATAATATTTTCCGCTTTCTCTTGAGCCTCGTGGATGACCTTCTCTGCGGTTTCTCTCGCTTCACGTCCCCGCTCTCTAACCCTTTGTCTTAATTCCCGTCCCGGACGCGGGGCGTAAAGAACTCCCAGTGTCAGACCGACTGCAGCTCCGACAAGAAAACCGATGGCCAGATTTCTGATTGGATTAGTGTTGCTCATTAGTTACCTCCTCTCTGTTTTTAGTCTTTCAAATATTAATCCACCCGTTGTTCACGGGTTGTACCGAATGTGATAGTGTAGTTTTCACTTTCCGTGAAACCGGAGCCGAAATCGTTATTACATCCCACTTTTCGATTGTAATTTACCGTCTCGCCGCTAGCCATACGTAAACCTACGTAGGATGAACGCTTTGGCTACTGATTTGGCATCCTGCACCATCTGATTGTTACGTATCGGTTTTCGCTTCTTCGCCAGATACCTCGAATGACACCAGGAAAAGTGCAAATCCCGGGCGTCACAGCCTGTTTAATGGTGGAGCCAGGTGGAACCGCTTGCTTTTCGCCCTACTGGCACAGTCGGCCTTTTTCCCTCCCTGGCAGAAAGTTTCAAAAGTCACCGGTCACCGCCCGGGGCTTATGCGTCCTTCTCCGCAAACCTCAGACACTGCATGGGGGGAATAAGTAGTATTACGGATAGCGAAAAAGCTAGGGAGGAATGCTTGCACAGTGATGTCGTAAATGGTTCATGCAATGGAAATTTCCAGGCGTGAGTTCATTAGATATGCCCTGGTTGGTGCTCCTAAACGATGCCGGTTTGATCAGGGTGGACCAAGAGAAAACCGTGATTGAAGACAAATATCTTGATACTGCAAACAGTCTATTGATGAGAATTCGAAATCCTATTGGTGCGGATATCTTTAGTGTATATGATGAAAGAAATAAGGTTGGTGATTTCGCGGAAGACCTTGCATCCGACAGCAACACAGTGCCACTTTGTTTTTTCATTTCCGCCATACCTCACACCCCACCATTCTGTGACCATTCTCAACGTATCATATGCATGTCTATAACCTACAACCAATGTTACACGATCCGTGCTAATGCAAGCCTTGATCTGGTCTGATAGATGTCTCAGATGACATACCCCTGGCTATATGGGGCGGCGACAAGGTCGTCCCCGAAGGAACCGTGTTCCTGTGGAAGTCTGATGGCTTCACATAGGGCATGATGGTGCAATTTCTGCCCACCGCAGTACCCTTCGGCACTGCCACTCCTTTGCCCACCACTGTAATATCATACCCTCCCGCGAGAAGACTGGTACCGAAGCCAATATAGCAGTACTGGCTAATATCCACATACTCGTCCAGAATACAGCGGTCAACCACGCTGTGATAGCCAACGCTAACATCAGACATCAATATCGAATCTCGGACGATAGCCTGCTCCTCAATCCGAACGCCCGGCGACAGGATCGAGTTCTCCACACGTCCTTTTATGATGCAACCCGGGCTGACCAGGCTGTTCTGAATACTGCCATGATTGACTTTCTTCATCAAAGCTAAATCCTGTTCTTCAGTCAGGATATGCCACCGGTTATTGAGACTGAAAGATGGTTGCCGCCCAATCAGTTCCATATTGGCTGCGTAGTAAGCATCCTTGTTGCCGATATCCTGCCAGTAGCCATGAAATGGATAAGCGAATACCCGGTCACGGCGTACCATCTCTGGCAGAATAGCGTAACCGAAGTCGTGCGGTGAGTCTGGTTGGGCCGCATCGTTAATGAGACACTCCATAAGAACTTTTTTATCAAAAATGTAAATGCCCATTGAAGCCAGGTTGCTCCGTGAGTTCCGCGACTTCTCGATAAAGCCCGTTATCCGAGCATCGGAATCCACTCGTACCGTGCCGAAGCGGTACATCTGCTCAATTGGTACGGTAACAACACTGACGGTCACATCCGCTTTTACCCGTTCGTGAAAAGCGACCATTTTTCGGTAGTCCATTTTATAGATGTGGTCCCCGGACAACACCAGCACTGCCTCGGTAGGACATTTACGCAAGTAGTCAAGGTTCTGATACACAGCATCGGCAGTACCTTTATAGGACCCTTTTTGAGGCTCAAGAATATCGAAGTTCATGAAACCGGCGTTGGCCAGTCTCCAGCGGTTCAGGTACTCCGCCATGTGTGAGCGCTGGTAGTCGGTCAGCACGGCAATGCCACCGACGCCGGAATGGACGCAGTTACTCAGGCTGAAATCAATAACGCGAAAACCTCCGGCAAAAGACAGGGCTGGTTTCGGCCTCACACGGCACAGTATATCCATCCGCTTGCCCTGCCCGCCAGCGAGAATCATGGCTAATATTTTAGTCATTACTCTTTCCTCCTTTAGGGCTTGACGCCTCCAGCGTTGCTACCGCCTGCCAGGTCAGGCTAAACATCTGCAACTCAGCCAGCTTCTTTCGCTCTATTAATTCAAGGATGACCAGGAGACCCGGAGCCTCTTTTCGCAGCAGACCCTCGATATTGCGAAGAGTTTTTATCTTTTCTTCCAGTCCGGGCTTCTCTGGATGAAGACCGGGTCCTCCCATCTGATGCTGAATACTCGGGCCGAAACTTGCGGATAAAGCCATTTCGAACCTCCTTTCGGTGTCTGCACTGTCTCCACAGGTCCTTCTACAAACGTGTCAATGGTTTTAGCCTTGGAGTTCAAACCTCCTGGGTCAGTTTATTCTGAAGAAAAACGAGCCTTTCCGCCCCGCTTCTCGCCGCTTTGCTCAGGTCACGCGCCAGCTTGCTCTCTTTCTATTTATTGTAATTTGCCACTACCGGGTCTATCCTGAAGCTGCCTCCTCTTTGGCTGGCAGTAATTGAATATCTTCCGTCACACCTTCCACCGTAGAAATTGCCTGCTCTGTCAGTTCGGCAAGACTCTCACGGTCAGACGCCTGGACAGCAAAGATGACATCAGCCAGCCCTTCTACCTGGTCAGCCATTATTACACCTGGCTGACGGCGCACAATGGTAACCGCTTGCTCTAAATCAACATTCTTGGTTCTCAGCAGTACGTAGGTCCTGGCTTTCATTGCGCGCCGCCAGGACTTTGCTTCGGACTTCTGGTACTTAAAACCTTTTTCCATCGCAATTTGTTCCAGTGCCTTTTTATTGATAACTACCCGGTGGCGATCAATCCTGATAGCGCCCTCGGCCTGCAAGGATTTGAGCGAATTGTTGACCAAGTCCCAAGAGGTACCCAGCATCGCTGCCATCTCACGCTGAGAGAAGTTTGGCTACCTGGCAGTGTCAGTCTCGGCATGTTTAAGCAAAACCACAACGACCCGCTGTCACACATCCCGGGGTTCTGCCGACGGGATGGGATAAGATTTCGCCTCAGCTTCTAGCCTGAAAGGTCTCACAGTCGGCATGTCTATCATGGCTGACCACAGTAATATTCGAAGCACTGCACTCAAGCCGGTCATTAAACTTGCAGTTTGAGGTCAGGCAGGCCCCAATTCCGCCTTTAACTTCCTGGAACCCGCCCCTACTGCTTTCGTGAGTATACGTGTTGCATTCCGCATGCGGGCCTACATTTATGCCGGGAGTGTGACAAACGTCGTTCATGTTGTAAGCGCAGGTTGACATATTGCACGCCAGAATCTGAGTCATATCCATCTCTTTCACCTCACAAGCTGTTATCGTAATTATCGGAAATCCGCCTTGAAATAACTATACGTAAGTCTACTTAGAAAGAAGAAGCCAGAATACATACTTCTGGATTATTAACAACTGTGGCCGACCTTTGAAAATAACCTCGGCTACTGAGCCTTGTTGCCGAGTCTGGTGCGGGAACGCGAAGCTCTCGGATAAAAAGGCTTTTCTTTTTTATATCTGTGGGCGGTTACCAGAGGCGTAACGAGATATTAGCTTATGCAGGTAGTAATCGATAGGAAGAATTTAGATGGAATCAGCTTTGCCAAATATTAACGTATATCCTGCCATTAAGGGGCATCGTTGTCATGGATTCCAACTGAACCGACTATTTCGAGGGTCTCAGCATCCAAGAAATATAACATCGAACTGCCATCGCTCATTATTATGCGGTCTCCATCGTGAGTAATACCCCACCCTTCAGTTGGGTAAAAGAACTCGCGAAGCAAATCGAAACAATCCCTGTCATACACGAAGCCTCGCCGGTTTCCCAACTCACTGTGAGTATAGAAGAATCACCGTATAGCCCGGTTCTCTCAGTACAAGACACCATTGTCAAATGCAAGTCCCTGGAAGTAGGCCTCAGAGTCATGGGGATAGGTGTTGATTATTCTGTACGTGTATATCGAAGGCAACCGATCATCCTCCATTTCAGAAGGCGCAGTTGAGTTGGGTGGTGGCCCAAAAGTGGGCGTCGGAGCAGGAAATTGGTTGGGAGTTGAGGTCTGAGTTGACATTGTGCATCCCACCATCAGCCACAGAGCCAGTTTCGTCAGAATAATCGCTAAGACGGAGAGAGGTGGCCTCATTTCAGCGTTGTCATCGGCAAGTCTTCCATGGTAATCAGTACTGTGCTGCCGTCCTCCAGATTGACTACCATCCCCTTCCTTTGCATAGCCTGGAGAGGCCCTCGAATGTTATCATCGACAATTTACCCCTGACATGAGGCGGACATGATGAGAAGCCAGCTAGTGCCAGCGATTAAAGAAGAAGTGGGGCGCTTTGGCAGCGCCCCACTTTTCGGTTTTACTCTTATTTACGGCCACTCATCCTTTCGCCATGCTCCTTTTACGCCACAGGATGGCAACTATGGCAATTACTACCGCCGCTCCTATCAAGCCGCCGATCAGCCACCAGTTAGTTCCTTCCGGTGGAGCTTCTGGAGAGGGTGCCGGAGCGGGTGCAGGTGCTGGAGCTGGTGCCGGTGCCGGGGATGGTGCAGGTGCTGAAGCGGGCGCCAGTGCCGGAGCGGGCGCTGGAGCGGGTGCTGGTCCAGTTGTAGGACTTGGAGCCGGTGCTGCCGGCGACTCTACCGTCAACATTACGGTGGCGGTAACCGGCGGGTCAAGCGGGGTATGGTTGTTATTGACCAGCTGCACGCCGAGGGTGTGCTCTCCGGGAGCCACGTTCTCCCAGGTTACTGAGGTATCAGAAGTCGCTTTGTAGGTGCCCGGATCTGTTACCGCCGGCTGGCCGGGGGTGGTGGGAATATCCACGTCCAGGTAGTAGTGAATATGCCCCTCGCCGGAAACGGGGTTGCCTCCGGGCGCCATCAGGTTAAAGTTTGAGATGTTCAGGTTTACGGTGATATCGCCTGGTTCAAGGGTTGCCCCACCCTGGGGTGAGGTGATGCTGACCGCAGCAGGCGGTTGCGCCAGCAGGGCAAAGGTGGAGAAATGGCTTACCTCTGCCGAGACGGAGTTTTCCCCGGTGTTCACCATGGTCTTCAGGATTTCCCATTGCGAGCCGTCCCAGTAAGCGATGACCAGGTTATTCTCGCCTGCTCCCTCCGGTAGCTCAGCCGGGTCGTAGTTCACGGTGAGGGTTATTGCCGGCTCAAAGGTAGCGCCACTGGGGCCAAGCTCGTAAACCATCCCGGTAAACCTGGCTTCCGCTGGCGGCTCAAGAGACGTTTCTACCGGCTTTATGGTTATTCCAGAAAATACAGAGCCGAACCGGCTTAAAGCAATAGTATCCTTGAGTATGGTAAGCTCAACCTTGCCATCCACAGATTTGGCAGTAAAGTCATCTGTAAATGTCCCACTGTTGGTATTGATGAATCCCAGTATTCCAGTACGATCACCAACACTGCCGCCGCCACCACCACCGTCGCCACCGCCACCTCCGCCACCACCAGCTGATGTCGTCGCAGTCGTAGTGGCTAGTGCTTCTGCAAATGTGGTCGAATTACCGATGGGTGCCTCAATAAAGGAGAATACTCGGAAGGTATATGGCGTATTGGGGGTAAGACCGCTGGCGGTGAATGTAGTAATATTGGTATTCACTGTCCCTGCGTCCTCAAAGGTTGTACCGCCATCAGCGGAACGCCGGATAAGGAAACCGTTCTCGTTGGCGGAGTTATCCGTCCAGGTAAGGATGACCGAACTGGAGGCGGCATTAGATGTTAGCAGGTTGGTCGGTGCTGCCGGAGGTGCCGTCGGTGTGGCCGAGGTTACCAGAACCGTGTTGGATACCCCGGTGCCCAGACCGTTGAAGGCGGTAACCCGGTACTGGTAAGCAGTCTCCGGCGCGGCCGCCGTATCGGTATAGGTAACGACATTGACCGCCACTTCGGCAATCTGGCTGAAGGTAGCACCGCCATCGGCGGAACGCTCGATGCGGTAGCCGGTCTCGTCGGTCACGTTGGTCCAGGTGAGCACTATCTCACCGGTGGCCTGGGCCGTGGGCGTATTCAATATTGGCGCCGCTGGTGGATTGATAATGCCAGGTGTGGTCACCGAGGGTACATTGGACGGTGCGGAATCGCCAGCGTTATTGAAAGCGATAACGCGGTAGAAGTAGGCGGTGCTGCCCGCCGCTGTCATGTCACTAAACGAAAGAGTATTGGCAGCCACTGTTCCTACCGAACTGAAGATGCTGTTGTCGGTTGAACGCTCAATGCGAAAGCCGGCCTCGTCATTGGCATTGTCCGTCCAGTCGAGGTCGACCTGGCCTGAGCTTACCGCAACTGCCGTCAGGTTGCTTGGCGGCGCCGGGGGCACCGCGGGAGAGGGGGTGGTAACCGTTACCGTGTCTGAGGCTCCCGATAAACCACCTATTGAATTTGTGGCGAAGACGCGGTAAAAAAGGTTCGTGCCTGCCGGCGCGTTTACGTCAGTGAAGGTGGTAGTATTCGCGACCACTTCGAAAGACGTTACCGTGCCGAAACCGCTATCTGTGGCGCGTTCGATGAGAAAACCGGCTTCGTCATCCGACCTGTCTCGCCACGAGAGACTGACAGTATTGGGGCCTGCGACAATAGCCAGCAGGTCAGTCGGCGCGTTGGGTGTCGGCGGAGATGGGGTGGTCACCGTGGCAGTATTGGACGATGCCGAATCACCGATAGCATTGAAGGCAAAGACACGGTAAAACAGCGTGGTAGCTGCCGGTGCCGTGGTATCACTAAAGGCAACGGTATCTGGACCGACTGTAAAGGAGACTACTGTAGTAAAGAAAGTGTCAGTGGAACGTTCAATGCGGAAGCCGGCCTCGGTGGTAGCGTTGTCCAGCCAGGTGAGGTTGACCTGGTTCGGGATTGCTGCTGTGGCGTTAAGATTGGTCGGTGTGAAAGGAGCTGCCGTTACGGAAGTCGTTACCTGCGCTACATTGGAGTCGGCATCACCGGCGGCATTGCCCGCCTGGACCTGGTAAAAGTAAGTGGTGCCCTGCTCCACGGTGACATCGCTAAAGAAAGTAGTGTTTGCCGGTAGACCGTCGAAGCTCACTCGCTCCACCTGGAAATTGGCATCCAACGCCCGGTTAACGTCGTAGCTTGTCTCGTTGTTGGCATTATCAGTCCAGGTCAGGTCAACCCGGTTGCCACTGATGGCAGTTGCCACGAGATTAGAGGGTAGCGCTGGAAGGCCCACCTGAGCCAGGACGCCGGTAGCGAAGGGTAGGCTCTGCAATGTCAGTACCAAGATAATCAGTGCTAATAATCTAACAGTTTTCATGATTTCACCTCCTATATATTTAAACAAAATGTAAAAATCACCCGCTGAGCAAGGCCTTGCGGGAAAGCACTTTTGCAGTTTTCCGCCTTTTCGTGATTATTTTTACTCGGGCAAGGGTTAAGAAATTCCCTTCCACAACCTATATTTATTCTAATTCCAGTGGTGAGGTAGAAACATACGTATACACACCTACCCTGTGATGATTGCATACTTACACTGGCTATTTAAGAAGAGTTATTTCTGACAGAGAATACGGAATATTGCTACGCAAATGTGATAGATGCCCTCTTGAAAGGGGGTAAGTATGAATTCAAGCGTTCGGGTGAGAGCTTCATTATTCAGTTGTTAAAGTGCCTGTTTTCAATCTCATTATCCAACGATAAATCAGAAGGTAAAACTTCAAGAACTAGCTAAATTATCACTCTCCCCCTTGGGAAAAATATTTAAGTAATTGGGCTTTAAAATACCTGCGGTCTATTCTATAATTGTTGTTATAATCTTTTGTGAGTTCGATTGTGTCAGCATACCAAGAGTCGGCTTCTTTTTGACTGGCGAGGATAACAACTGGCCAGTATGGATAGGAAGCGTGGAATTGATGGTGAATCGGCTCGAAGGCCAATTTTCTTAGTTGTAGAGGATTCGCTTAAGAGGGCAGGCGAAAAATAGCAATAAGTAAGCTTAGTATGAGTGATCAAGGAAGAATCATCATCTTAATAGGGATTATGGTCATCCTCTCCCTGGTTGTGGGCAGCATTGCCATATTAATGCTTTACAATACCTCCCTCGAACAGAACCGGGCACGACTTATTGAAACCGCCAAAAGCCGGGCGCGTCTTATTGAATCCGTAGCACGGTACGATGCCGCCTATAACCAAGATTATCCGGGAGGTCCGGAAGCCGCTACCATTAGTCAGGTCATCGAAGCACATGGGAATTTCGAGGGGTTCGGACAGACAGGAGAGTTTACCCTCGCCCGTCTCGAGGGGGACAATATTGTATTTTTAGTGAGACACAGGCACTCTGACCTCACTTACCCGGAGCCAGTGCCTTTAGAATCAAATCTAGCGGAGCCGATGCGGCAGGCACTCGCGGGCCTTTCGGGGTCTCTAACCGGGCTTGATTACCGGGGTGAGACCGTTCTGGCGGCCTTCGAGCCGGTAAGTGTGTTGAACTTGGGCATCGTTGCCAAGATAGACATGGCCGAGATTCGAGCGCCGTTCGTGCGTGCCGGCGGGATAGTTATCGGGGTTGCCATCGCGCTTATTGCGCTCGGCATTTTTCTCTTCTTGAGGGTCAGTAGTCCTATAGTCAAGCGTCGGAAAGAGTACACGGAAGGGCTGGAAGCGGAAATCACCGAGCGCAAACGGGTGGAGGAGGAGGTAAAAAGCAGCCATGACGATCTTAGAAGAATAATAGACTCTATGTGGGATGCGGTTTTTTCTGTAAAAATGCCAGAACGGATAATTGAGTGGGCTAACGATTCTTTTAGACTCACTGGCTATGAACCTGAAGAGTGCGTCGGCAAAACAACTCAGTTTCTCTACCCAGATGAGAAGGAATTCTCTAACCTTGGCGATAAACTAAAGAGCGCCATTGCAGAGGGAAAGGATGTACTAGATACCGAGCTACTATTAAAAAGAAAAAATGGCGAGGTCTTCTCAGCTGAAATCACTATCACCTTTTTTAAGGAAAAAGGTGATATTGTTCGAATTGTTGGCATTATTCGGGACATCACCGAGCGCAAGAAGATAGACCAGATTAAAGACGAGTTTGTAGGTATGGTCTCCCATGAACTCAAGACACCTCTGACGGTTATTATTGGTGCACTCGACGTGGTGACAAAGGAGGAGCTGTCCGACCAGCAAGCCCGGGAGCTCCTGCAGGATGCTATTGGCAGTGCAGATGACATGGCCAACATCGTGGAAAACCTGCTGGAGTTATCACGCTCGCAGGCAGACCGCATGGTCCTCCACCTGGAACCCATCGATGTCGTCAAGATTGTCTGGAATGTAACCCAGGGACTGCAGAGTAAATCGGCGACACATCGCCTTATCGTTGATTCGTCGTCAGGACCGGCAGTTGCCCTGGCTGACGCGGTCAAAGTTGAGAGAATTCTATACAACCTCATAGAAAATGCCATCAAGTATTCCCCCAAAGGCGGCAATGTCAGGGTCTCTGCACATCGGCAGGATAATCAGGTTGTCATCGAAGTAAGCGACCAGGGGATTGGAATATCTCGTAAAGACCAATCACGACTTTTTCAGAGTTTCGAACGTATAGATGCCTACAAGACAAATAGCATAGCCGGTATTGGACTGGGACTCAGGGTATGCCGCCACCTGGTGGAGGCACTCGGTGGACGTATCTGGGTTGAAAGTGAGCCGGAGAAGGGGTCGACTTTCCTCTTCACTCTACCTGCTGTGGATAGCGATAACCAGATTGGAAGCTAGGTTCTCTGGTTGTCCTCCGGTTTCCTCTCGCTGAGAAGCTCTTCAATCTTCTTTAGCAGTTCTTCCGGTTTAAACGGCTTGGCAATGAAACCGTTTGCTCCGAGTTTCATCGCCTGCTCAGCGATGAAGCTTCGTGCCGTGAAGATAATAACGGGTACCTGGGAGAAAGCGCGGAGCTTGACAAGCACTTCAAACCCGCTCATCGGAACCATGAGAACATCCAGGATCACGATATCCGGCTTCACTGATTTAACGAGTTGGAGAGCTTCTTTTCCGCTCGTGGTTGTGGTGACTTCGCAGCCAGCTTGAGAAAGGCTGATACTTATGAACCTTAGTACGCGCGGCTCATCGTCGACTACCAGCACGCGTTTCTTATTTTCCACTGCACTAATGATAGCATATTCCATTGGTGCTTAAAATATGGGTGCTGACAGCACATGCAAAAAATATATTCTTCATGCTAATCAAGAACTCAATTCGTTACATTTAAAATATTTCTTTGATTCTTGGTTTTTACAGTCTATCTTATGGTTCAATGAAAAGACAATCTGTTCATATCTAAGTCATTTTTTGATTGTTATCGGCACACAAGCAGAATTGACCGCGGCAAGCGCTAAATACCTTGTCTCTCTCGCCTGTGAGGCGGATTCATCTGTAAAAATAGACAAAATGAGAAAGGGGCATGACGCCCCTTTCTTCACACTCTCAATTTCTTTTGCGGATTAATCTTTCAGTCTATACCTACGCTCTTTTCAAATTTCGCCGTATCTTATTATTCTTATGGTGTTCCTTCTAGCCGTTATCGTGGTCCTTATCC
>SDBT01009204.1_pt1 | contig 16051 bp, 22 predicted proteins | sample 2277101 | NCBI WGS metagenome assembly SDBT01 (sample SAMN10404973, study PRJNA504765) | marine sediment metagenome | isolation source: marine sediment core GS10_PC15, 103 cmbsf | place: Arctic Ocean: Southern Knipovich Ridge | collected 2010 | reverse complement strand
AATCACGTTCGACATGATCGACGGCGAGTCGGAATCGATCGACTTCGACGTGACGGAACACGCCGTTCAGAGTTTTCTCGATATCACGTCGAACATTCACGAACGGCTGAACTCGATCAGCATCACGGGAACGCTGGGAGCAGTCGGACCCATGCTTCCAGTGCCACAGCCACCCGCACCGGCCGGCCTGACGCGGCTCGACCTCCTTCGCATCGAGAACCTGAAGAGCCTCGCGAAGAAGAAGCAGCCGGTCATGTGTGTGACTCCGCGCGTAGGGTTTCCGTTCGCGGCGTTCGTGAATATCACTCCCCAGTGGACACCAGCTCTAGGCGAGAGCTCCACAGTCACTGTGCAGCTGAAGGAGGTCAGGATCGTTTCCCCTATCGCTGGACCACTCGTCGAAGACTTCGCCGCACAGACACCCGCAAACAATGCGGCAAGCGGAGGCGGACAGTCTGCGACGTCAGACGTCGCAGGCGACGCCACGGCGTCAGAGGTCGACGGACTTCCGCCAGCGTTCTCCGGAGGTATCACGGCGCCATGACGTTGAAGCGGATCACAGTGCAACCCACGGCCGACGATACCCATTTTGTAACGGCCGTCACGCTCGAGCGGCGTCGTTATTTTTTCGAATTCTACGGAAACGCGGTCGACGGAGCCTGGTACTTCGACCTTCGAAACGAAGACGCGTCGTCGAGCGCGAACGGACTCGCTCTGTCCGTCGGCGTGAACTTGCTCTTCCCGTATCGCCATCTAGACTTCCCGCCTGGCGTGCTTCTGATCTTCGACAAAGGGCTGAACGGAAACGATCCGGATCTCGACGCGTTCCAGGATGGCCGAGCCGCTTTGTATTACCTGGAGTCCGCATGAGCGTTCCTCTGCTCCCGTTCTTCGGCGTTACCTACCAGCTGAACATTCTCGGTGTTCCGCCGTTCGGCGTGATCACGGTCGACAACACGATCGGTCCGCCTGGCCAACCGGGTCCGGGTCACGGACTCTTCTGTCAATGGGACATCCGGAAGGCTTGGGGCAACTCGCCAGACACGGGAACCGTTACCGTCGCAAACCTCGACATCCCATTCCGGAAAGCTCTCGCCGTGCGGATGGCTGTCCCTGGTCCGCCGCTTCAGGTTCAGCTTCTGGTCGGTTGGGGCGGGTTTCCGGAGCAACTGATCGTGGCGGATGTCCTTCGAGCTCAGCCAGAGGTGAAGGATCGAACCGACGTGTTCACCCACTTCGAGCTCGGGGACGGAGCGGTGGCGCTTCGCGATACTCCGCCAGCTGGAGGAACAGAGGTCGGCCTAGGAATCTCGGCGATCGTGCTGAAGCTAGTGACGATCGACCTCGGCTATGTGGCCAGTCCGTCGGCGATCGCTGTCGTGGCAAAGGAGGCCGCGAAGGTTCCGATCCCGCTGCTGAACGGACAGGTATACGACGCGCCAGCCGAACAGCAACTGAACGAGCTCCTGGAGTCGATCGGCCTGACCTGGGGACATTCGAATGGCTTCTGGGTGGTCTACAGACTCGGCGTTCGCCAGGACATCCTTCCTGCGATCCTGACGCCGAATCACGGCCTCCTGAACTGGGTCGAACAAGACGACGGAGCGATCATGTTCAACGCTCTCGGTCAGTCGCGGCTGGAGCCAGGAGCTCAGATCACGATCAAAGACGAGAAGGACATAATTCTGGGCGGTGGACCGCTGCGAATCGAGAACATCCAGTTCACCGGTTCGAATGAGACGACCTACACCATGTCCGGCGTCGCCAAGAAGCTGGAGATCGCGGCGTAATGCCACACCCACGCGAAGCTCCTTCAGCGCTTGGGATCACCGATACCCCCGAGCTCGAAGACCTCCTGAAGGTCACTCGACGACGCGTGAAGCTGGAGATTCGCACCCACGTTCCCGCTGTCGTGAAGACCTACAATCCCGCGACGAACACGGCTGACGTCGTCGTTCAGATTATGCAAACGGTGAAGATTCGAGACCTGACGAAGCTTCCCAGTCGCATCGCCGGACCCGTTCGTGGAATCCCACCGAACGCGGAAGCTCCTATTCTTCCCTTCGAGCTGATCGGGATCCCTGTCCAGCAGTACCGCACGAACGCGGGCTACTTCACGCTACCGATCGCACCAGGCGACACCGGACAGCTTCACGTGAACGATCGTGCGATCGAATCGTGGCTGACGCTTGGCGTTCCTGGCGAGTCGCCACTGAAGGGCATGCTCCACAAACTGAAGGACGCTGTCTTCGTTCCTGGGCTTCATCCCGTGACGAATCCGATCGTTCCTCCTGTCGACCTGACGGCCGTCGTGATTGAGGGACCACAAATCAAGGTCGGCCGACAAGCGACCAGCGCGCTGATCAAGGGAACCGAATTCGTCGCGGCGGTAGACGCGGCTATCGCGGCTGCGATCACAGCTGGCGCTGGTTCACCCGGGTCAGGAGCCGCTGCGTTCACGGCTTTTCAAATGACGTGGAACGCGGCGAAGGTCGGCTTCCAGAGCGTGAAGGGTAAGGTCGAATAGTGGATCTGAAGCTCACAAACTTCGACATCGACCTGACGAATGGCGATCTCTCACTGGTGACAGGCCTCGAAGCGATCCGTCAGGATCTGGAGATGAGCCTTCGGACGTTCCTCGAAGAGACTCCCTACGATCTGTCCGTCGGCGTTCCGTACGTTCAGATCATCATGGGACGCGGAGCCGATATCAACTCGGTGCACTTCATCATGACGCAACAGATCCTGAAGGTCGACGGGGTCACTGAAGTGAAGGAGCTCCAGGTGATCCACGACCGACAAGCCAGAACCGTGTCGATCACAGGAAGAGCGATCGCGCTAGATGAGGAATTCCCGATCGATCTGGTAATCAACCCAAGCGAGCCAAGCACATGAGCGCCCTAATTCTCGACGAGACAGGACTGGTAACCCAGACCGTTCAGGAAATCCGCGAAGAGCGAGCGCAGCTCGTTCGCGATCAGTTCGGAGTGAATACGCGGACCGACGCGAAGTCGTTGATGGGTCAGATCAACAACATCGACGCGGAACTCCTGTCGCTCTGTCAGCAAGCCCTAGGCTCCGTCTATCGCTCCTTCGATCGGAACGGTGCAATCGGGCGAGCTCTCGACGCGCGTCTGACTCTGACCGGTTCGACGCGACAGGGAGCTCTTTTCAGCACGGTCGACGGAATCCTGACGTTCAGCGCTGCTGGAACGATGATCAATGGCGACCAAATCAAGAACTCCGGAACGAACGACAACTGGCAGTTGACCGACGGACCACACACGGCGGTAGGACCGTTCCCGGAAGAGATCGCGGCACAATTCACGCCCGTCGAAAGGGGTGAGAAGATCGCGCTCGCAAACACGGTCTGGACAGCCGTCACGATCATCGCAGGACTCGACGGGTTTACAAATCCGGACGACGACGCGGAGCCTGGCCGCGACAGGGCCTCCGACTCCGACGCGAGGCAAACCGCGACTACCGAGCTCTTCAGCCAGGGTTCCGGACCGCTCGTCGCTATCCAGTCCGTCGTGTCGAAGGTTCCTGGTGTCGTGAGCGTCAGAGTCTTCCACAATCCGGCGGAGTCTCCGACCGGAACGCAGCCACAGAACCTAGGTATTCCCTTCAAGGCTTTCAACGTCGTCGTCGAGACGAACCCACCCGTTCCAACCGCTTCGATCGAACAGGCGATCTACGATGCGATCTGGAGCGCCATGGGCGGAGGCGGAGAAGCCTTCGGAACCGACTTCGGAGGTACGACGACAGACAGCGAAGGAACGCCGCAGGCTATCGCGTTCGATACGATCACGATCGATAACATCGACATCGAGATCGACCTCATCACGACGACGACGGAGAGCGCGGTATCTCCGAACATTGAAGCAGTCGTGGCCGCTGAAGTTCTGGCGCAAGCGAACTCCCGCTTCGAGGTGTCTGGCCGTGACGTTCTCCGCGACGATTTCACCGGGATCGTCTTCGAGATGCAAAAGGCGGGAACGATCACGGGTGTCGACGGTGTCAACGTCCGTCTGTCGATTACGCCAGCTCCGCCAGCATCCGTAACGAAGGTCTCAATCGAACTCCGCAACAAGTCGGATTTCGACTCCGCTAATATTCTGGTCGTTCAGGTCTGACGTGGGAACGCTGAACAAAAGAACGGTGATCTTCGGCGGAGGCGGAACGGCCTTCGCGATCGCCGACAACGACACCAACTATTTAGACTTTATCCAAAGCGACGACTTCGCGCTGGTCGGCTGGTGGATGTTTCCCGCGACGGTGCCATCGGCTGCCCGTCAAGTCATGATGAGCAAGCAGGTAAACGCGATCAGCCAAGGCTATCGGTACTGGTATGAAAATGGCCGATTCCATTTCTTCCTACGTGACGGCTCGGCAAACGAGATCGAGATCGCTGTGGGCGCCGTCGGCGAATTCGACGATCAACAGGCGCATCACGTCGTGGCGATATGGAACGGGAGCGCTGGTACGACGGACGCGAACGCTTCGATCTGGGTGGACGGTGTCGAACAGGATGGCACTGGCGGAACGACCCGAAACGTCATCACTCCGGACACGCTTACCGCCACGCTCGCCAACGTTCAGCCCTTCGCGGTCGGCGCCATTGCGACGACCGTCGACAATGTCACGAACGGATCGGCCGCGTTTCTTTGTGTCTACGGAATCGCGCTAACCGGCGCGGATGTCCTCGCGTTGTTCGGCAACGGAGACCCCGCCAACCCGCTGGACGCTGTCAGCACGGACCCGCTCGGCTTATGGCCGATCGACTTCGATCCTTACTTCTCGTCAGCGGGTGTCGACATCCACCTAAAAAACTTGATCGCTAACGGCGACGCGATGGTCCACTTCGTGGTCGCCGACTTCAGCCGCAACGGGCATGGCCTGACGCATAGCAACGTCAATGCGGCGTCGTTCACGATCGACACTCCAGGTGGCATTTCTCAACGTGCGTTTGAGGGAAACAACTCGGGCCGCCTTCGCAAGCTGGACGATGCGCCACACCTGAAGTTTGACGTGGGCGACGAATTCAGCGTTTCGTTTTGGTGGAAGTCCAACGTGCTCCAGAGCTGCGCGCTTGTGAGCAAATACGACGTGGGGCTTGGTGACGGTTGGCAGGTCACTTTTAGTGGGTCCACTGGCGCAATTTCCCTGAGCATTGTAGACACTGGCAGTTTCGCCACGGTTACATCCAACACTGGCGACATCAGCGACGACGTTTGGCGCCACTGCGTAGCCACCTTCAGCGCGGCGGATCCCGCGAACGTTGACAACACAGATATGGAAATGTGGTTGAACGCGGTGGACGTCAGCGACTACAGCGGCAACAACAGCTTCCCAGCTTCCGGAAGCTTTGATCACGCGAACGGCTTTTATCAAGTCGGCGGGCGCGATGATGGCAACCTTCTGTTGCGGCTGCAGCAGCACGTTGCTGAAGTGCAGTTGTTTGATCGCAAACTGACAGGCACCGAGATCGCCGAGATCTACAACGCCGGCGTACCCAAGTACCCCGCGGATTGGTTCGGGCCGCTGGCGCCGATTAATTACTGTCGACCGGCTGAAGACTTCCACCACCTGGACATGGGGAACATGTTCGAAGAAGACATCTTGATCGGAGGGGTTGCAGTCGGAGACACCGGAGGAGCTCCGCCCGTTATCACGAACTTCTCGCCTCCCGAAGGAACCGAGCTCGGAAGGTTCCAGACCGTAGGGTTCGATATCACCGATCCGGAAGACGCGCTGAAACGAGCTCTTCCCATGGTCGCGATGGGTGGATTCGAAATCGCCATGCATGACGGCGACACGTTCGTGGCTGGCTTCACCGGTAACCGCGTTCCCATCACGGGCGGATTCCGATACACGGTCAAACCCGTGAACGGTTGGCTCCCAGGGAACGACGCCCCAGACGACGGACCCGATTTTAAGATCCTGGCGTACGACACCAGCGGTCAGGAGGCCGTGTGACCCTACCGACCTTCAGCTTCGGACTTCAGTCGACGCCGCTCGACGGATCGATCGTCAACCGAGGGATCATCGGAGAGGCCTTCAGGGCGGAGCTCACAGAAGACGGAAGCGGCCTGATTCGCCTTCCTGGGTGGATGCGAATTCAATGCGAAAGCCCCTCGAGGACCGCCCAACAAACTTTGAATTCGATCATGAGTGGCTACGCCGCGCATGCTCCGCGCGCATATTCGCAGGACGGAACGACGTTCGGTTTGCTCGCCGAACCGGCGATGACGAACCGGAACGACAACCACGATTTTACAAGCTGGGCTACTAGCGGAACGCCGCTGATCAATGCAGTCGTGGGACCGGACGGAGTTACGGCGTCGCTGGAGATCGAAGACGACGACGCGGGAGCCATCGAGTTCATCTCGTATGCCATCACGCCAGGAGCAGTCGCCGCACAGCATACTCTGAGCGCGTGGCACTTCATGACTGCGCCAACTCCGACGAATTCGAGCCTTTTGGAGTACGCCGACGGAGTGGAGGATCCACAGATCTCACTGACGGTCGTCGACACCGACTGGACCCATGCGCAGTTCGCCGTCAGCGACATCGGTAGCGGTACCTTCACAATCGCTCCACGCACAGTGACCGCGGCGGACGTCGGAGCGACTCGGTGGTTCGGCGTCCAGCTGGAACGGCGAAGCTACGCGTCGCGCTTCCGCCAGACGAGCCACGTCGCCGTCAAGGTCGAAGCGGTGTCGTCGATCGTCATGCCTGACGGTCTGATCAAATTCACGCTGGTGTATCGCCCGCATTACACCCACGACCAGGCGGAGCTCGTCGATCACAATCTGTTCTTCATCGACGCGGCGAACCGCGTCTTCTTCAGAGCTTCAGACAACAACTTCGTTTTCAGAGTGAACGGCGACGATGTCGTGAGCGGAGCCGTCACGTTCGCCGCACATGACACCCTGACGTTCTTTTTCGAGAACAGTACCACTCGTCGGCGTCTCATCGTGAGCGGAGCTCTCACAGGCAATGGGACGACTGACGGCACCATTCAGCCACCGCTCGACCTGAACACGCTTCCTACATACACGGCGATCCTTGGAGGAGCTCTCGGTTCGGAAGAAGTGTCGGACTTGATCACGCTGGATCCGTCTATCACGACGTTCGAACAACTCGCCGACCAGCGAGCTCTGATCCAAATGGACGACACGGTGGGGAACCGGAAGTTCCGAGACTTGCTCCGCGTCTGGGCGAAGCAGCCTGGCCGCTTCTTCGACATCTGCAACGGGCTGAAGGCCGCTCTGGAGCTCGAAACGGCGGTGGGTTTCCAGCTCGACCTGATCGGAGCCATCGTCGGGCTGGCTCGCGAAGGCTTCACGGATACGAGATACCGCGTCTTCCTAGGGATTCAGATCGAACTCCTCCTGGCGAACGCACGTGACGACGCAGAGTGGACGGGAACATCTCCGAACCTGATCCGGATCGCGCGGACATTCATCGGACCAGCAGCGGGAACGATCAACTTCCTGAACGTTCCGCCGTACCAGTATCGGATCGACGTTCCGGGTCTCGTCTTGTCGGAGGGGTCGCTACTCGCCCGCTTCATGACTACGGCGACATGGGCCGGCGTTCTGGGAATCATCACAATCGAGCTCAACTCCGACGTATGGGATTCGGACGCCGTGGCCATCACCGACCCGGCCAAGTGGGATAGCGCTTCTGTGGCCATCGTGGACCCTGGGGAATACAACACTGTGTTAACTACGACATGAGGAACTGATGGCTGTCAAACCTACGATCATTTTCACCTGGGCTTCAGACGCCACCTTCGGAAGCGGACCAGCGACAGGCAACCCCACGAAGGTGAACCCGCCTGGCTGGCCGGCTGTCGTTCAGGGCAACATCCCCGATCTAACCGTCGTCGCGGAGTTCCAGAACACACCCATGAACGCACTGGGTCTGTGGACTGGATGGCTCTTCGCTGGGAGCTTCGCAGGCGCGGCGGATCCACACATCGTGGAGACGGACGCCAACGGTGACGCCACGGTGCAAGACATTGTCGTGATCGGGAGCTTGCGTTACTCCCCGGTTCGCGTTGTAACCCGTGTTCAGAGTTTCGCGGCGGCTCTGTTCGGGGCGTCGTTTCAGTTCATTGCGGGTGGTGGTGAATATCGAGTGGACACCACGGCGCCCGGCACGAACTTCTTTTTCCCCCTGCGCAATCTCCCGAATGGGGCGGTGCTCGATTCCGTAACGTTGAAGATGAACGGCGGGGCTGGTCATACGCCGGTGACGATGACGGCAACACCTCCACTCTTGCGCGTGCGGAGACGTCCGATCTTCGGGAACGCTTCGATCGACATTGCGACCCAAGCCGACACAACCGACACCACAACCTATGAGGCGGACCACGATCTCACCGTCGCGGCGATCGGTCACACGATCGACACTGTGGCCAATAGCTACACCGTTCTTTTGGACAACGAGGTTGGCGGGGACGCCCAATCGGGACTGAATATTTTTGAGTGTGTCGTGGTCTGCACGATCGCAGCGGACGACGAATTTCCGAGCGGTGGCTAGCTTATGGCCGGTCTGACAATCAATACGCTTCAAACGGCGTTCGCCTCGGCTCCGACACCGCCACAGCTGACGGTCGATCAGACGCTAGAGATCCGGTCGACTGGCTTCGTCGAGGACGGAAGCAACCCAGTCCAGGAGCTCCGCAACAACGCTGGCGCGGCGATTCTTCAGACGTCGTTCGATGGTACGCGAACGGTGATCGCCTCCGGACTTGTCGAGACCGACATTGGGTTGAACCAACGCGCGTCGATCCGGATCCGACTCGACGGTATGAGCCTGCTTCCGCAAGATCGAACGATCGCCGTCGCACCTGCGGACATCGGACGGATCGAGTTCACCAGCACGCTGACGCTGAACTTCGTGAACGCCACGTTCCGCGCGTTCTTGGGTCTGGGCGGAACGGTGCTCAATCAGCTGAGCGGCAACCCGTTCGGAAATGGCCTCTTATTCAACCACGCGAACACCTATGGCAACGTCAATGCAGCTGCCGCGAACCTGGGTCCGATCTTCACACTCGTCGATCAAGCCACGTTCCGCGCGGACGCCGCTGCGATCTTCATGCCGCAGCAAAACACGGTGCGGTCACAGCCAACATTCGCGACTATCAATGGCGGAACTCTGTCGTGCTTTACCGCTGTCCCTCACCAGCAACAACTGCTGGTAACTACCTACAACGCAGGCGTAACGGTAGGCGCGGCCGGACGCGAAGCGATCAGGATTAACGGTGCGATTGGAACGGGCACGCTCACGGGTCCGGAGACTGGTGTACGCGTCGCGAACTTCGCGCTTGGCGCGGGTCAACGTCGAGGCTTGTGGGTCGAGATGAATTCACCTGGCGCGTCACTCGACCTTTCCGGGTCCGGAGAGATGCGATTCGGGAACGCAGCGGCAGAGCTCCGATTCTTCGCCGCTGCGTTGGGAGCCGCGGTCGGAATTCAAACCGTCGTCGGCTCGCGTGGCGCCAACGCGGCACTTGCAAGCCTACTGACCGGACTTGCGGCGTACAATCTGATCATCGATAGCAGCGTTATCTGAGGAACCATGGCAGCACAGAACCTAGACCTAGCCGCGGACGCGAACGACACCGCGATCGCTTTCGACGTACCCAAACACCTCACGCCGTACGCCCGCGAATTTTATCAGGTGAGAAAACGTGAAGGTGAGACGATCGAAAAGTTCATGTGTCGCCACGTATGCGAGGCCGCGGTTCACTGGAAAGCTGGCGCCCTATCGCAGGCGATCGCCCAGACGAATAGCGACGCGACGATCTCCGACGGTGGAGAGATCGCGGAGCAGGCGAGCACGCTGCTAGCTAAGTGAGGGAACATGTCCGACGAACAGAACACCGAAACCACCGAGCCTCCTGACAGCGAGCCAGCCGGCGTTCCCGGGGGGATTTTTCTCTCACACACGGATGCACAGCTGATCCTGGATTACATCACGCTGCATTCCACGCCAGCTCCGCAGCCAGGAATCAACGGAACGGTGTACATGATGATCGAAGCGCTGAAGCATGCGCCACAAGGTCGACCACTAGAGAACGGAGAGGAAGGCAATGACCGGCAATGACCGGAGTAGCGATCAAAGCACGCCGAACGTCAACCGCAACGCCGCTTGAATTCTCTCTGACAGGGAACGGGCCGGTCACTGGCGCAACGGTTGTCGTTGCTGTGCGCGACGGACAATCGTCCGTGGCCTTGCCTAGCTATCTCGACTTCGACGACGACGAATTTAAGACCGCTGGGTGGACCACGCGGCAAGCCGCTTTGACCGAGCTCGGTGGTGGCTTCTATGCGCGTGCTCTGGACATCAACGCGATTACGAACTTGCCCGCGGCCACGGTCGTGCTGATGGCCGAGTATGAGGTGACTGCGCCAGCGAACGTAACCGGCGTCGGTGGTCCTGACTCGATCATCCTCGACGAGTTCTCTTCAGACGTCGCCGCAGCGGTTTGGGATGAGATCCTGACCGGAGCAACTCACAACATCGCGACCAGCGCTGGTCGGAGGCTTCGCGAGCTCGCCGAGTTCGGGCAACTGACCAGCGGCCTGGCGCAAGCTGGCGCGGCCACGACGATCACGTTGGCGGCCGGCGAGAGCGCCATAGACGACTTCTTCAACTTCGCGCTGATCGGAATCAATGGCGGAACCGGAGAGAACCAGATCCGGATCATCGTCGACTATGACGGGACCACGAAGATCGCAACGCTCGACCGAGCGTGGCTGGTCAACCCGAACGCGACGAGTGAATACGTGATCGGCCTGAACGCCGCGGCTGTCGTCACGGCCGACACGTTGAACGTGATTCGCGATGCGATCGTGAACGACGCTACACGATTCCCAGGAGCGAGCATCACAGAGGCGAGGCTAGCGGAGCTCGACGCGGGCAACATTCCCACCGATCTGGCCAACATCCAAGCGGACACCGACGACATACAAGCGCGCTTGCCCGCGTCGCTCACCGGTGGCGGTCGCATGCGGAGCCACGTCGAGGCCTTCGACGCTGCCGTGATTGACGCCGCGGCGATTGCCACGGATGCGATCGACGCCGACGCGCTGGCCGCTGACGCCGTGGCGGAGATTCAGTCGGGGCTAGCCACGGCCGCTTCGATCGTTGCGCTGCCGCTCGCCGTTTGGGACTTCAACCTAGACGGGACATACGACGGCCTCACGGATCGCGATCAGGCTGGTGGAAAGATGCGCTGGATGGGAATCCTCGCGATCAATCCGTCGCGGACCGATATCGGAACGCAGCAAATCCAGATCCGAAACGTGGCGGACACTACCACGATCTCTTCGGCGTCGATCACAGACTCCAACGGAAACCCGGTCGTCGCATTCGTCGGAGCTGTCGCCCGTAGGACTACGGCCTTCTCATGATCCACTCGTACGCGCCACTGCTGAACCCGCTTCCGTTCTTCATGGGAAACGGAACGGTCGCCATGGGATACGCAACCGGCGTGGCTGTCGTGGCCGCTCTCGCCATGGGCGGGAACACCGTCGAGGTCGAAGGAGCGAATCAGGCGATCGTGACCCAAGGCGCGAACGCTATCAGCGCACCCAGCGGAGCGAATACGATCACCGTGACGCGAGGCGGAAACAAACTTGAATCGGAGGAGTGCTAGCGATGTCCAGACCCAGCGACTTCCAGCTGAAGCAAGGCGACACCTCGACTCGTCTCTTCAAGCTGACGGAGCCAGACGGAACTCCGGAGGGTAGGCCGTTCGATCTCACTGGATACGCTCCAGGCGATCTCGCGTTCTTCTTCGAGCTCGAAACCGTCACACCGATCGGATCCGTTCTGATCACGGGTGCCGGAACCTTCGTCATCATCGACGCCGAAGCTGGCCATGTGACGTACACGTTCGCAGCGGCCGACACCGGCGTGGTCGCGGGCCTATACCGCGGAGAGATCGAAGCGCTGCTTCCGCCAGCGCGAAACACGTTCCCACAAGACGACTATTTCCTATTCGACATCGTCGCAGACCTCGGAGATCAGTAAATGAACGGAGCTATCAGCGTCCTCTTCCCAAGCTACAATCCACCTGAATCAACATCGATCGAGGTACCGGAATCAATGAACGGAGACGACAGAGAACTACTCCTTCGCGAGCTCGGTAAGATCTCGGCGGAGGTGGCGAAGGGGACCGTCCGCCTGGACACTGGCGAAGCTCGACTGAAGAAGCTCGAAGCGAAGGCCGACGCAAGCGGTCGTCACGATGTCGACGTACTTCAGAAGGCGCTCGCGAAGGCCGACGAGAGGACGACGACAGCACTCGAAGCGGCCGACGCGGCGAAGCGAGAGCTCCGCGCTCGCCTGTGGTCGATCGGAATTACGTTTTTCACGACGTCCGTGATAGCTCTCGTCGGCTACTACCTCACGCATAGGTGAACGACATGACAGAAGCACAATGGATCCTGGTCTACATGGTCGCGTCCGGACTCGTCGGACGCGTGGCGAAGATGATTCCCACGTTCCCGAAATCCGCCGTTCCGTGGCTGGCTCTCGCCGCGGGCTACGGCCTGGCATTCGGGATGGGTGTTTACGACGGCCAGGAGCTCTCAGACGCCGCTCTGTCGGCGTGGTGTGGCCTGGCTGGCGGTCTGGCGGCTGTGGGCGGTCATGAGGCTCTGAAGCCACTCCTGGCGAAGGTCGTCGGTCCGAAGCGGGCGACGAAGCTCCTAGGCAAGCTTCCCGCGGCTCCTGGGAGCTCCAAGTGAGGCGTCGAGCCGTGCTGCTGGTCGCTGCAAGCCTCGCCAGCAGCGGATGTGCCGCGATCCCGGCCATTCTGAGCGGCCTTCAGGCCGTGAGCCAGCTCGGTCAGGTGATCGGGAGCGCGCTCGACGTCGCCGACGACGGCTCGAAGGCCTTCTTCGCTCGACATCCGAACCTGGACAGCCAGCAAGTCGTCGGCCGGTCGCTTTTGGCCGCTCGTCGAGCTCTGGCAGCCTATGACGCTGCCGCGGCCACGGTGGAGGCACTCGACGCGGAAAAACTACCGGAGGCGAAGGCGGAGGCTCTGAAGAGCTTCGGCGAGATACGCGCACTCCTCCAGGAGCTCGGTATTCTGGACGCCACTCCACCGCCAGGCGGAGTCGAGTCCGACGCACCAGAGCCAGACCCCTTCGAGCTCCCGACCGTTGCAGAGCTGGAAGCGATGTCGTGAGCCTTCCCGACACTGACGCGTTTGTTTCCGAGCCGTCGGACGTGACGATTCACGACGACGGCTGGATCCGTCTTCCGTCTGGTGTCGAGCTCACGCGCCTTCCGCTCTGGGATAGTTGCCACCAGCGGTTCGCCCGAATGGGATGGGAAGCGCTCGCCGCGTGGCTGAGCGAACGGGGTCTTCGCCTTCCCACCGTGGCGGAGCATGTGGAACTCCACATGCAACCCGAGACGATGCACATTCCTCCGGTCACAATGCCCACCGCGAAGCAGCTGGCCGCGGTTGGGATCCCAGCCACCATCAGAGATGCACGCGGCCGACGCGTTCACAATCCAGCCGTCGACAGCTATCGAAATGCGCGCATGCGATCGTCGGCGTGGTGCGATCTCCACGATCGCACCGTCCTCGACATGCTGGGGAAGCGTGGTCGCATTCGTGAAGCGGTAGCGAACTTCAAGCTTCAGACTGCGCCACTCGGAACGCTGAACGGCTGGTTCTACAAGAGGCGCCAGCTCGCCCGAATTCAGAATCCGCGCAACCCACAAGCGGCGAACTTCCCACCGCATGGGCCGACATATACCGACTATGCAAATTTGAGCTACGCCGCTCGAGCGAGCTCCCAGGAAAAAATTACACTTCCTCCGGATAGCGACGACGTGCCTACTCCGACGGAGAGCGGCGAGCGGGATCCGCTCGGCGTCGATGGCCCTGTGACGCGCTGGCAGGAATACCTGATCGCTTACTTCGAGGAGCTCGACGACGTGGAAGACGCGCTTCCGCGCTACGGCGCAGACGGCGATCACGGAGACGAAACCGAACGCTGGACAGAGCGGTGGGCGCAAATCGAGAACGGCGAAGAGCCACCCGTGGTTCGGATCATCTCCGTCGCTCCGACCGGTTCTCTGGAGCCGTTCGACCTCGACTCGCTTCCCTATGTCGAGGCGGAGAACTACACGCGAACCGGAACGCGAGAGATCGAGCTCGTGAACATCCACGATATGGAATATCCGGAGCGGATGACGGCCGCGGAGCAGGTGGCCAACTGGTTCGGAGGCCTCGTCGGTCCGGCACCAGAGGCGAGCGCCCACCTTTGCATCGACGCGAACTCCGCGGTTCTGTGCGTTCCGTTTGGCGACGTCGGATGGCATGCGCCTGGCACCAATCACAATTCGATCGGTCTGGAGCACGCTGGGTACGCTCGACAGAGTCGAGCCGAATGGCTGGACCCGTACTCGCTGGCGATGCTCACGCTCTCCGCTCGCATCACGTCAGCTCTCTGCGATCGGTACGGCCTACCGAAGGAGCTCGTCGAGGTCGACGGTCTTCGAGCTGGCGACAAGGGGATCACCTCGCATCGCTGGGCGTCACTCGCGTTCCGCAAGTCGACGCACACCGATCCGGGTCCGAACTTCCCATGGGATGTCTATCTAGATCTCGTTCGACGCGTCGTCGTGCTCTAGGCGTAATAGTCGCATGGCTTGCGAGAGTATCGCCGCGAACACCAATACGAGTGGTGTCCTTCGAGGACGATCCCTCGCTTGCACTTGGGACACTGGCACTTCTTACAAAGTCGCACTCCGTGAAACGGACACTTGTCGCGGCGGTATAGAATCACGACGGGCGCTCGCGAAGTCGCTGGCGGAAGCACGGTCCACAGCACGTTGCGCCGTGACGACACGGACCCTGATAGACGGGGGATCGCGCTATCTCGTGCGCTCGCTCCACGTCATGTTCGACGCATGCGACGCGCACGATCATGCGTCGAAGACCGTCTAGCTTCTCGCGGAGGTCTTGTCGGCACTTCCCATCCGGGAGCACGTCCACGACCTCCGCGATCTTTGCGATACCGATTCGAAGCGTCCGTTCGGCGTGTTTCACGTTCCGCGCTCCGCAGCAGCGGCTACCAGTGCGTGGAGACGCGCGATCGCAGCGCGTGAACCACGGCCGCAGTCTCCGCACATCTTCGACCTACCCGAACGGAGGTCGCTCAGAATCACGTCGTCGATTCGACCGCACAGACATTTAACAGTCGCGGCGCGCATCTTACGCGGTCCGATACGCTTGGCCTCCGACAGTACGACGCGCGATCCAAACCGGTCGCCAGGGGCGAGGCTCACTGGCTTCATCACGTTCCGCGCTCCACGAACTCGACGACGAGACGACAGTTCAGCGCCTTCGCGATCTTCGCCAGCGTGGCGAGCCGCGGATTCTCATCCTTCGAGTTTTCGATGTGGCTCATGTGCTGGCGAGAGATTCCCGCTCGACGAGCCGTCTCTGACTGCGTGTAGCCACGGCGCTTGCGAGCCGCGGCGATGGTGTTCGCTATGTTCTTCATTCGTTGTTCTCCACTATGCGTTGCGCGTGGTGGCGCTGGCTCACGACTGACCGCCACGCGTCGCGCCGCAGTGCTTACAGTGAGTCGGCTGATACAGCTCCGGAGGCTCGGTCGGCGCTGGTGGCTGCGTGGCCGCGTCGCGAAGAGCGCGGTACCCCTCGGGTGTGAGAGCGAAGGCCAGGAGCGCTTCGAATACTTCAAGCTCCAGGACGATCGTGTTCGTGTTGGACATACCGTCGGATGTCGTCAGCTCGAAGGCTCCGAAATCGTCTCGGTCCGCGTATACGGCGTCTCCTAAGTAAACCTTCATATCGTCTCCTGGTAATGCGACGTCAGAACCGTCGCGGTTGAAAATCTGTATCCGGCCAGCGGCGTCCGCTTCGATGCGGAACGCCGGACCGAACTCGGCGAGCAAGCACGTCACTTGCCGAGCTCCCCGCGGCGGCGCGCTAGCTCCGCGTCGAGCCTATCGACGTGGGCTTGGAGCATTGCGCCAG
>SDBT01009203.1_pt1 | contig 16051 bp, 13 predicted proteins | sample 2277101 | NCBI WGS metagenome assembly SDBT01 (sample SAMN10404973, study PRJNA504765) | marine sediment metagenome | isolation source: marine sediment core GS10_PC15, 103 cmbsf | place: Arctic Ocean: Southern Knipovich Ridge | collected 2010 | reverse complement strand
CAACTCCCCGTCGTTGGTGAGGAGCAGTAGCCCCTCGCTTTCGGCGTCCAGGCGGCCCGCCGCGTAGAGTCGCATCCTGGCCGGGACCAAACCCAGTGCCGAAGAACGGCCGCGGAAATCCCGGGTGTCGCTCAGATAGCCCCGTGGCTTATGGAGGAGGATGTAGACCTTCTCCTCCAGAGCGATGGGCTGCCCGTCGACTTCGATGGCGGCCTGGCCGGGATCCACTTTGGTGCCCAGCTTAGTGACTACCTGGCCGTTGACCTTCACCCGACCCTGCAGGATCAACTTCTCACATTTTCGCCGCGAGGCAACGCCGGCGTGGGCCAGCACTTTCTGGAGACGCTCCATCAGCTTTCGCTCCGTTCCCCTTCATCCAAAGGCGGCAGCTCGGCCAGGTCTTGCAGACCGAAGTACTGCAAGAACTCGAAAGTAGTGCCGTAGACGATAGGGCGCCCAGCCTGGGACAGGCGCCCCACCGCCTCGACCAGGCCCTTGCTGACCAGGGTGCGCAACACGCTGTCGCAATTGACGCCCCGCACGGCCTCGACGCCGGCCCGAGTGACGGGCTGCTGGTAGGCGACGATGGCCAGGGTCTCCAGTGCTGGAGCGGAGAGCTTGCTGGTCAGCTCCAAGCCAAGGAAGCGCTCAATGTAAGGAGACGCCTCGGGGGCAGTGATCATCTGCACCCACCCTTTTTTGCGCTGAAGACGCAGTCCCCGCTGCTCGTATTCCTCACCCAATTCCCGCAGCGCGTCCTCAACCGCCTTATGGCCTACACCGATGGCCGACGCCAAACGTTCAACAGCCACCGGCTCATCTGCCACGAAAAGCAGGCTTTCGACCAGGGACTTGATTTCCAAGCTCCCCTCCCCCAACTTTGGGGGAGAGGTTGGGGGCGAGGGCATACTAGACATCCTCGTAGGCCGCTGGCGGCTCTGGCGTATCGGGAGTGTCTGAGGCCATCGGCGACTCAATGGGAAGGTAGATGTCCTCTGAGACCATCGGCGGCTCTGTGAGATCAGGGATATGCTCTGGAACCGCCGGCGGCTCTGTGGAATAGTCGGCGTACTTGATGTTGACCCTGACCCTGCGCAGCTTCAGTCCCATCTTGTCCTCGACGGCCTCCCTGGTCACCTGGCAGACCTCCTCAATCTTGGTCGGGACGTCAATCTCTGGGCTGGTCTCCAGGTCGAGCTCCACTTCGACGCCCCCCCTTTTGCCCCAGACGTCCGGCTTGACGAAAGTAACGCCCTCGAGCTGACTGATGTTGTGCTCCAACCGGCGAGCGATGGAATCCACCGTCAACTCCGCCTGGCCACCGGTGATACTCTGCACCATGACCGCCCTGGGGCGCCGCCGCCTGATCTCAAGCCAGATCAGCACAGCGCAGACGACATCTACCAACAAGGCCAGGACGACACCCACCACCAGCAGGGTGAGCCGATCGACCAGCGCCAAGTTAGCATCCAGGTTCCACAGCCACTGCCGCAAGACCTCGATCGTCGGCCGAGGCACGACCAGTACTGTGGTCACAACAATGATGGTCGCCAAGAGGAGCAAGATCACCACCACGCGATTAAATGTGTTCATTAGAGAACCTCCTTTTTTATTGTAGTTACGCGGAAACCCGCGCGCCATCCAAGATTATACACCATCTTTCCTTCTTCGTCCAGCGACGGCAGCGGCGCCAGCCACCAGGCCCAACAGCGCCACCAAGCTGATGGCAGCTCCCAGCTTGAAGGAGAGGGGATCGTAGATGAACTCCACTCTGTGCTGGCCCGCAGGCAGGTATACCGCCCGGAAGAGAAGGTCCGCTCGGTAGATGGGCGTCTCCAGGCCGTCAGTCAGCGCGCGCCAGCCAGGATAGTGAGCGTCGGTCAGCACCAAATAGCCGTCCGCAGCCAGATTGGCGGAAATCACGACGCGCTCCGGCTCGTAAGACAAGAGCTCTACCTCGTCCTTCCCAACCCCCCCTTCATCACCCCCAGCCCTGGGGGGGATGAAGGGAAGGGACAATACCTCGCGCCTGCCCGAAGCCAGGATGACTTCGTTCTCAGGCCGAAAGGCGGGATCTTGCATCGCTGCAATGGCCGCCTCATCGTCCAGGACTTGCGCCCGATGGACGACGAAGGCCCGCGGCAGGCTATCCAGGTTCTCGTAGACCTTCACATCGCCGCTGTGCACCAACCGGAAGCGCCCCTCGGTGGAAACAACCAGGGGCCGAAAAGTGGTCGTCCTATCATCAATCAGGCTGAGACCGCGCAGGTGCAGCCGGCCGGCCGGGGCTAGATACTCAATAGAAATCTGCCTGGGGATCAGGGCCTCGCCAAGCTCCAGGCGAGCGAGGTAATCGTTCCCTTGGGGATTGTCAGGCCAATGACGGCAAACTCTGGCCTGGTCATGCTGAACCACACCTGCGGTATATTCGCCCTCCGCCGTCTCAATCCCGGCCCGCAGGAGACGGCTTTGCACCGCCCCCAGCCCGTCGGTGATCGTCACCTGAGCCACGGGCGCCCCGTTGGGCAGATCCCCCGCCCCCTCCAGATGAGAGACCAGGCCCAGGGAGGTAACAGCAAAGTCGGGCAAGTCCATCACCTTCACTTGGGAGACCGACCCAGCGCCCAAGACAGCCTCGTGACCCAGGTCGTAGTAGACACCATCCACCCAGACATCGTGAACCTTATCGGTGATGACGTATTTGACGTTGAGCAGGCTCAGAATCCGCGATGGTGGTATCTCTTTCAGACTCTCTCGCAATCGGCCATCGGGCGAAGGCTCGGACAGGAACAGGCGCTGCAGCTCGACGTAGCGCTTGAGGGGGAGTACCCCGCCGTCATAGCCGTCCACGCTGGAAATTTTATAAACGAGGGGCAAGTTGGGGGCCAGGATTTCCTTCAGCTTGGTGGCCACCACGTAGTCATAGATGGCCTGAGGAGACAGTTGATCCCCGAAAATCTGCTGTATCTCCCCCAGATCGCCAGGGTCAAAAGTCAGGCCTGAGATACTGAGGAAGCGATCCGTGGGCTGCCCATCGGCTAAAAAGTGAGCCGGAGCGGTGCGCAGGGAGGAGTAGGCTTCGGGGGCGGTGGGATGATTGTAAGCCAGGCCACGGCTGGCGGCGAAGAGCTCCCCGACGACGACCAGGGCCACTATCAGGTAGAAAGAGTTTCGGGTTTCGAGTTTCGGAGTTTCGAGTGGGATTCCTTGCTCCTTTGCTCTCTGCTCCCTTGACGTTGGATGTTGAAGGCTAGATGTTGGAGGTTTGAACACTTTCCACTTTCCAGTTAGCCCCACCCAGAGCAGGACCGAGGCCAATAGAGCCAGGAGCAGCCAAGTCAAGAGTGTAGACTGTGTCGGGAAGTCGAGGAAAGGGGAGATGAGAACCAGGGGGGCGGCCAGGACGCCGATGGCTATCAGCAGACGGCGACGGATGAAGCGCGATAGCTCCCCAATTCCGTGACCGACCACCTCGGCCTTTGCCCGGAGGGAATAACTCAGAAAGTCCGCCCCCAGCCCCGCTAACATGGCCCCGCCGAAGGTGTAAAGATACAGCCAGCGAGCCGGCGCTCGGAAGAGGCCAAAGCCCGGCAGCAGCTTGTATAGGACGAAGTAAAAGGGATTATAGGCCCCCAGGCTCAGAAAGAGGCCCAGGGCCGTCAAGAAGATGAGGAACGGGCGAGCCGGATAGCGCCGCTGGAACAGGGCTCCGACGAGAGCCAGGGCCAAAGCGACGATGCCCAGGTAGGCGACGTACTCGCTGAAGACCTTCTCACCTCCGAAGGTCGGCAGTAGGGAGAGGAGCAACAAGCGCGGCTTGAGGGAGAAAGAGGCGGCCTCGCGATAGGACAGCCCCCCGCCCCGCACAGAGAGCTGCGAAAGCTCCAGGGTCGGCAACAACTGAACCGCCGCCAGGGCCAGGCCGATGATCACAATCAAGAGATAAACCAATAAGCTGCGCCCAAGCTTCCCCCTCAGCTCCCTCCATTTCTGTCCGCTGAATCCTGCCAGTCCGTTGTTCCACAGTAGTGGAAAAATCGCATAGCCCCCCAGAGCAAACAAGGTGATGTACGACGACTGAGTATGGCCCGCCGTGAATTGCAGTCCCACCACCAATCCGGCCAGCAAGACATACAACCACCCTTGACTCCGCTCGGCCTGGATTGCGTGCAACGCGGGAAGTCCTCCTCCACGGTTGCCATCCAGGCCAGACCGCCGGATCTGGCGATCCGGCGGGAGCGGGTTACTCAGCCACCCTTTCCGAGCCAGGTCGAACAGCAAAAATAGCAGCGGCAGCCAGACGGAGCAATTCAACTGGTTGACGTGCTCCACCTGTGCGCCAACGAAACCGCTGAGGGCGAAAACCGATGCCGCCAGCCAGGCTCCCCATCGGCCTAGTCCCAGCGAGAAGCGAGCATAAAAGTAGGCAAACAAGCCCGCCAGGAAAACGTGCAGCACGATGGACCAACTGACCATCTTGGGCACGGGCAACCAGTAGAGGAGAAAGTTCAGAGGATAGAAGAGCGCTGTCTGGGCGTTGGCCAGAAACGGCACGCCCATGAAGAGATACGGATTCCACAAGGGCAGGCGGCCCTGGCGCACAACTTCAGCGGCGTAAGCCTTGTAGGGATAGAAATAGGTGAAGACGTCCAACCCCACCAGAATGAGATTGGTGAAGGCGATCTTCCAGAAAAAGGCCAGCGTTGAGGCAAGCAAGGTGGCCACGGCAAGAAAGTCTCTTGCAACCTTAAGCTTTGAGTCTCTCACTTCTAGTTCTCGATTCGGTAAACGATGAAGGAGGTGCTGCCGTCGCGCCCGTAGGCCGAATAAACACTGATGAGTCCCAAACCTGCCTCGGCCAAAGCACCCCTCACTTCTGCCGTCAACCTCCCGCTGGGGAAGACGACGTAACGCTGGGCATCGTCTACCTGGCGGGCATCCTGGGCCAGCTCCTCAGGCGAAGGGTACCAGCGGGAAATCAAGGGGAAGTCGAACATATAGAATGAGTAGTGCCAGCCCAGCCAGTGGTGATAAAGGATGGAGCCAGCAGGCACACGCTCTCGGAAATAGTCGGCTACAGCTTCGATGCCATCGTAGGCTCCGTGGTCCCCGCCGATGGGGTATTCACTCCGCGCCGCCTCCAGGGCTGGCCCAGCCAACGTAGCCGTCAAAAAGACGACGACCAAGAACACTTGCAGGAGTGGCCGTTGAGGAGATAGGAAGTGAGCCAGCGCCCCACTCGCCAGCCATAAGACCCTCGCCAACAGGATCAGCAAAAGAGGAACCAGGCCCAGGAGGTAGCGATCCCAGACGTTGAAGCTCAACAGCCAGTGGCCCAGCAGGAAAAAGATGACAAAGGCCGACAGGACGACGCCGCTTCGCTTACGGAGGACGTCGCTGCGCTTATCGAAGAAAGTTGCTGGCTCTCCCCCCTTTCCTCTCCCCCAACCCTTCGACCTTGCTCTGGGCAGGCTTGGGGAGGAAAGAGGGGGGGCGAGATCGTAGAGCAGGAGGCAGGGCAAGCCGACCAGCAATAGGATATTTAGAACAGGTGAAGCGGTTATGTAATGCAGGATCTCAGCCCAATCTCCAAGCCGTTCAGCCAAGTGAGCCGGGTCTACCCAGGCCAGGCCGCCGTAGCTGATGAGGCTCTGCTCGAAGTAGTTGGGCTGCAACCGCCAGCGCAGGGAATCCCACCAGACCACGGGGGCCATCACTGCCAAGAAGCCTAACGCGAAAGAGAGCCCCTTTCTCAAGCCCCCCCTCAGTCCCCCCCAACCCTGGGGGGGAAGACGGACGGCAAGAACTATAGCCAGAGGCACAAAGAGAAGGCCCTGCTGCTTGGTGGCCGCCGCCAACCCCAGCGCAAGCCCACACCATCCCAGACTGCCCTTCACCGCCAGGCAGAGGGCAGCCAAAACCCAGGCCACCATCAGGGGATCGGTGAAGGCCGTGGGGGCAAAGAGGATGTTGAAGGGAGAGAGCGCCATCAGGATGGCCGCCAGGATGGCCACAGATCGTCCGTAGAATCGCCGGGCCAGATAGTAGAGAAGGGCAATGCTGGCCACGCTAGCCAGCTCGCTGGGCAGACGGGCAGCCACCTCCGAGGGGCCGAAGAGTTTGAAGCACAGGGCCAGGGTGTAAATGAACAAGGGCGGTTTGTCAACTGGGGAATGGATCAAGATCGGGTCGCGCCCAGTGGCGACTTGGAGAGCCCAGAAACTGTAGAGCGCTTCGTCCTGATGGAAGCGGTTCGCGCCGATGGGGGCGAGTCGCAGGGTAACCCCCACAACCATCAGCAACGCCAGGCCCAACGCCGCCCGGTGGCCGCCAATCCAACCTCTCAATCTCATGAAACGATCAATCAACAAACCGATATTTGATCAGGGTCCACAGGGCCGTGATGCCGTCCCGCCAGGTCAGCTTCTTGCCCTCGTGATATTCCCGCCCCTGGTAAGAGATGGGCACTTCGTGGATGCGGTAGCCCCTTTTCAGCAGCTTGGCCGTGATCTCAGGTTCAAGCTCGAAGCGGCGCGAACGCAACGGGATAGCCTTTATGACCTCAGTCCTGAAGGCTTTGTAGCAAGTCTCCATGTCGCTCAAGGCGGTGCCGTAGAGGACGTTGGTGACCAGGGTGACAATCCTGTTGCCCAGGGCTTGCAGGAAGAACATGGTCTCTCCGGACTCCATGAAGCGTGAACCGTAAACCACCTCAGCTTGACCTTCGAGAATGGGCTTGAGCAGCTTGTGGTAGTCGCGGGGATCGTACTCCAGGTCCGCATCCTGGATGATGATGAAATCGCCGCAGGCATGTTCGAGCCCCGTGCGCACTGCGGCCCCTTTGCCCCTGTTGACCTGGTGATAAAAGACCTTGAGATCGCCCTTTTTCTCCTCTTCTCTCAATACATCCCGCGTGCCATCGGTGGAGCCATCGTCAATGACCACGATCTCCTTCTCCAGGTCAACGGCCCTGACCTGGGCCAGGATTTCCGTCAAGGTTTCCCGCTCGTTGTAAACGGGCATGATCACCGATAGTAAGGGCGAAGCGTCCCTAGAAGGTTGATTCATCTCTCTGATCCCCTTGAATTCTCGCGTTTTTTGCATTGGGCCATCCAGGAGTTAGGCACCGGGATCACCATAGACACAACTCTGTAATCCCGTTTATACTGGGCTACGGGATATAGTATATCAGATTTCGCCTCGTTTGGCAATCGGGTAGCAGGGGGGCATTACTGCCCCCCCCTAAGCCTGTCTTCGGCCCCTGGCACTGTTCAGACTTCAGTGCCAGCTCTCCCTCTACTATAGTCAGTATAGGCCGCAGGGCCTCGTCCAATAAGACTACATCAGCATCGCGGCCTGGGGCTAGCGCGCCCTTGTTGAGCCCCAGCACATGGGCAGGCACGGCAGCGGCGGTCACCAATGCCGTCTCCAGAGGCAGTCCCACCTCTGCTACCAGGGTGCGTAGGCCCACATCCATCAGCGCGACGCTTCCAGCCAGGCGGCCATCGAGGCCGCGACAGCCTCGCTGGTCGAGGATGACCTGCTTCCCGCCCCAGGTGTACTCGCCGGGTGGCAGGCCGGCAACAGGAGCAGCGTCGCTGATGAGGGCCACCCGGTCGGGGCCTTTGAGCTGCAACAGCAGGGCCAGAGCTGCTGGATGTACATGCACTCCATCGGCGATGACTTGGGCTGTGATCTGGTTAAAATGCCATATAGCACCGACAACACCCGGCTCTCGATGGTGAAAGCCGCGCATAGCATTGTAGGTGTGAGTGGCGTGCGCCAACCCCAACTGCACAGCTTCAGCAACTTGCTGGAAGGTGGCGTCCGAGTGACCGATGGAAGGTACGATTCCCCGCTCGATAAGGCAGGGGATAGCGTTCAGGGCCTCCCCCTCTTCAGGGGCCAGAGTTACCATTTTGACCTGTCCCTGGCCTGCTTCGCACAGCCGCTCGAACTCACCCCATCGGAAGGGGCGAAAGAAGCGGGGATCTATCATACCCGGCTGTTGGGGCGAGAGGTAGGGCCCCTCCAAATGCACCCCCAGGATGCGAGCTCCTGGCGGTCGGGCGGCAATGATGATGGCCATCTCCGCCAGCAATTCAACCAATCGCTCAAAGGGCGCAGCGATAACCGTGGGCAGGAAAGCAGTGACACCGTAGCGGGGAAGTCGAGCGGCCATCTCCGCAATCTGGCCCTGCATGGCGTCCAAACCGTTAACACCGTGGATGTGCAGGTCAATGAGGCCTGGGATCACGTGGAGGCCTGTGGCGTCAATCAATTCGCCGTCCGTGGAAACCGACACCGACTCCGCTTCTCCCACGGCGGCGATTTTGTCGCCAGCAATGGTCACCACGCCCCGCTCAATGACCCGCTCCGGCGTGTAGACCTGTCCGTTGACGATGTGTTTCAACCTTCGAGATGGATGCACTGCTTCATTCATACCATCAACTCCCCCATCTTTATATCACATCTTGAGAAAGGTGTCAAACTCAAGGGTGACTGTAACCGTTCAGTCCAGTGTCATTGCGAGCGGTTTTTGCGAAGCAATCCCCATCGTCGTTGGGAACGATCGTTGCAAAGCGATCTCCGAATCGGCGAGTTGGGGATTGCTTCGGCACAAAAAACCGTGCCTCGCAATGACGCCTGAACGCTTACGGGTGCCTTTCATGCCGGACTCGTCTTCTTGCCATTTCGCAGCTTCTTGAGTATAATGCGAGCTGTAAGAGCGATAGGGAGGAGATGCTGTGCGAGTCATAGCTGGGAAGGCCAAAGGTAGAAAACTGCGCTCGGTGCCAGGCAACATCACCCGCCCCATCACCGGCCTGGTCAAGGAATCCCTGTTCAACATCCTCGGCGGCGAGATAGTAGACGCCCTCTTCCTCGACCTCTTCGCCGGCACGGGGAGCGTGGGCATTGAGGCCCTCAGCCACGGGGCGCGGCAGGCTGTCTTCGTGGAACGGAACCGGCGAGCCATCGAGACCATCAAAGAGAACTTAAGGATAACAGGACTGGCCACCCAGGCAAAGGTGATTCGAGACGACGTCTTCAGGTTTCTGGCCAGGGAACCTGCCATCCCCCCAAAAGTTGGGGGGGAAAGAGGGGGGGCTCCAAAAGAGAAATTCGACCTGATCTACATCGCCCCGCCCCAGTACAAGGGCCTCTGGTCGAAAACGTTGCTGGTGCTAGATGAAAAGGACTTTCTGACCGAGGGCGGCCTGGCCATCGCCCAGATCTATCCCAAAGAATACACAGATCTGGAACTGAAGAACCTTGATCTGGTGGATCAACGCAAGTACGGCAGCACCTTGTTGTGCTTCTACCGTCTCTTGGCGGGGTGTCTCTAGTACCACAACGAGACTTGGGAGCAATTTCTGGACCGGCAGGCTCGAAGGCCCGGGGACGAGCTTCAGAGCACATGTTATGTCGAAATCTCGTTATAGTGTTAGGCCGAGGAGGTCTTAGTGCAAGCCATCATCATGGCAGCCGGCGAAAGTGAGCGGCTGCGTCCTATCACCGAGTGGCTACCCAAGACGCTGCTGCCCATCGGCGGCCGGCCTATCATAGAAATTCTGCTCACCAACCTGCGCCAGGCGGGGATCGGCCAGGCGGTCATCATCTGCGGCCACCTCGGAGACGTGCTGCGTCGCTTTCTGGGCGATGGCTCCCGTTACGGCCTGGAGCTCATCTTCCGCGAGCAGACGGAACGGCTGGGCACCGCCCACGCGGTGATGCAGGCCGCCGATCTCATTGCGGCCCAGGATGACGCCGCTTCATCACATATACGTAGCGGCGCTTCATCACATGTACGTAGCGGCGTCATGGTTATGGCCGGGGACACCGCCTTTAGCTTCGATCACATCGCCGGTCTGATACAATTTCACAGGACATCCGGAGCAGACGTGAGCCTGAGCCTCAAGCGGTTGCCCGCCAAGCGACTGTCAGCCAGCAGTTCGGTTGCCATTGACGCTGCGGGCCGGATCACACGAATCGTGGAGAAGCCAGCGCCCGGCGCAGCACCCAGCGACATCGCCAGCGCCCCGCTTTACATCTATCCCCCGTCGCTGACCGACTACTTGAGCCGCGTGGGCCCGTCGGTCCGAAACGAGTACGAATTGCCCGACGTGATCACCATGATGATTGACGACGGGCTCAAGGTGATGGGCAAAGTGGAGCCGGTGGCTCCTAACCTCACCAGTCAGCGGGATCTGCTCAGACTGAACTTCGATTACCTGCGGGCGTGGCTTTAGTGCTTACCCGAAGAATGGCAGGCTGGGTCCCCACGCTCGGCCACTACTCAGCCACTCTAGCTGGACGACAATCCAGCGGCCTACGCCTGTGGCGAGTTTTCGCCGCAGAAGCCCAGGACTGTCGTCCCTGGTGAGTGGGGAAGTTGAGCGAATGAGTGTGCAGCGTTAGATCATGGTCGCACAAGCTGAGAAAGAACGAAGAGGGGCTGGTCATGCGTTGGCCAGCCCCTCTCTCTTTTTTCACCATCGTAGACGAGCTATGCGGACAACTCTGGTATCATCACTCCAGCCCATGCCCTTTCGAGACGCTCAACAACATATCGAGCGTGCCTTGCGTCTTCTCGCGCACCCTGGCCCAGTAATGCCATTCTATGTAATCCTCGTGCATTTCGTAGTTGGCATCCTCTGGCAAGCCCTCGCTTTCCAACATGTCGAGGGCTGTGCCATATTGGGCTTCGAACTCCCTCACGTTCTCCTGGGCCTGTGCCAGGCGTTTTTGCAGGTCTAACAGCCTGAAGGCAGTGCCGATATTGAAGATCTCCTTCTGATCTTCCCGTGGCAAGGTTGCAAAGACATCGCTGACATTCGAGAGTGTAAGTGTTTTCGTGCTCATTTGCTTGCCTCCTCCCTCTTTGGCTCATCCAGATTCTATCACACAATGCTTATTCTAGCAAGCTGAGAAAGAACGAAGAGGGGCTGGTCATGCATGACCAGCCCCTCTTTTTAGCGAAGCAAGCGATCGGCCTCTGCCAAACTCCTGGATACGGTGGCTAGGAGTAGTTCTTCAGGATGAGGGGGAGGTACACTATCTGTTTCCTGAAGTCAGTGAAGCTGTAGTATTGGGTAGTATAGACCTCATCGAAGATAGCCGATGTACCGCCCGTGGTTATGAATATCGTCAGGTCTCTGACGATGTAAGGCCCATTGACTCCATGCTCTCCGATCTTTGTCCCGTCGAATTGAAGCTGAACGACCTGCGCCCCGCCTGACAGATATGCGTCTGTGCTGGCCCACACGATTTCGCCTCCATCTCTATCCACCAGCCGAGCGTTGACATTGTAGGACCCCGGGATGAGCACATCAAACTCCAGGTTCACATTGAGGTAATCGAAGAACCCATCTCCGTCGATATCTACCCCAACATCAGAGTTGTTGCTGGTTAGCACTATGGCATCCCTTTGGAAGTTGGTGTAGGCGTATGCAGAGGTAGTATACGCATCTTGTACATAATCAGTCTGTATAGATGCATCGTTCTGATCGTAGACAACCACATGCCTCAAAGAATACGGACCGTCAACCCCGTGTTGATAGATGGGTCCTCCATCGAAGTCAAGAGAGACGAACTGCTGACCGACGCCGAGTTCACCGCTGCCTTCCAGCATGGTGGGGAATCCCGCTTGATCTATGGTATTCCCAGAAGCGTCTTGCAGGACACCGCTGACCTCATAGTCACCGGCAAGTGATACGTTAACGCCAACGTTTATACGCAGAGTGTTGTACAAACCGTCCCCATCGCTGTCTGCGGGGGTCTCGCCATAAGAACCTGTTAGTTGGGCTGTGGTAGGAGCTACGACTATATGGGTACTGGCCTCCCTCCGGACACCGGATGCAATCGCCGTCATAAATATGTCGGTGTACCCAGTTACCGATGTGCCGGCGTAGGTGTTAAAGTATGCACCGTCGTTTGGGGTGATATCACCGTGAGTACCGTCGTCATATAGGCTCAAAGTGTCAGTTGTTTGATCAGATTTCTGTATTGTGGCGGTCGCTGAAGCCCCAGTGATTGGCGTGCCCCCATCTGCAAAAGTCGCCGTTGTTTGAATCTCCTCATTGGCTTGGTAGCTGCCTTTATCTGTTGAGACTGATAGACTGGTATCGTTATCTACTTCCGCAGTGGCCGCATACGTCCCACCCACGGCGGCGGCAACTTCCATCTGCCAGTCACCAGGGGTCGGGTTCTGAATCGTATACAAGGTGAATATCCCCCATTCCTCGGCATCTTCCTGGAAATATCCGATGTCTGGATCGCCAGCGGCAACGGTTGGGTCTATTCTGACGCCATCAGGGTCATAGAGCACTAAACCCAAATCGGCGTCAAGGGTAACTATGACGAAACTGGCTTGGCTGGCGGCATCCACCGTGACGATATGGGTCAAGGTTTCGCCTGTGGTGATCTCCGCTGCAAGGTTAATGACGCGCTGTGCATACTTGAATGGTGTCAAAAGCGGTGCTGCCTCACTCTCTTGAACGCCAACCCCCTCAAGCGTTGCAGCGGCAAACGGATACATTCCTGGATACAACTGCTCCATGACCCACTCATAAACCGCCTTGTCCTCTCTTATCCCGCTGTGGTTCAGATTGAAGGTGGCATTGACATACTCCTCCCCAGGAAGAGGATAGGTGTCAGAGACAGAAGCACTCCAGGGGAACGTGGCGCCAAGTTTGGAGACAGCCGAATCATGAGGATCCTCCAAACGAACAAGCTCTCCCCTAATCCCTCCGGCCGTTCCAATGATGATCTTGTAACTGACTTTAGGGTTTTTCACGTATCTTGTTCCTAGCAGAGTCGGTGGCTCAGTAGACAGATCCCATTGGTAATTGAAATATCTCTTCATTCCCCAGGTGGTTACATCTCTTATATCAAGATCAATGAACGGCCACCACCATAACCAATCGGCCAATTTGGTGCCGTGATTGGGTGAGGCAAGTTGTATAAGGTTTTCGACATCTCCCACATAGCGGATGGCCTTTCTCGAGTCCACCCCCCCTTTGCTATGCGCGACCAGGTTTACCTTGTCTACGCCAAATTCGGCTTTGGCGGCATCAATCTCTTCGCGTATCTTTCTGGCATTGTGACTGATTGATCCCGTCGGATCAAGAGTGGCCGCCACTCGATAGGGGATGCCATCAGCCTCAAGGAACCCTTTGAAAGTATCCCAATCGGAAGCTTTTCCACCCCAACCATGAACCAGCACTATGGGAAGGCGCGGACAGTCATTGATCATGACGGTGTCCATACTGGACTGGGCTTCGTTGCCCGCGTTGTCCCGTGCCTTGACGTAGTAGTAGAGGGTGCCTGCCTGGGAGAAGGAGCCCATAGTGGCCTTGTAGGTGTTGCCGGATTCGTAGCTCATGGTGGTGTAGGTCCAGGAGCCACCAGGAGGCTGGTAGTACAACCGCACCCAGGCCAGACCAGAAGCATCGGAAACATCTGCACGGATGGTCACCGTGGTAGGGCTGGGGCAACCTTGCTTGTTGATGGGATCAGCTGACTCTCGGATGTTGGTGATGGAGGGCGGGGTGGTGTCGCAGTCGTTGATCGTGACGGTGTAGTACTGGGTCTCGCGTTCGTTGCCAGCATTGTCTTGTGCCGCGATGAAGTACGTCACTGTCCCAGCATCAGCGAAGGGGCCGATAGTGGCCTTGTAGGTATTGCCCGACTCGTGGCTCATGGTCCTGTAGGTCCAGGAGCCACCAGGGGGACGATAGTAGAGCCGGACCCAAGCCAGGTCCGAGGGGTCAGTGACATCAGCCCGGATGGTGACAGTCGTGGGCTCAGGACAACCCTGCTTGTTGATGGCGTCGCTGGACTGTCGGATGTTGGTGATGGAGGGCGGAGTGATGTCTTCACTCTCTTCAATGTAGTGGTAATTCCTCCATACATGTATGCGTGGATTTACATTGGGGTGGTAATCACCGAAGACTTCGACATGGTCTCCCACGCCCAGGTCTTGAGGCATACTGTCAGGCCAGACCGCAACCACCCAACCTGCAGAAAGATGGCCTGTTGGATCTTCCAGCACCTCGGTTATCAATATCGATGCTCCGGCTGGTTCCAAGCATCCCCATAATAATTCTTCTATAGTTCCTCTGAACTTCACGTCCAGGGCACTCTCGGCTGGTAGAACGGTAAGCGTGTAGTCATAGCTATCCCAATCCCCCGACCAACCCCCGTCTCCACTTAAGTCCGCCGAGAGCTGAAACCAGGACCAGGAATCCCTATAAACTATGGACGTCTGGAAACTGATTTCGCGCTCGAAAACATGGGTCCCTGCAGGATAATCAATCGTTAGTGGGAGAGGAGGATTGGGGAGCATGACGAAGGTATATCGTGGTGGCTCAGGGAAAAGCCACGCACTCCCACCAAGGATTCTTAGTGTACCTGTGCTGCCTGCGGGAATACTCACTCTCACCTCAACCCTAATTCTGTACTCGCTACCCCCAATCACTGAACTGGGGTAGTCGCTCAGATCACCCTTATTGATAAGCTCAACGTCCCACTCCGTACTCTTGGTTGCCTCTGAAGTCTCTTTCCCACCGTGGTTGCTCACCTCTTCGCTGGATTGGGCAAGAGTGCGTTGGGGTCTGTCGGCCCACACTGGACTACTGCTTGCAAGCAGTATCAACAGCAGCAGAACTATTGAGGTATTCCTCTTCATTTCCTTTTCTCCTCCCATGCTGCAAAAGCAAAAGCGCCAACAGCAGGCACAGAGCTATCCCTGCGTTGGCGCTCGTTTCGGACCACCAATTGCCACTTGCACTTTAGCTTGAGGTTTCGTCAAGAGGTCAATGACAGGCTCCATCGCCATGCCCTCCCAGGCAAGTCGCCTCAGTCTTCGTCAGCCTCGTGAAGTTGATGTGTGAGCTAGGGGCAATCGTACTCCCCGGATGTTGCTCTTCACGAAGTACCCTGCTCATCCTGGGTGCCAAAGACCTGGTCAAAAAACCATTCTTGATCCAGACTTGCCTGCCACTGCCGGTGCCGTCGAACCGACTCGAGGCGACGTTGTCGCGGTAGGGTCAGAAAACGGACGGTCTCTACCGGCCCTAATGCCGCCATCAGGGCCTCCAGACCACGGCGAATCATCTTATCTTCCGGTAAGTAAACCTGGGCTTTCATCGCAAATTCTCCTTCTCGCAAAAGGTAATCGGCGAGCCGCACCAGACGCGACGAAGTCCGCTGCCCATCCGTTGCAGCCAAGCAAGAGCGTTGCCAGCCCAGAACTCAGGAGGCGGCGGGTTGAGCAACTTCTGGCTCCAACACATAGCTCGGCACGTAGCGGAATTTCGCCTTCAGTCGCCGAATCAAGGCATGATGCTCCTCCGTCACGTCTGTACCCAACTCCTCAGCTAGATCATGCGTGGCCCACCATACCCGTTCCTCCTCCTCAGAGGCGAATTCAGGGATCTCTTCCAAAGAGTGTACGATTTTGCGTTCCGGCATTTTTCCTCCATCCATAACGGTGCTCACCTCACTTTCTCAGATACCTTCTCCGCTGCGCCGCCGACATCTCCACGGCACTGATAGGGCGAATCAGAGTTTCGCCATCAAGCGCGGTCCGCAGGGTGTAGACGACGCGCAAATACTTGCCGGAGGTCGTTGAACGCCCCAGCAGAACATAGCGCCGTTCACCTTTGACCAACCTGTGCTCGATGATGCGAGAGCGAGGGTCCTGACAGGCGTCCTCAATCTCCCAGTCTTGCACACCGTGCTTGAGGTTCTTGTCAATGTTTCCCTCGTCCCAGTCGAACATGCGCGTCTCCTCAATCCTTGCCCGGCCGCCAGGAGGGTCTGATACACCTACCCGTTAGCTTATCACGACCAGGCACATAAGTCAAACGTTGCGAGCCATCGTATTATATCACCAGAATTGCCCAAGCGCAAATATCCATTGGGCTTCCTGTCAAGTCAAATGAAAATGTTACCGAAAGGGGGTCGTTAGATCAAAAGATAATGTTACCCGGGTTGTCCCCTCCCTTCTTTGATTTTGATGATCTGGACAGTGCTGAGTTGAGTAGTC
>SDBT01009202.1_pt1 | contig 16053 bp, 16 predicted proteins | sample 2277101 | NCBI WGS metagenome assembly SDBT01 (sample SAMN10404973, study PRJNA504765) | marine sediment metagenome | isolation source: marine sediment core GS10_PC15, 103 cmbsf | place: Arctic Ocean: Southern Knipovich Ridge | collected 2010 | reverse complement strand
AAAGCTTTAATCGAGGTCTCATAGCTTTTATAGATTTACCTGCGAAAGAGCTTCAGGTGTGGTACATTAAAATCCAGGACACGAAGTGAAGCATTATAGCGCTAAACTGTTTGAACGCATTAGATATCATTAAGAAAGAACCTATGAGAAATATGTAATTGTTATAATCTGTTGATGAAATGACAACTTATTCTTTAATTAGTGGCGAGTTCTTTCTTTATGATATGTTATGCGAGAGTTTTTCATGGTTTTAATGTATTATACCTGAAGTGATTATAAAATAAAGCTCAGTTAAGATATTGCTAATATATTTAAACGGAACGTTATTCTGACAAACACCATATCTTATTTTATGATTTGCTCATGAGAAATGCGGGTTAGAAACTTCTTGAATCCATTTAGTCTTATTGATAAGGATTTAATAGATTTGCTTCTGAAAGCGGACGCTTTAAGAAAATATTGGCTTCAGGGAGTCTTTTCCCTAAAAGTCTTCAGTCTTCAGTCTAACCAACCTGAGTAGTTATGTTGGAAGAATAATAAACAATGTGTGGAATTTGTGGAAAATTAAGAATAGACGGCGGTCAGGTAGAGACGGAATTGATAGATAAGATGATATCAGTTCTGTCACACCGGGGACCGGATGGCGAAGGAATATATTTGAGTCCGGGGAAGGAAGTCGGTCTCGGGCATAAAAGGCTCAGCATTATTGATCTGTCAGAGTCAGGTCGTCAGCCGATGTCTAATGAAGATAAAACCGTCTGGATGGTGTTTAATGGAGAAATATATAATTTTCAAGCACTAAGAAAGGAGCTTGAAAGCAAAGGTCACCATTTTCGTTCCAGAACTGATTGCGAGGCGGTGATCCATCTTTATGAAGAAGAGGGGATTGAAGGGGTAAAAAAGCTTATCGGCATGTTTGCTTTTGCTATATGGGATGAGAGATCCCGGATGCTTTTCCTGTGCAGAGATCGTCTGGCAATCAAACCACTGGTTTATTATTGGGATGGAAAATCCTTAATTTTTGCTTCCGAGATAAAGGGGATACTGCAGGATCCGGATGTTCGGAGAGAAATTGATTGGGATGCACTCAGTCTTTACCTGACTTTTAACTATATCCCTGCACCATACACCATATTCAAGAAGATAAAAAAACTCGAGCCGGGACATATTATTATTGCCAAAGAAAACGAAATAGCGGAAAAAGAGTACTGGAATATTGACACTCGCAGCGTGGATGTCGCTCAAAAAGATTTTTCCGCTCAAAAAGATGAATTGTTTAAGATCCTTGAAGATGCTGTAACAATGCGAATGATTGCCGATGTTCCTCTGGGCGCGTTTTTGAGCGGCGGAATCGACTCAAGCATTATTGTCGGGCTTATGGCCAGAAATTCCAGCAGGCCGGTAAAAACTTATTCAATCGGCTATAAAGATATGCCCATGTTTGATGAAACCGGATATGCCAGGGAAGTAGCCTCCTTTCATAACACGGATCACCATGAATTTAAACTCAGCGCAAAAGAGATTATTTCGGCAATCCCGGATGTGCTGGAATCCTTTGATGAACCATTTGCGGACTCTTCCGCTCTTCCGACCTTTATTGTGTCCAGGGAAACTGTCGGGGATGTGAAAGTCGCTCTTTCAGGTGATGGCGGCGATGAACTCTTTGCCGGTTACAGAATGTATACCGGAGAGGGTTGGTATTCAAGATATAAAAAAATACCCTTGTTCATGCGGAAGAAGATCATAGAACCAATTCTTTTTTCTCTCCCTGATTCGCGGGATCAAAAACTTACCGAATACATCAGAAGAATGAAGAAATTTTCAAGGGGAGCAAAAGATGCCTTTGAAGATCGCTTCTTTGCATGGAAGGAGATATTTTCCCGCGAATTAAGAGAAAGCATCTTTGCCGGGGCTGAGGGAGGAAACCACGACCTGGGGCAAAAGATATTATCGGAGAGGTTAAACGAAATAGACGCCGATAATATCAATCGTATGCTCTATGCAGATGTAAAGGAATCGCTTCCCGGAGATATGCTGAAAAAGGTTGATGCAATGAGTATGCTCAATTCCCTGGAAGTAAGGGTCCCTTTTCTGGATCACAGGGTATGTGAAATGGCCTTTTCCATAGGTGGCGACTGGAAGATCAAAAAAGGGCAGGGAAAGTATATTCTGATTGAGACCTTTAAGGATATTCTACCCGAATCTTTGCATAACAGGCCTAAATGGGGTTTTGAAATGCCGATCAGCAAGTGGTTGAAATCCGATCTAAAATATTTAATCGATGAATATTTATATAGGGAACTTATCCTCAGGCAGGGGATTTTTAATTATGATGTTATTAAAAAAATAATTGATAATTTTGTTTCAAACCGCTGTGATACTTCCTGGCATATCTGGAATTTGATAGTTTTTCAAGTCTGGTATTTTCACTATATAGAAGGATATCGATCTTGAGAAAGATCAAGGTCATACATATAATTACCCGGTTTGATAAAGGCGGGTCTGCTGAAAATACTCTTTTGACGGTTATAAATCTTGACCGGGAAAAATACGATGCTACCCTGATTAAGGGGCTTTCCCTTGAGTCTGAGATGGGTGCGCTGGAATCTTGTGCTGTGGAAGATAATCTGGCTGAAGCTGAAAAATGTGGAGTCAGGATATTAACTATCTCCGAATTGGTTAGAAAGGTTCGTCCTTTGTATGATTTTAAGGCCTTTGTTTCTTTAATAAAGATCTTCTTGAGGGAGAAGCCGGTTATTGTCCATACTCATACCTCCAAGGCCGGCATTTTAGGAAGGTGGGCCGCCTTTTTGACACAGGTTCCGATAATTATTCATACACCGCACGGCCACGTGTTCTGGGGATATTTCAGTAAGTGCAGGACATGGTTTTACATCCTTCTGGAAAGATTGACAGCCCTTATAACCGATAAAATTATTATGCTGACCGAACAGGAAAAAAAAGATTATCTCCAATTTAAAATAGCCTCTAAAGAAAAGTTCTCAACAATACACAGCGGCGTTGATTCGGACAAATATTTTAATCTTTCTGTTGATGTCGCCGCAATGAGAAGGAGTCTTGGAATACCTGACAATTCCTTTGTTGTAGGAACAGCCGGCAGACTTACTCTTGTAAAGGGGCACAGGTATTTGATTGGGGCGGCAAGAAGACTTATTAATTTCAGACCGGATACTGTTTTTGTCTTTTTAGGGGATGGAGAACTTCTCTGTGAACTTGAAAATATGGCTTCAAGTCTTGGTATAGAAGAAAATATAAGATTTCTAGGTTGGCGCCGGGATACGGCAGAGGTGATGTCAATATTTGATCTATTTGCGCTTCCATCACTTAATGAAGGCATGGGGAGGGTTCTTGTTGAGGCTATGGCTCTTGGAAAGCCGGTAGTGGCCAGCAATGTCGGCGGAATTTCCAATCTTGTCAATCCTGGTGAAAATGGGCTGCTTGTCGAGCCTGCTGATTCCCGGGCTCTGGCGGAAAGTATAAAATTTCTGATAACAGATTCAGAAAAGAGAAAACAGATGGGAGACAAAGGGAAAAGAATTGCTGTAAAATACAGTGTAGATTCTATGGTGCAAAAGATCGACCAATTGTATGTCGAGCTGTTAACGACTCGACCAATTGCAAAGCAGGCACTAAATAAGGAGATTTCAGGATGAAAGGCATTCTGTTCAGGAAAATAATCTTTGTTGCAATTTGTGCGGTGGTAATTCCTGTCTTTTACGCAACTGAATCTCCATGCGCCGATTATCAACAGGTTGCCGGCTTGATTGACCTTCGCAGCACCAATTCTGACGGCGCTTATGATATAGAATCCCTTGCTAGAATAGCAAAAAACAGAGGTTTTGAAGTTATAATAATCAACGACCACGACAGAGTGGCCATAGAGTATGGTGTTCCTCCTTTCAGGAATCTGATAAAAAGAAAGGTTGAACGTTCATCCATCAATAAAAATGGTGCAAAAGCTTATCTGGATTCAATCAAGAGGGCCAGGAAAATGTTTCCGGATATGATAATTATTCCCGGCTCTGAAACGGCTGCATTTTACTTCTGGGAAGGAAGTTATTTTAAAAAAAACCTTACGGCGCATAATCATGAGAGACGGATTCTGACTATTGGAATGGAAAAGCCGGAGGACTATGAAAATCTTCCGATTTTGCACAACGGTCTTTCTACACAATATCTTGGAATGGCTGTTCCTGAGATCTTATTTTTTTTTATTATACTTATTCTGTCTCTGTTCTTGATAAAACGGAAGAGATCTTATAAGATTGCCGGTATCATAATTTTCGTTTTGTGCCTGGCTTCCATTGCAAACATTAATATGTTTCGCAGCTCTCCATTTGACCAGTATCATGGCGATAAAGGTATGGACCCATATCAGCTTTTGATAGATTATGTGGATTCAAGAGGCGGAATGACCTTCTGGAACTATCCTGAAACTAACTCGGGCGTTAGAAAAATGGGACCGATCTATGTAAACACACCGCCTTATCCCGGAGTTCTTGAAGAATCTAAAAACTATACCGGATTTGCCTCTCTTTATGGGGATAATATAACTGTTACAGAGCCGGGCGGTGTCTGGGACAGGATATTGCTTGCATATTGCAAAGGAGAGAGGGAAAAGCCTACCTGGGGAATATCAACAGGGGATTTTCATAAGGAAGGTGAAGGTGGAGGGAGGCTCGGAAATTTCCCGACTTTCTTTTTCGTTCAAAAAAAGACAAAAGACGAAGTATTAAGAGCCCTAAAGAATGGGAGAACTTATGCCTGTCAGGGGAGTTTTCCCAATATTGTTAAACTCGACGAATTTTTAGTATGCTCCTCAGATGGTAAAACAAAAGCTATTTCAGGAGGCGAGATCGTGTTAAAAGATAGTCCAAGAATCAAGATCTCCCTTTCAGCGGCAGAGACCCCAGAGAGAAAGGTAAAGGTGCGATTGATAAGATCGGGAGAACTGATTAAAACCTTTGAAGGGACTTTGCCCATGAAAATCGATTATGAAGATAAATATTTTGAACCGGGCCGGAAAATATATTACAGGATTGATGTGAAAGGATATGCCAACTTGGTTTCCAACCCTATTTTTGTGGTTTATACCTAAGTTGAGCGATTTTTTGCGAAGAAATGTGCCAAGAGCTTAATGCAGAAAGGTTTGCGAAAATCGTAGGCATACCAATGGATATGTCGAGACTTTTCGCAAACCCTTGATGCGCAAGAGATTGGTGCAGATCGAGTAAAAAATTGCTCGATTTAGATTATAGATAAACTGGTCGGATCTTAGCCTGTTTTTCAATTGAACCTCTTGAAAAGTTGAGTTGATTTTTTATTATTATCGTTGATGCAGATACCGTGTGTTCGGTATACTGCCGCTTAATAATAATTTACAAATTGACAAAATTTTGTAAAAAGGAGGATAAAAAATGAAAGAGGATGGCTTGGGAAAAATATTTATAAGACATTTTGTTATGGCAATCCCGTGGGGTTTGATTTTTCTTTTTGTGATAATTATAGCAGCTGCAGGCATCAGACAGCAGTTAAAGGAAGGCATTCAATACGCGGTAAGTACATCAATTCACGAGGGCAGAGCCGCTGCCTTTGATTGTTACACGGTTACTGCTGTTAAGAAAAATATTAAGGAATCAATCGAATTTATAGCAAAGACCGCTAAAAATGAAATAAAGGGATTGTTAAATGATCCGCAGGTTAAACAGGATATCAAAGAAGCTCTTGAATATAGCGGTAAAAAACTTGGAAAATAAATTATCAGCGTTTACTGGGCGGGCATTATGATTGTGGCGGCGCATCAACCGCAGTATTTGCCTTGGCTGGGATATTTTGATAAGATTTATAGATCTGATATTTTTGTTTTGCTTGATAACGTTCAATTTAAGAAGAATGAGTGGCAGAACAGGAACAGGATTAAGACCGCCCAGGGGGCACAGTGGTTGACCGTTCCGGTCAGTTATAAGTTTCCTCAATTGATAAATCAGGTTGAAATTAACAACAAAGACAAGTGGCAGCACAGACAACGACAGGCAATTATATCAAATTATAAAAAGGCTTCTCACTGGTATTTGCTTGAAAAATTTTTTGAGGAAATATTTTCATCAAAGTGGCAATATATTTCTCAATTGAATATTCATGTGGTGAAGAAGCTTGCTGAATTGCTGGGCATTACGAGGTCCTTATATGTTGCTTCTGAACTCGGCGAATTTCCGGAAGATCCCGATGACAGACTGATTGCCCTGACGAAGCATTTTGATGCAGATACATATCTGGCGGGAGGCGGAGGAAGAGAATATATGAATATGGAGAAATACGCCGAGAGCGGGATAGAAGTCATTTTTCAGGAATACGAACATCCGGTTTACGATCAGCTTTTTGGCGATTTTAAGCCGTTTATGTCTGTTGTTGATTTGATTTATAATCACGGACAGGCCAGTCTTGAAATATTAAGGGGGAAATAAATGAAGATGCTTGCTGTTGGAGCGCATCCCGATGATATAGAAATCGGTTGCGCCGGCACTCTTTTGAACTATGTGAATTCCGGTCATGATATCTATTTCCTTGTTATGACGCTGGGGGATATGGGTGGAGACGGCCAGGTAAGAAAAGAAGAGCAGGCCATGTCTGCAGAGATCATGAAAGCCAAGGACTTAATTTGGGGCGGATACAAAGACACCCGGCTTATCACTGATATGAACAAGATGGTTTCCGATATTGAAGCTCTTTTGAAAAAAATAAAACCGGCTTTCGTCTTTGTAAACTATGGCGACGATACGCATCAAGATCACAGAGCATTATCCAAAGCCGCTGTTTCCGCTACAAGATATACAAAAAATGTTTTTTTCTATGAAGTGCCCACCACTCAAAATTTTTCTCCCTCCGTATTTGTGGATATTAAGGATACGATGGATGGTAAAATTGCTTCGCTGCTGGCTCATAAGTCACAGGTTATGAAAACGAATATTGAAGAATTGTCGATAACAGATATAGCAAAATCCACGGCTGTCTTTAGAGGAATTCAGGGAAGGATTCTGTTGGCCGAGGGCTTTGTGCCGCTTCGATTACTTGTGAATATATAGTAACTTTGGCAAGGTGATCTATGATTTCTCATTCCAGACCAACCCTGGATCAGGACGATTACAGGCATGTTATGAATGTTATGAAATCAGGCATGCTGGTTCAGGGTGAACAGGTTGTCAGGTTTGAAGAAAATCTATCCTCTTTTATCGGTGTAAAAAACGGCGTTGCCGTCAGTTCCGGCACTGCCGCTCTTCATCTTTCCCTGATCGCCCTTGGAATAGGAAGGGAGGATGAGGTTATTATCCCCAGTTATGTTTGCCCCGCCCTTCTTAATGCTGTTATGTACGTAAATGCCGTTCCGGTTATCGCTGATATCAATCGTTCCGACTTCAATATAGATGCAGACGATCTGAAAAAAAGGATAACAAAAAAGACAAGGGCAATCATAGTCCCACACATGTTCGGTCTTGCAGCGGAAATCGATAGAATTATATCTTTTGGAATTCCGGTTATTGAAGACTGCGCACAATCAATAGGGGCTTTGTATCAAGGTCAATATACCGGAACTTTTGGGGTTTGTTCTATATTTTCCTTTTATGCTACGAAAATGCTTGCTACAGGAGAGGGCGGGATGGTTCTCTCTGATGATGACGGACTTATCAAAATTATCAGAGAGTTGAGGAATTATGATGAGAAGGATTTTTATTCAGTAAGGTATAACTATAAAATGACCGATATTCAGGCGGCACTCGGGATAAGCCAGTTGAAAAAAGTTTCCTCATTTATTGAGAAGAGAAAAAAGATTGCTGATCTTTACGACAGTACGTTGCAGAAAAAAACTTTTTCAATTCCAGAAGTTCCAGAGGAACGAAAACATATTTATTACCGGTACGTTTTGCTGCTTGATAATGCATCCGGATTTATTAAAGAAATGAAAAGAAAGGGAATCGAATGCAAAAGACCTGTATTTAAACCTCTACATAGATACCTCGGATTATCCGGATATCCTGTTACGGAAGAAATATGGAACAAGGCGGTATCCATACCGATTTATCCTTCTTTAAGTGATGAAGAGCTTCGCAGGATTACTGATGTTTAATTTTGATTCTAATTCTCAGAAAAGTTTTTACAGAAGAATTTTATGGTATCTTACAAGCGTTGTTTTTTGTCTCCTTTTAGTTCCATATTTTCGTTTTTTCTTTATTGATATAGGCTTAAGATGGCTCTATATTTTCCTTTTCTCTCTCTTCCTTTCATATATATTAACACCTGTGATAAGGCTTATTGCCTTGAGATTGAATATCGTTGATATGCCCGGAAGGAGAAAGATTCATAAAAAAAGCACTCCTCTGCTTGGGGGAGGAGCGATTGTTATTGCTTTCATATTGGCTCTTCTGGCAAACATGATAGTTGAAAGAGATATTGTCGTGCTCCTTTCCTGCGGTATATTTGTTTTTCTGGTGAGTCTGGCAGATGACTGCATGGGCCTGTCGGCCAGGTTAAAGCTCCTTGTGCAGATCATTGTGGTGCTTGTTTTAATTTATCATGGAATTATATTAGATTTATTTCCTCCAAAGACATACTGGGGATACTGGTTGAACATTATTTTTACAATTATCTGGATTGTAGGCATTACCAATGCAATGAATTTTATCGACGGGATGGACGGACTGGCAGCGGGTGTTAGCGCTATTATCGCTTTTTTTATGGGGATTGTAGCATTTCAGACCAGCCAGCCATTTATGGCATGGATTGCTGTTGCCATGCTGGGAAGCTGTCTTGGCTTCCTTCCTTTCAACTTCAGGTTCAAAGAGCCGGCCTCTATTTTCTTAGGTGATGCCGGAAGCACATTTCTGGGATTTATCCTGGCTGCTTTAGCCGTCAAAGGCCACTGGGCTGATAACAACCCGATTGTATCTTTTTCAGCGCCTGTTTTGATTTTCTGGGTTCTGATATTCGATATGACTTACATTACAGTAGAGAGAATTTTTACCGGCAAAGTAAAGAATTTCAAGGAATGGCTGAATTACGTAGGGAAAGATCACTTGCACCACAGAATGCATGCACTTCTCGGCACCAAAAGAAAAGCGGTGTTTTTAATCTATTTCCTGTGCGCAACTCTTGGTATCAGCGCTATCGCTCTGAGAAATGCAAGACCTGTCGACGGGATACTTCTTGTCTTTCAGGCTTTTTTAATAACGATCATCATTTCTATTATAGAATATTCCGGACGGCAGAATACTTTACAAAAAAAAGATTGACTTTATTTGCTCAATTCAGCTTTAATTCATAGATTGCGCAGATTGTACAGATTTTTGCAGCCGTTGAAGGATTGATAAGAAAATGTATTTAGAATACTGGGGATTTAAAACATTTCCCTTTGAAAATGTACCTGATCCGGAATTTATGTACTATTCGCAGGAGCACGAGGAGGCTCTGGTCCGGCTTATCTATGCAACAAAAAGAAGAAAAGGCGCTGCCCTTCTTACCGGGGGTGTGGGTTGCGGAAAGACCATTTTGAGCAAAGTCTTTATTCAACAGCTTCCGGAGGATGAGTATGATATAGGATTGATAATCAATCCAGTACTTGAGCCCATAGATTTTTTAAAAGAGATACTCTATCAGCTCGGCCTGAATCCAGAAGATACAAATTCAAAAGCGGATTTTCTGGATATGTTGAATGAAAGAATGCTGGAAAATGTGAAGCAGGATAAGACAACTCTGCTGATAATAGATGAGGCGCAGTTAATTTCTAAAGAGACTTTTGAGGAGATACGCCTGCTTTTAAACTTTCAGTTAAACGATAGATTCTTGCTAACACTCATCCTTATTGGACAGCCGGAGTTAAGAGATATTATAAGGACGATTAAACAGCTTGATCAGAGAATTGCCATCAGGTATCATTTAAACGCTCTTAACTTTAAGGACACAGTAAAATATATCAGTTTTCGCTTGGAAAAGGCCGGTTTGACAAGAAGTATATTCACTCGTCAGGCTGTAGATGAAATATATAGTTATTCACAGGGGATTCCGAGAAAGATCAACAATATCTGTGATATGAGCCTTTTAATAGGGTTTAGCTCAAAGGAAAAAGCTATAGATTCCGAGATTATAAAAAAAGTTATAGAGGATTTATCATGATAAAATCAAGAAGAAATTTTATTTCTACTACACTTGGATTTGGTTTGATGCTACCTAAAATAAATATGTTTTCACCTTTTAATGTATATGAGGACTTCAAAGCAGCCTATAGATGGACTGAGATCAAAGAGATATTGGAGGCATTTCCAGTGAAAAATCCTGACATTTCGTGCAGAAAAGATGGTAGCCACGCTTTTCTTGCTGGCGCTAATTCCGGGAGAGACATATTGCAGTTGAACAATGTGGCTGCGGCTATTTGGAATTGCTGTAATGGAGAAAAGAGCGTAGAGGATATAGTCGATAAGATTACAAATGACTTTGATGTAGAAAGAGATGTTTGCATGAGGGATCTTGTCTTGACCCTGAGTATTTTTAAAAGAAAAGGGTTGATTGTCGTTTAGTTAGCAGGTTTAAGATATGGAATCTTTGTCCGCCCCATTGGATGTGTTCATAGCTATAACGAGCCGGTGTAATCTAGCCTGCAGACACTGCAATGTTTTTTCTTTGCGCAATTCCGGGACGGATTTGACAGGAGATGATTGGATAAAATTCATAAGAAAGCTTGCAGAGCTAAAGGTGTTTACTCTCTGGATTAGTGGCGGCGAGCCCTTTATGAGAGAGGATATATTTGCTATTTTCGAAGAGATTGAAAAGCATCACTTTCATTACGGTTTGAATACAAACGGGATGCTGATCGATGAAGAGAAGTCAAAACGGATTTCAGAGTTGAAAAAACTCCACAGTATTTTTGTCAGTCTCGAAGGTTCCACTGCTGCGATTCATGAAAAGTTGAGGGGCAAGCGTAGTTTTGACCGGGCCATAGAAGGAATAAAAAATCTTCTGAAATATAACGGGAATGTTTCGACCTATACCACGGTCACCAGGGACAATTATAAAGATACGGAAAACATTATCAGGCTGGGCAAAAGCCTTGGCCTGGAGTCTGTAAAATTCAATGAGCTTCTACCGCTTGGGAATGCAGCCCTGCATTTAAATAAACTCACCCTCTCTAATCACCAAAGAAGAGAGGTGACAGAAGAGATCAGGAGAGCAAGAGATCGCTATGGGAATTTCGTTACAGGGATGATTCCGGAGATGGGTGATTTTTTTGAATGTTTTGAAGATGTCGAAAGAAAATATGAGACAGATCGCTCTGATGTTGCAAATGGTCTTTTTGGATGCGGTGGAGGAATAGAAAAGTGCACTGTCAGGCCGGATGGCTGGGTTGTTCCCTGTGACAGGTTGTGGGATTTCAAGGCTGGTAATATCAGAAAGACCGATTTTAAGGAGATATGGCAATCATCGCGGGTTTTTCGTGACATGAGAATGAGGTCGTCCGTATCTTTAGATGATATTGAGGAGTGCAGTGGCTGCATATATAAATCGATCTGCGTCGGGGGCTGCCCTGCTGTATCTTATTACCTTTCGGGTTCGGTAGTTAAGCCGGACCCCATGTCCTGCTACAGGATTTTTAAAGATAAGGGGTTTCCTTATGACAGGAATCATATCATAAACATGGAGAAAAAAGATGACTGCAACCAGATTCAAGCTTCCTTATGAACCTCCTAAGATCCTGGATTTAGGCGGAGGGGTTGCTTATGCCGCACAACATTGCAGGACTGGCAGCGTTCCAGGAGGAGGGCAATGCCAGGCAGGAAGCGTTGCTGCGTCTAGAAAATGCCAGGCAGGTGGTTCCCCACAGAAGAAATGCCAGGCAGGAAGCGTTGCATATGGCGGTTTTTGCAAGGCCGGCAGTGTTGCCGGAGCAAAATGCATGTCCGGTAGTGTGCCGCAAAAATAGGTATTCAACTTAGGTTTAAATAATATCCCGGAATTTATCATTCTTTTGAAAATGAAGGTCGTAAATTGGAAGACTGTTGCATAGATCATAGCAAAGGTCAAAAGCGGCTATTCTGGTTTTGCTTCCCATGAATTCAAAAGAGTGTATATGTTTTTTTATAATTTCCGCAAGAGCCGTCTTTCTATCCCTTGGCTTTACGAACAGTTTATCATTTTTCTTTAGAAAGAATAGTTTTATCAGTTCGGCTTTTTTCAGATAATGATCATTTCTTTTTGGTTCAAACATGTCAACCTGGCTATAAGGTGAAGGATAGATGTAGAAGAGGTTGTCTTCCCTTCCAATGACAGGGCTGTCATCTGAGAAAATATCATTTCTTTTGGTAAAGTCGGCTATGGTGGTTTTCCCTGCTCCTGATTCTCCCAGAAAAAGATATCCCCCATCTTTCTTCTTTATACCGACGCCGTGAATTAGTAGTTTTTTTTGTTCTGCAAGGATAAGAGAAATATAGAGAAAGAGAAATTTGTAAACAGATGCGACAGAAAAACCGTAGTTTTCGCTTTTGAAAATAAGCAGATGCCCCTTATTCGAAAAACGGTTATACGCAAGACACCCGTTTTTATAACCGACTATTAAAGAGTTATCCGATAAGTTATATATCTTGCCTATTTTGCCCGCAATTTCAGCAGATTCAGGGTTCCCTTTTTCAGGAAGTCTGATCGGGTCATCTTTTGATTCACAGTAAGTTGTAAAGTTATCACGGGATACTCTCAGGTAGGCGTCGGTTTTCCGGTGATTGCTCAGAAATCCGGTGTAAAGCTTTTTCAGGTCTGCTCCGATCTCTTCCAGGGATTGTTCCAGAGTAATCGCAATCGATGTTTTTGCTATTGAAAGAGTGAATTCCATATTTACAGACTTTGTTAAAATATATTTTTATACAGGCTCAAAGCCCTTTATTCACAATGGATTGGATAAAAATTGGATACTTTGTCGGTTTGGGTTTTAAGGTTCACAGTTCCAGGTTCAGGGTTAATCGCGTTGCGATTTTTTTTCTATCTGCCTGTGCGTTGCACGCAGACAGGTGCCATTGATTTCACCAGGTAAACATCATGAGTCTGTCAACCTTTGAACCTCTGAACCTTGAACCGTAACTACTAAATGGGACTGGAGAATATTGTTCCAAAAATCCACCTTTAATCAACAAAAATTAAGGAGGTCTGTATTTAGGATAAAACTTCCTCTTCGGGAATTGTATCTATAATATAAAGGAGAGGGTTTTCACTCAACTCTATTATCATCTCCTCAGTCACGGCGTTTCCCTTACCGTTAAGAAGCAGTTTAACGACCGGCTTCATGGGATTTTCCTCATAGGTGTGTATGACCAAGCCTACAGTTTCGTTATTGAGCTTTACATAGCTTCCTATCGGGTAAAGAGATATTTTTTTAACAAATATTTTGATTATTTTTGAGGAAAACGCAAGATTTTTTGACCATATCAATTCTTTAACCGAGACATGCTGTGTTATTGCCTTTCTATGTGGACGGTTGTGGATCATGGCTTCGTAAGTATCAACTATACCCGTTATCTTTGCATATTCGCAGATTTCATCTTCTTTAATTCCACGGGGATAGCCTTGGCCATTTTCCCTTTCATGGTGTTCGTATGCCACCCGGGAAAGCCATGGATGATCTTCTTTAAATGAAGATAGAATATCTCTTCCAAACTCAGCGTGTTTCCTTATAAGAGCTATCTCAGATTCGGTTAATTCTCCCTTTTTTTTGATTATACTTTCGGGAATTTTGAACATTCCTACATCATAAAGCAGTGCGGCGAGTCCCAGTTCAAGAAGTTGTGCTTTTGAATATTTCATGCCCTGGCCGATTTCGAGGGCGTATACAAGGGTGTTAATCCATCTGGAAATGCTGTAGTTTTTTTCATGAGTAAAATGGATGGATGATTCATAAATCTCATTAATCATGTCCGGTGTATTAATGACTTTATTGATTAGAAGGAGAGCGGAGTCGATCTTGAAGGATTTATTGCCTAAAATGCTTGTCCGGACTTCATTGAGATAGTTTTGGAAATTCGAATAAATTTTTCTGATTTCTTCACTTTTTTCTTTAGTTTTCAGAGCCGGTATTTCTGAAGGGATGGGTTTCTTATTTTTTGATAACTTGAGCTCTTCTAAGCCACTAAGACGGAAAGGCTCGGATTGCTTTTTAGATTTTTCTGGTTTTTCTGGTTTTTCTTTTTTGGTTAATCCGTTCTTGATGATTTCGGAAAATCTAACCATGATAAAATACCTTTATGCTTGTCCAGGACATCAGTTTATCATCCTTGATTCTGGGAATATGCCGCTTTTATAAGCTTCGTCGCATAGAAAAAAAGAGCTGTTCAAATTTCCGGTTAGAGAATAGGCGCTGGCTCTGCAAGCACCAAGGCATCTGAATTTAAAGATACACCGGCCGCAAATACCTTTAAGGTTTTTTGGCAGCTCCGCTCTCAATTTTTTAAGTAAATGATGATTTGACCATACATTGCAGATGTCGTCTCTGGCAATATTTCCGATGACAAGATCGGTTTCTGTTTGACCGATTCCGCACAAAGAGATGTTGCCATTGGCAAGTACACCGATAGTATTAAGGATATTGCACTCATATAATTGCGATGATGTAATGGATTTAAGCGATTTTAGACCAGTCGGAATATCAAAATATATATTTATTGTATCATATTTCAGGCTGAGTTCTTCTTCTATCCACTCGTCTATCTTCAGCAGTTCCTCGACGGACAAATTTTCTTCATTTGTAAAAAAGTCTTTGCCGCGTCCGGTCGGCATTATGGGATTTATCTTTAGCGAACCTGCTCCCATTTTAGAGGCAATATCGGCTAATTTTTCGATATCAGAAGCGTTCCTTCTGTGGAGGCTGATAATTATCTGGGTTTTAATACCGGTTTTTGTTAAAAGCAGTAAACCGTTTAATGTCTTTTGATAACATCCAGCTACTTTGCGAATCGATTCATGTAATTTCTCTGATGCGCCATCCAGGCTAATCGATATCTGGTTGACGGAACTATCATTCAACCTCTTCACAATTTCTTCATTCAATAGAGTGCCGTTTGTTTCAATATCGACCACAATATCATTTAAGGATAAGAAATCAATAAGATCAAAAATATCTTTTCTCAAAAAAGGCTCACCGCCTGTCAGTTTTATACAGCTCAGACCGATCGATTTTGCATCAATAATTGCTTTTTTTAGATATCTCATATCAATTTCTCTATTTATATTCTCGCCTGTCCTGTTATATGCAGGTGTAATCCAGCAGTGGCTACATCTTAAATTACAACTGTCCGTCAGGTAAAGATAGATAGTATTTAGCAAATATTCTTGATTCTTTTCGGTCATCTCACTTGACCCCTTGAACCGCAAAAGCGAGCGCATTCCCAGTAGCTTGCTGCGGGGAGTTTCAATCCTTTATGCTCATTTTTGATCACTTGTATTTAAACCTATCTGCGCTTATCTGTGTGAATCTGCGGCTGAATAGTTACAAATTTCATTTCGATGAGGTCTTTAAGAAAATTTTTGATATCTTCTTCTATCTGTTTTTCAGGGATATCTCTGTAATTTTCCACAACTACTGATGTGATGTCTGTGACCGATTTGTTGCCGCTGCATAGTTGGTAAATATTGACTCCCATGCGGTTTATGTATTTTAGATTACCGTTTTTGGGATCAAAGAGAAAGGCCCCGTCCTCTTCTTTCCTGAATATGCTTTCAGGGTTTTGCGTCAAATGATCATTATTTTTTAGTATGATTTTCATGTATCCTGGTTTAACCTGAATTGAGCGATTTTTTACTCGATCTGTACCAATCTCTTGCGCATCAAGGACTTGCGAAAAGTCTCAACATATCCATTGGTATGCCTACGCTTTTCGTCCCGCCCAAGCGGGACTGCATCAAGATCTTAGCACATTTCTTCGCAAAAAATTGCTCAACTTAGGTTTAAATTTTATTTGAAAAGTGATATATATAATATTAAGTACTTAAATTCAACCTCAATCTTTT
>SDBT01009201.1_pt1 | contig 16055 bp, 24 predicted proteins | sample 2277101 | NCBI WGS metagenome assembly SDBT01 (sample SAMN10404973, study PRJNA504765) | marine sediment metagenome | isolation source: marine sediment core GS10_PC15, 103 cmbsf | place: Arctic Ocean: Southern Knipovich Ridge | collected 2010 | reverse complement strand
CATGATATCCTTACCAACCGCCGTTGCCAGAACGCGCCCATCTACCCATAGACCACGATCCTTGATTTCGCCGCTATCCCACTTGCCAACTGGCAACTGATACCAATCGTGCATGAATAGCATTGTACCACGTTTCAAGAATCTCTTGATAGACGACTTGAATGCCCCAGGTTCAATAATATCGTTCACTAAATCTTTGTCTTTGGTCGATGCCCATCCCCGAATTGTGACTGAGCCGTCGTCTTCGGCCTTCGCCTCAAGCGACATGGGCAAAGCCTTGTAGTGGATGTCGTCGCCATGTTGGGATTTACCATCCTTCAGAAAGAACTGAGTTATATCGACTGCTCGATCAATAGAGACTATATCCTTCCCATGTCGCCGTAGTCCACTTCGGGCAAGGTCTTGCTCTTCATTCATTCCATGATTGCTCTGATCCATAATCTCACTCCACTACTGGGTTGACGCTGCAATAACAATTTATGACGTTGCCGGGGCTACCTCCCGGATCACCGGGGAAATCCAGTAGATCAGGCCCGACTTCAAACTTAGCATTGATTAACACTGGAGGTTGGCTATCTGCTGCAATATGATCTGGCCGCGAGTCTGCCAGAAACGCCGCTGACCATTCCTTCTTGGCAACGCCAGCCTCAGCATACCCCATTACATGGCCACCATTGACCAGACCATTCATCTCGGTTTTGGCAATCCGATCACCACGATACTTTGAGAACTGTTTATACTTGGCCCTGAGTTGTCTGACTGCCTGATCTAATCCAAGCCCCTCTTCATAAACTTCCACTAAGATAGCCTGGATATCTTTGTAGGTCGTGACGTTAATATCCTTGATCCGGTTCTTGAATGACTCAACCATCGCCGCGACTTTCGGATTCTTGACATTGAAAGCTGCCGATGCGTTGACTTGACGCATTCCACGCCGGGCCGATTCGATTATCAACTGCCGTACAACCGGATCAGTAACCTCAGCCAGAATCAAGTCCTCGACCGTTATATCAAATACGATCTCAATCAGATTCGTATCGCCAGGGTCTTGCTTTGCCAGATACAGTTGCGCGATATTAAACTTGCGAGCATTGGTAATCGCCGTCACGCTCTTAATGACTCGATCAAGCTGCCCATCGAAATACTTCTGGAACAGCTTCGATAATGATGCTTCCTCAAACAGAACAGCTTTGTAGTGCATATCCCATTGCCAGTATCGTTGCTCATTGATCTGGCCGACCGGCTTGATGACCGCCTTGCTGTCATCATCGTTCTCAGAACCAAATCCGCCACCATTGCCACCACCACCAGATTGAATGCGCCGTAATTCATCGGCACCCTCAACTGGCTCTTTGCCGAGTTCTTCGCGGGCTTCGTTGACCGTAATAATACCGCCATCAGTTCCCATGCGCAGTCGTTTCATCTCAGCATCTTTATCGTGCCGCAATGCCTGGATTTCAGACGTATCAAATTTCAACCGTAGCCGTTCAGGATCGCCAAACCTCGGCACAAGCTGGATATTCAGGTAGCCGACAATAATTCGCTGTAATGGCAGAATCGTATTCTCCCAAAGGAATATCTTCTGCTCTTTACTGTTGGCGTAATTGGCCTCATCAAAGATGCCGGCGAATACTGGTGGAATACCAAAGACAGCCAGAATCTCTTCCCTGGTCATCTTAGTCAATGTCTCGTTCATCAACTCGCCGATTGGGGCCGTGACTTCCTGGTATGATAATCCAGCTTCAAGAATTGATATCCGATAGGCTTGATCTACGCCGCCGTGAATCCGTTCCCATTCCTTACGCATCTTATCAGCATCACCATCGGCCAGACCCTGATCTGTCTTGAGAATACCGCCTGGTACAGCACCACGCTTGAAGAAATTCTTCATGTGTCGCCGATAAAAGTAATTTGTATCTATGCTCTCAGCTATTGGCTCGATAGGCGATTGACCGTAGAAGTCATTTTTGTTACTCGGCATTGCAAAGTGCATCATATCGTCATAAGGAACTCTGGTTGTACGAGCACCACGCCGGATCTCATAATCGGGCGTTTCACCTTCACCTATGCGCGTGACAAATGACGGGTGGGTATGATAAACTTCGTTGTCGATTGGATCGTATATCCAATAGGCATCGCCGATCATCATTGAAAGAACGGTTTTCCAGAGCACAACATCCATCGGCTCAACCGGATTTGGCCTGGTTATCATTCTCGATAGATCGTTCTCGGTAGATTCTTCCCAGACAGCCTCGCTATTGACCGTCCGAAGTTCTTCAACAATCAATGGAGCCGCTGACAGGTTCCGGCCCAGGACGTTGCAGGCAACGTATACCCAGGGTTCCTTAACTTGGGCTTGTCCGACAATATCGGGATTGGCTGGTCGGGCAATGATGCCCCCCTCTTCACCATCCCGATAGGCGAATGAGGCAAGCGGATTCGACTTGAGAACATGAGCGAACCGCCGCCATAGGAATTGATTATAGGCAGTCTTTAGTCTATTTACTATCCTCACCGTTCATGCTGCTTTCCCCTTCACGAGTTGCATCGGTCATCTGCCGTATATGATAATCACTCATATAGTAATCGTAGAGCCATTCTTGAGTTGTCATAGCACCTGCTCCTCAATTTTTACTAAAGTACAAATCTTCTTCAGGTCTTCTATCTGCCCTATCTCTGGGAGGTCTCTCACGCAATTAGGACAGAAATTAAGGTCTTCTATGCCTGGTATCTTAGGCCTGGGGCAGACATCAACTATTGCGCCACATTTAGTACACTTGTACTTAGCCATCACAACACCTGCTCCTCAAAGAACTTGGTATACATCTCACCGATAATATGATAGCCGTAGTAGTCATGCACCCATTGTCGGCACCGATTCGATAGCGTTGCATAGTCTGTCTGGCAGGCATCGACCATCGATTGAGCCAATGTCGCTGGAGTCACGTTGATGATGGCTGGATTGTGGAATCCACCAATCCGATCCTGAGCTAATGCCCGATCTGATATATAGCTGAACGCCGGTATTCCCAGAGCACAGGCTTCCAGGGCTGATCGACCAAACGTGCCGAGTCCGGTATTCATCGACTGGAAGAAGAACCAGCACCGGGCCAGTTGCTCCATGTGTTCCTTATTCGGAATCGGCAGTCGCTTCATTGCGATTGTCGCGTCAATGCCGTTATGCTGTAATCCAGATATTGCGTGTTCCAGTATCTTTAGGTCGTCGTCATAATACGACCGGCCTGGATTGTAGCAGCCGATTGAATACTTGTGCCGCTCATCAAAAGGCAGCGGTTTCAGCCCCTCGGTATCTACTGCATGGGGAATAAACGTAGCTGTATCTGCTTCCCAGTCAAAGCATGGGTCTTCGACACAGACCTTGATCCCCATTGAGCGTAATCGCTGATTGATGATCTTGTGGCCGTTGCGGTACTGAGTGCCCGCGTAGGTGCAGGATCGTACTTTTTCCATCGGTATCTTGACCGGCTCTTCAAATACTTTACCATGAACGCCCTTATTATAGAAATCGCTGAACTCACAATTCCAAAGATGAATAGTATCGGCTCGTTGCATTAGCTCAGCGGCTTCCGGCCATGATTCCTGCTCGGTAGCGATCCGGTCATTCTGTTGAGCCACGTTGACCAGAACGTCATACGGATATTGCCAGGGGTGCTTCCAGAATACGACATGCCGGGCCTCAACACGACCGACAGAATTGATCGCCCGTACAGCCTCATAGGTCGTATTAGCCCAATCGTGAATCGACATGAAGAGGACCAGGGGCTTGCTCATCATTCACCCCCGACGATAGTGACACTATGCGCGCCACAATCTGGGCAATATGTATCTTTGACATTACCCATGCTTCTAAAGCGAACGTGATTGCACTTTGTATTTCCAGTCATGCCTATCTCCGGCTCCGCGTCGTCTACGTGATCCGCACAGGTAGCTGAGTCCCATGCGTCAGAGTCGTTATCATATAAGACAATAGCCTCATACCGATAACCAGTATGCTTAGCCTCCTGGTTAGTTGTAATTGTTACTGATGCAACAGTTTTATCTGCTATAAACTCATTAAGTTCCTTCTCAAAATTAGCAGTGAAATCACTTGTTATGATTTTTACTTTCATCGCTCTCTTTCCCTTCCGTTAGAGGTTAATCTTCTATAACTTTCAGCCGCATTGGATGATACCACCGTTCCTCACTGATTTTACCCGCAGCGTCAACAAATGCCTCTACACAGTAACTTGTAGTCCCATACAAATACTGGCATATCGCTGTAACAATGCCTGTGAAGCCAGTTACTTGGTCGGTAACTTTGCTACCGAGTTGGAGTCCTTTTTGTTTTGACATCTCTTTTCCTTCCGTTAGCTGATCTTCGCACCGCCAGCGTACATCGAGGCGGCTATCCGATCATAGTTATCTGCGTGGAAATGGTGATCCGGCGATGTGCCCTCATCCCAGATATACCGCTCCTTCTCTTCGTCGTAAATCCTGGTCGGGGCCATCATCTGGTTCCGATAGTCACCATTGTCAATCGTGCGCCAATTCATACCGTGAGTCACATAGCCTTGCTGCCATTCAGCAAAGGTCTGGTCAATTGAGGCCGTTCGATTAACAGCAACTGTTCTCAGTACATGATCAATCTGAACAATCTGCTTAGTAGCCTCACCGATTGAATAATAGCAGCGATACCAGCCGCCATGCTGTTTGCAGAATTCGGATGACAGGTGCCGTTCCGGTTGAGCGTCTATGACGCCACGACCAACGCGATATTCCTTTAAGAGACGCCATAATTCATCCGGGTCAAGGGGTAAGCTGCCAATCCAGAGTTTGCGGCGCAGCCCTTCAACAATCTGTGATATCTGAACATGCAAGCGTGCGCCAACATCAACGCCGGCAGTAACAACACCGCCGTCTGGCCTATTAGCTGGCATCTGATAATCGCCTTGCGCTTGTCTGAGAATCGTATCTGTTATCTTCGATCCCTCGGCATCGTATGGCTGGCCGAGCCGGTTGTTATAGAATACCTGTAATTTAGTAGGGTTGCCCTGAGCCTGCTCAAAGACCTCGAATGTCTCTTTGATTATCGGCCTGGGCGTTTCAGGTATGTCATTCCCAGGTGCGCCGAACAGCCGAGATGCTGTGTAGCCTGATATGGATTTACTCGGAAATTCCGCTACCCATTCACCATGAGCCAGCCGATCAAGCGGTTTACCACAATTTGGACGGCGGCACAATGGACTTGCGTCTACTATGCCGCCACTGGGATGAATGCGTTGCAGGAAGGATTTATCTTTGAGTCGCCATTTAGCATCGTCATCCTGGAATACGCAGTTAACAAACCAATCTAAAGGTTGCTTTTCATTGCAATGCGAACAGGCTATAAGCCATTCCTGTTTATTACTATTCTGATATTCTTCGTCTATTCCAAAGTCACGCAGTGAGGGGTTGCCAACCTTGATCCAGCGCTCGGCTGCCGCTGACCCGGTACGGTCCTTAGCCAGTTCAAGGTTGATGAAATTGCATTTATCGTATTCGTCGTAGATCATAATCGCGGCGTCGAACTCATAGAAGTTCTCCGGCGATCTTGATCCGATAAAGTTCCAGAAGGCACTGCCTATTTTCTTCAGCGATAGATTATCTGAGGACTTTCGGTATTTGATCTTGACGTTAGGGTCGAGACGGTACAACGGAACAAGGCCGATAACAGGATCAAATCGTCCAGCGACGAGACGGTTTCGAACGGGATCGGTTGGTAGTACGTACATTCCGTTGTTCCCTTGGAACGCCTCAGCCATGACAATAACAAGAAGTAATTCCGATATTCCGATTTTTGATGCTTTGGATATAACAATTTTGTCTGCCTTATCTTTGAGTATAGGCACCATCCAGGTACGGTTGTCCCACCTGAGACATTCGTTCTTAACGTTGCGGTGATACCATTGTGCCAAATGAAGTCGCGGAAAATCTATGGTCTGGGTAAAAGCAGCTTCATAGTCTGCTTGAGTTGGCCCCGTTGCTGTTACTTGATCCGTTGCCAGTTGATCCAAAGATTGTCTCAAGGTTTCGATTGAGTTTTTGTCGGTCTGCGCCATTGCCGCTTCCGTCCAGGTTAAAGATATTGTACTGGTGAGAAACACTAATACCACGCAGAGCTTCAGCCATCTTGTCAACATCTTCACCTACCTCATCCTTGATCTGTTTGAGTACGGTTATCTTCATGCTGGCTTTTGCAGCAGGAGTTAAATCAAGCTCAACATCAGCCCCGTCTTTCCCTTTGACCTTCCTAACCATACCGCCACTATCGATGCTGAGATATATTTTTATGAGTTCGATTATCCTGATCTTCTTCCAAGCAAGCGGCGTATCCGAAAAGTCGGTCAAGTAGGCTGCCTGCAGTTGAGCCATCTCGAATTTGGGGATTGTCTTGATATATGCTTGGACCGTTTGGTAGCAAACCTTCAACAGTGGGAAACCGTGTTCCTCTGCGTACTTCGGATCGTTCAGCCTGGGGGCCAGTTCAGTTGGTTTGATCTGCAACCGGGATAGCTGATGCCTGAGGAAAGTACGATGTTCTGCTGTCAGCTTCTTGTTGCCATGCTGTCTGGTTTCAGTTTCCATGTTTTAGCAATACCAAAATATCAGAACAATGTCAAATAAAAACTTACACCGTTCAGATTGTTTGTTTTGATCTACATAGGTTCTACGTAGACGCTACATAGACCCTTTCAAGGGGCTATGTGTGTAGTAATAGTAGAAGCTCTGTATTCTCTGTATTTCTGTATTGAGAATACAGATCAGAACAGTTATAACACAAAGATAAAGTCATAAAGATAAAAGCAAGAAGCGTGCCCGGGTTAGAACAATTCCTCCTGCCTAAGCCGATCCTCAGCTATCTTGCAGTAATCAGGACTGATCTCGATACCGATGTATTTCCGACCAAGTTGTTTGGCGGCGACAAGAGTGGTCCCTGAGCCAGCGAAGGGGTCAAGAATGATGTCATCCTTTAGTGATATGATGTTTATGAGCTTTGTCATAAATTCAATTGGCTTCTGGGATGGGTGCTTGTTCTGCTTCCCTTTAATCACAAAATCAAAAGCATCTTGTGATCTTCGCCGGAGTTTCCCTCCCATGATGGCCGGAATCCAGTTCCCGAATCCAATGGGGCTAAACGTCATCCCATTTCTATTTCGCCCGGCAATGATCCCGACATACCTCTCTCCTATTTTGGAAATATAATCAGGGATTGCCCATTGCCCGGTCATGCACGAAACGCAATCTGAAACCGTGAACGCCCTATCAATCCAATCGGTGGGGAACCTATCATCCCAACCTGCTTTTTTAATCCCATACGGCGGGTCAGTCACCACCAGATCAACAGCCCCATCCGGTATGCCCTTCATCACTTCGAGGCAGTCCCCGCAGATAACCTTGTTGATATAGTCGTCCGGCCATCTCAAAACAGCTCTCCTTGCTTCTCTGGTATCAGCTTGATTGGCCTGGCGGTGAAGTCAATTCGGGATATTTGTTACCTTTTTATCTTTCTCAATATCTGTGTAAGGTTATTAACTAATAATGGAACTCCCAATGCTTCAAAGATAGCCATTTTCAGCCTGTGGACTGCCTCACGCATTCGTGCCCGCTCTGACTCCCGCTCATCAATCATCGCCTGCAAACCGGCTTCGTCTTGTTTAGATTCTTCACTCAAAACAGCTCTCCTTGCTTCTCTGGTATCAGCTTGATTGGCCTGGCGGTGAAGTCAATCCGGCTGATCGGTACTCCGAGACTGTACCAGTGATCGCTCACCCGGTTGCCCTGTTTGCTCAGAATCGTAATGCCTTTCTGGTTCAACTCGCATATTCTTGAGGCATATCTTGAGCCGATTCGGTGGTTTTGAAGCAGCTCTTTATTGCTGACCCAACCGCCCATGAAATCAAGATATCGGATGATCTTTTCCTGCTCAGTCATTAGCCTGGTTCCCCTATCTTTAGAATTCGTCTAACCACCTGCGGAACCCATCCATTTCCAATGGCTGACCAGCTATCACCCACCCATTTGGGTATCCCATTAGGGCCTCTCCAAAATTGGGCATTGGGAAGCGTTGACCATGAATCCTTATTAGCTCGGTTGTGCAGTGTCGTTGATGACCCTCCCGTTCTGCAGAACGTACTGTCATTCTGCAGAAATCTTCGTCTATTCTCTGAGGGGTAGGCCAATACCCACAATCTGGTCCGTGTGTGTGATCCCCCAATGAAACACGGTGACATAATATCCCATTCACAATCATACCCGATTTCGGCCAGTTCTCCGAATATGATGCGAATGTAGTCGTGAATAAGCAAGCCTGAGACGTTCTCCAGCAAGACGTATCGCGGTCGTATGATGCTAATCGCGTCCCTTGTCGCTGGCCACTGGTTTCGTTCGTCGGCCTCGCCAAGTCGATTACCGGCAACGCTGAATGGCTGGCATGGGAATCCGGCAGAGAGCCAATCCACTTTGCCAGCATAGAGACTTGCGAATCTGGTGTTGAATTCCCGTATATCACCGAAGATAGGAGCGTCGTCGATAACGCCATCGGCGATTCTTGCTCTGATAACTTCTTGATCATAATTATTCCACTCTACATAGCCTACGGTTTTATAGTTTGGGATGATATGTTTGAAAGCAAGCTCACCGATAGCTGTGCCTGAGAATAATGACAGCCCATTCACGCTGCCCCCGGCCTCTGCCTGACCTGCAAGTCTGGCGGGAAATGAGATAGGTCCTTATCAACCCTGCCGTTAATTTCCACCTGCTTTACGAAAACCGGAACTTCTGCCGATCTGCAATCCTCAACCACCTGCAGCATCCAGTCGTACTCACAATACCGCCTGCCCGGCCCGGACTCACAGCCGACTATAACCCAGTCGAGAGAGGGGTAACCGTTTTCCTCGTTGCCAGGCACGTAAGCATCCATGGAATTGGAATCTTCAAATACAGTATCGCCAGTCAAAGCATCCAGTGTCACTGTCACATCACCGTCTACCGATTTGAGGTTGTCCAGTTCCACCGGCCCCAACATCGGCTCGATGGACACAAACCTCTTTGCCGCAGGAATCTCTAACAGCATCGGTATCCGCTTGTTCGCCTGCTCCTGGTTCTCGGCTGTTACACCGAGCCAGATGTTTGGGCTTAGTGATGCGGTCCACCGCTGGCTCCTGTTTAAGGGAAACCCATACATGGTATCCGCTTGCCCAGCCTCACGAAAAAACGTCGCCATTCGTGTTGGCCGCTTTGTTAAAAAAATGAAGGTATGCCTTTTACCCTCATAGTGGCATCGCATTGCCGTATTGAAGATTCGCGCCACAAACATAAACGGCACGTCCTCGTGAAACAGGTCGCCCATCGAGCAAACGAATATCGTTTTCGGTTTCCTCCAGTGTAGCGGCTGGTCAAGTCTGTCCGGGTGCAACGTGACCTTGAACGGATCGTCGGCAGGGTAGCCGTATCGGCCCTTGAGCCGCTTCGCCATCCTCTCAGCGTAGCAGTGGTCACAGCCGGGGGATATCTTGCTACAGCCGGTGACAGGGTTCCAGGTCTTCCCCTGCAATCCGTCTTTTTGCTTTAGCCACTCAATCTTGCTCATCGCCCTGGCCTTCCGGGATGACTTCGCCCTGTCTTGACATCAAGGACTCTATTTTTCTGGAGCATCTTGTGACTCCTCCTGTTTATGTTCGTAAATAAACCCTTCCTCGACACCGTAAAACTTAAACTCATGGTTCAAGTCGGGATTATCTATCAAATACTGGTCACACTCAGCGCATTGATAATTAGTCCAAATGCCATCATTGTCACTGGCGAAAGTTGAGCGGTTCATGGTAGTGCCTACTGGTATTATTTCCAAACACCCAAAACATTGATGATCCTTCCGGGTCTTTACTTCTTTGGAATCAATACATCTCATCCTCTCAACTCTCCTTCCTGTTTCTCCGGCAGGGCGGCTTTGGCTGCGTAATCTTCCTCAATCCATCTTCTTATTTTCTGATCGGGAAGCATCTTGTAACAACTTAGTTTTCTAATCGCTATTGTCAGTTTAGCCTCACGCTCGGCGAGTTGATCCGCACGGGCCTTTATCCGTTTGTTTAACGTGCCTATGGTTTCCTCCAACACCTTCACGCGCTCGTTAGCTGCGGCGAGTTGGGATTTGAGGGCGTCGACTTTCTCGCACAACTCCAAGACCTCCTCACGTTCTTCACACATCTGGTTATAATCTGAGCCGACACATAAATGTACTTTCTCAGTACGCTCGGCGAAGTTGATCGGATGTTTGATGGAATATTTACGGATAAGTACCTCAAGATACTCTCCTGCTGACATGATTTCTCCAATATCAATTTGCGGTATGTCTATACCTTCAGCTTCCAGGTTCTTGCGTGTGTGCTTGACGATACTCTCGATAAACCGTCTTGCCACGTCATCCAAATAATGTTTCTCAGTCATCACTCGCTCTCTTTCTGTTTGAGTCTTTCGTTCTCGGCTCTAATAAATAAGGCTAAGTGACTCAAATTCACACAGCATAAGTTATCATCGTCAGCCCCCAGTGCAGAATCTTCTGGTTTCTCCGGCAGGGCGGCTTTGGCTCCCCTGGCATTAGCTATAACTAACTCGCCCCAGTGAAATGCTATTGTTGCTACCTGTAATAACTCGTGGAGCAGGGAATCGTTGTGGGTGCCCTCTAAAACCCCCTCTACTTCATCTACTTCATCCTGCAATTTAGTCAACCAGTCCAAAGGCTCCTTGTTTTTGGACCACTCAACGGCCTTAGAATCATACTTCTTTAAATAATTTGTAAACGGCCTCAACCGCTCAACCTCAGCCTTCGCAGCCGCAAGCTCGGCCATACGTTCTGTCGTTAGTTGATACACCGCGTCTATTTTCTCGCTTGTGCGCTTTTGCCCCTCCAACACCTTCACCCGCTTGTTGGCATCGAAGAGTTGGGTGGTGAGTTTACGTACTGTCTGAACAAGTGGATAACTACTTGCGGCGAGATAATCCCTATCATCCCTACTAACCCCCACGTTGAACCATTGAAAAGACAACTCCTTAAGTTTCTTTTCGTCGATAACAGTCCCATGGACATTTAGAAGTTTCTCAGCCATCATCGGCTCCTTTCCAGCAGTCACAACCGCCGTCTGTTCGCTTAGTGCCACAGTCACCAATACACCACTTTACACCAATCGACACAGTGTTCTCAGCAACAGGCGTTGGTTCTGGATCGAACTTTGCCTTAGCTAATTTTTTATTCAACCGCTCAATCTCTGCCTTCGCCTCATCAAGCTCGGCCTGCATGGGGGCGAAGGCTTTGCGGATGATGTCAGTATCATTATTTAGTGTATGCTTACCCGTTCCCTCTCTACGGGTACAAGTTCCAGTGTGTGGAATATTCTCCGCCGCCACTACAGCCGGGTCGTTATGGTCGGTCATGGTGTCCCCCGCAACAACGCGAAAAGGCCCAACCAAGCTAATGCGCCGATAACTATCCATATCTTAATCCAAAATAGATTACGTCTTGTCACCTGTTTATGATCGGTCATGGTCGGCCTCCTTAGTTATTAGTTTCAATTTCCGCAAACGCTCTATACGAGCCTTGCATACTGGCCCGATCACCAATGACTTCTTCAGCTTACGCCCACAGATCACGCAAGTATGTTTGTCATCACTCATAGTTTTTCATCCTGACGATTCGCTCTGCTGAATACAATGGCTGGCCGATAACTGTCTTGGCTTTGATCGCAGTATAGTCCGGGATATTGCTGACAATAACTGTTCCCGAGGGGATGTCAACGTAATCGCCGATGGTCACGTTTGGCTGCACAACAATACCGGAACCAAACCGACAGCCCGATCCGATTGTCACTGACCCGGAAAACAAACAGCCAGGACCGAACAGATTATGACTGCCGATTTTGTTATGGTGGGCGATCACACAGCCAGCAGATATGACATTATTATTGCCGATGGTGGTGAACCAGTCAGTTGAGACATCCGGGAAGATGATGTTACCCTGGCCAATAGCGCAATTAACTCCCGACCGATCACAGTTGAGCCATGTTCCCCATACCCGATATACGTCCCATACTTGCTCACGGAACCGGACATTCGATGATGAACATATCAGCCCAAACTCATTATCGGAATTGACGAATATAACAAGGGCATCTGTCATATTACCAATAACAGGTACACCCATTATCTTCGTATTCTGCTTGGTAGCCGAATCATCAAAAATACCAACTGGAATAACAGAAGGCAACCATGATGCGGTACCACCTCCAAATTCATCCAGTCGTGTTTCCATCCACCGAATCACCAACTCAGCCCCAGGGCCACCACCGAAGATATAAGCGTTCATGATATCTCCTTCCCGTAATCCTTTTTGAGTTCAGCTATGATATGAATAGAATGATTATCCGTTAGCATCCTTCTATAATTCTCGATCAAAACGGAGCCTCTTTTAGCATCTATACCCCAGATATGGACAACATCATCTGGCTGTGATTCCCTACCCATCATATCCTCTTTGGGATTCTGCTGTGTTGTATTAACGAACCTCAGGACATAAGCAGGGTCTTCCGAATGGGATGGTCCGTAGGCTTTGTCTGTGTTCCACATTGTCCGGATGATGATCTTCATTGGTACTCCATGATACTCGTGCAAAATACCGGCAACCTGGCGTATCTGCATCGCACACAGCGTCAAGAAATCCGAGAACATGATCTCAACTATCGGCTTGAATCCCTGCATTGCTAAACCGATAGCCGTTCCGATCATAGCCGATTCAGATATTGGCATATCAATAATCCGGCCATCAAACTCTTTTGTCATGCCTCTGGTCACTTTTGCCGCGCCACCGTATGGATCGCGGATTGACTGACCGAGCATAATAATTCGATCATCTTCACGCATTATCGTCTGCAATGCTGTTTTGATTTCATTCCGTAAAGATGGCATCAGCAGCTCCTTTCACTCGTTTTTGTACATCCCTGAAATCTTGTGGAGAGCAGGACAACTTAACAGCATCAAAGCCATCTCGCCATTCTTGAGTACGCTCAACAGCAGGCCGGTACATCTCCGTGTCATTGCAGCTATGGCCACACAAACGCTGGCCAATACATTCGACCAGCATTGGCCTATTGCGACAGGACGGTCGGTACTGGCTAAGACTTTCGCAAATCTCGCCAGGGTCAGCATCCCAACCAATAGGGCAGTATTCCATATTGAATGATTTAGCAAGCTGGTATATATCAGGATAGCCGATTGTCTCTGACATCGCGTATCTGTTGTTGATAATAATGATCGACATCGGCAACGGATATGCTTGCAGAAGATTCAGCGTTTCATATAGCAAGCCGCTCCCGGTTGTGCCATCACCGATGAAACACAGCGTTCTACGAATATGAGCTTTAGGAGGTCGCTTGCGTTCTAATCCCATCGCCGCGCCAAATGCGACCGGCAACAACGCTCCCTGAATACCATGCGACAGGAATTTATCCTCAGCGTATAGGTGCTGGCTCATACCGTTCTTGATCTGCTCGAATAAACCAGAGAGGTCATTCGTGGCGGCAAGGTACTGGCCATGACTGCGATGGTTGCCAAAGACAAGCGGCCCGCCATTGGGTGAGTCGTGACCGCCATAGTAAGTGATAATTGAGGCATCAAATAGTTCTTGCCCGATTGACAGATGAACGGTGCCGCCGATCTTCTTGGCGTCAAAGGCGTTCTGGATAGCGGTTTCAGCGACACGGATCAAGGCCATTGTCTTTGTTATGCTCATTCTGGAGGTCCCCAAATAAGCATAGCGGCTATACATAATGGTATTAAAGCAATACAAAATATATCAAAAATTATTTCTATCCCGGAAGCTGGTGTTATCTCTTGACCCACATCCACCCATTCCTGGGTTGGCCGCATCAACCAATGGAACATCCGATTCCAAAGAGTTCGGCCTTCTGGCTGAAGTAAAGGACACTCTGCCGAATGACATTTTGGGCATGGTCTAATCATTATGGCATCCTCCAAAAGTTAGTCATTAAATACCATGCTGCCGCGATTACCAGCAGCATCAACAGAATCGAGCATCCCCACTCCGTTCTATTTGTCATTGTCTGTTCCCTTATATTGTTCAAGTTTAACATGCTCGACGGTTGCAATCTCGCCGGTGTCGGTATGCTTTGACCAGAACGATTGCATCTTCCGAGCAGCAATTTCACTTTCATATAGAATAGCACCCATGCCATCACAACCAGATCGCGGCAACAATCGCTGGCCCTTCCCATCTGGCGTTTTCAACATGACAACATAGAAGCTATTCGTCATCAGTTTTCTCCTTTGCTTTTGCGAGTATGTCAGCGACGGATGTTGGTTCACTACTACTACCATCGCGCCGCCGCTTGTTCTCATAGTATTGCCGCTCTTCTTCTGCCGTCATGTGACCTGGGCCAGACGGTTTCGGTTCGACGTTCAACGTCCGAATCAACCAGTTAGATACGAATCGCTTCCAGAGCTTTTTACCTTTTTCTGGATTAGCCCTTATCCAAATTCGCATCTTGGCGACTTCCTCTTTCATCCAGTTATAAGTATCAATAGATATGTCTTTACCGGCTCGATCCTGTTTGACATCTCGCGCCATCTCGCAAATTGCTTTATGATTATCAGCATCTGACAACCATTCATTGAACCGATCAATCGGTGGTCGGTCATCCTTCGGCTTCTTGACTTTCTCTTTCTGTATTTCTTCTACTTCTACTTGTACTTTCACCTCTGCTTTTACTACACTTGTAGTGGCTACCTTGCGTCTATTAAGCTTCTTGCAAGCAGGTATGATGGATGGTGTCTCATGCCAATGGATTGATTTCTCCATGTGATCTGTCCATCCGTTGATCTGAATATACTTACAACCCGATACCTCGTACCGTGTTATGAAGAGTCTGGCATGAAGCTGTGACAGTAGATTGTCAATATCAATATCGTAGAATGGCGCGCAAAATAGCTTGATCTTGGGAGGGCGATCTTCCAACCGGCCCTCCCTATCCGCAATATGCAGTAACGCACCGAACAAATGATGAGCATAAATACCCAGATCAGCCAGCTCATCAGACACCCAGAACCCTGGTTTAATTACCCGGCTTCGTTGCTTCATTTTTTGGAGTTGTCCTAACATCAATTGATACCGCGTGATCATGTTCATCAAACGTGACACAATGCTCTTTGAGATATTCCAATAAATCATCAGCCAAACTATCATGTACCGTGATCTCCGGGCCGCCTTCGATGTGACAGGTGATCTTCATAGCTTCAGCTCTCCTTTGTCTTTGTCTTTGTCAGCAACATGATCGTCGATTTCTGATTCGGAAGGTGCCTGTTGATGTGATGTTCCAGAAGGATTGATATCGTAACCCTGATGTTTACCAGCATCGCCAGCAGCCATATCATCAGTAGACAGATTACCGGTCTTTGGTTCCGCCTTATCTGCGGCCTTGTCCATCGCCGCCTTAAAGTAGACTTCACGGTTGCTGACATTATCAATTAGCGCATTGAGAACCGCCTGCAAGGTCACACAATCATGCGCGCCCCATTTGTCAGTACCAACATAAGATGACATCATTTCCGGCGTGACGCCGAAATCAGCGAATGCCAATATCAGTTTCTTACTCTCGCCTTTCGGGTCTTTGATACCATGTGCTACTGTCTGCTGCGCAACACCGAGCGCATCCTCAACCAGGTCAGGCGGTAGCAGTTCAAGCAACGCATTCCGCTTGAGAATAGCGGCGTTCTTGTTGATGAGTTCCCGGAGGTCGCGTTCGTCTGGTGTGATCCAGCCGGTCGCTTTGCGGTAGATCAGCTTCTTGAACTTGTGATCAGAATGAACTTTGTTATCGTGCTGAACGTCCCATGCCCAACCACGCAATATAATCGAATCATCATCCTCAAAGATGATGTCTACACCCCAACGCATCCGGCCCCAGTATTGTGCTATTACTCTTGCAACATGAACTGACGGGCCAGTAATTTGT
>SDBT01009200.1_pt1 | contig 16056 bp, 12 predicted proteins | sample 2277101 | NCBI WGS metagenome assembly SDBT01 (sample SAMN10404973, study PRJNA504765) | marine sediment metagenome | isolation source: marine sediment core GS10_PC15, 103 cmbsf | place: Arctic Ocean: Southern Knipovich Ridge | collected 2010 | reverse complement strand
TCCCTCCTATGGTTTTTACCATGGGAGGTGATGTAATAATTTTTCCATCGTCTTTTTATGGCTATGACTTCCAGAAAAAATAGTTACACTTTTAAGCGATAAGGACTAATCTGTGAGGCCCTAATATTTGATTCATTATCTCTCACTGTTAATGTCACATTATATTCACCTGTATTGTTAAATGTATGATTTGTATATTGTTCAAATGACATATTGCTATGAAGATAGGGTATATCTTCATCTCCAAAATTCCACGTCCAGTTTGAAATGGCATTAACACCGATAGACGAATCATTAAAATAAATAGTTTCAAATGGCTCTACACTACTATTAATGCTCCTGTTGAAATCTGCTTTAAGATTAACAACATTTATAACCGTTGAAATGTTGGTAGGGTACCCATTTTCATCAGTAACATTTAATGAAACATCATACTCCCCAATCTGATTATAGGTGTGGTTAGCGTTCTGGTCAAAATATTTTTGTGCAGGAAGCCCTCGTGTTTCCCCTTCAAAATTCCATGTCCAATTATAGGTACCTGTCCCTCCGAATGTTCTTCCATAATACATAACTGATTCCCCTGCAACTGCTATGAGGCTATTTGAAGATGTCTGAGGATTTGCTGATATATCAAAACTCAGTGACAATTGTACTGTAAATTCAAGAGGATCTGACCATTCACTCCATTCATCACCCCAATCTCCCCAACTTATTATTGTCCAGTCGCTCATTGCTCCATAATTATCAACTGATCGAACCATAACTACCTTATCACCTGGAATTGCATAGGTTTTACTTCTTATGCAAGTTTCTCCAGATTCATATGTTTTAGGGTAGAATCTTGGTTTCTGTCGGGGATAAAGCACATTCCAATCAAATTGATATGCTACAAGATCTCCATTTGGATCTGTTGCTGTAGCAGTGAAATCATAGGGTATACCTGTAAATATTGTAGCTTGATCAGGTCCATCAAGCGTTGGTTTATTTGGTGCACGATTACCACGTGGTTGCAGGGAGTAACTTCCTGATTGGATATCTGTATCATTATAATAATCACTGTTATCATACCATGTTTTTGTTTTCTCCTTTATTCGTCCAGTTGAATTATAAAGTTCAAGTTCTAGATAATAATTACCCGAGTCTGCTGTTGGTGGTAATGTAACTGTCATTGATATTTCAGAGTCACCTGGTGAAATGACAAAACTTTGAGTTTTTGTTAATTTTGACAAACCGTATGCGGCGTCTTTCAAAATCGCTTTTATCATAACCATATCTTTAGGTAATGATGTGTTTATAGTCATTGTAGCTTGGATGCCATCATTATTTTCGTCTTCATCATTTGAAGAGTCAACAGCTTCATATGTAACGGATGTCTCATGGTCAAACCAACAAAAAGGGTCAATTGTGTATAATTTTGTCAGATTCCATAAAAGATCAACTGTTACATTTACATCTGTTTCGTTATAATAGTCTAAAGTATCACCTGCGGTATGTTCTAAACCATCTCTGTGATGAAATTTCCAAGCTAAGTCTTTTACCAGACTGAAACAATTCGGAGTTGGAAGATCTTCATCGTCAGTACGATTTTCATAAAATGGTTTATAATCACTTATATATGGCCAATCTTTATAAGGAACTGTTCTGAAATCAGCGACATTGCCTGTTCTCTGTACATAATTATTGTCATCTCCTATTAAGTCAATAATTTCTGTTAAATCGGGATTAGTATAAACAATATTCATAATAAGTCTTGGTTCCGGATGGGTAAAACCTAATTGGTTAAGATCAATAAATGTAGTTATATTTTCGTCTCTATGCGCAGCTTCATAATCATATGCTCCTCTCATTCCTTGCTCTTCACCAGAGAATGCTATAAATTTAACATTACATTTTGGTATAATATTATAATATGTCTCCAGTTCTTTCATATATTTGGCAATAGCAAGCATCATTCCTACGGCTATAGCTGAATCTGCTGTTCCTTGATTCCACCAAGAATCGTATAAAACACCGATGATAGCAGTTTCCTCTGTGTTAGTTCCTTCAATTTCACCTATTACATTATAACTTACAACGCCATCATTCCATTGTTGATTTATCCAAAATCTAATTTTATCAGTAGCTGGAAAAATATATCTTGCATCATCATAGAGGGGCTTTCCAATTGATTTATTAATAAAGATAGTTGGTAAATGTCCTAGAAATCGCGATTCTTGATTGTATGTATCCTTATGGTGATCATAAAGGATAAGTCCTTTGCAGTTTGGGTTCCAATTATACCATTTCCACATTGGGAGTATTTTTCTTAAATGTCTCCAACCTTCAGACATAAAACCAATAAAAGGGTTTGCCCCTGGGAGGCGATCGCGCAATGATTCTAAAACAGTAGTAATGAAGGTTGTTGATACATTTGGATTAAATGCAGGATCTTCATGAATGTAAACATATGGTAAACCTGGATCACCTTTTGTCTCTCTTTCAAAATCATATGGGTCCATCATTCCAAGAGGTATGTTTTCGGGATCTATTTCATCTGCATCAAAATCATATTCATCTTCTAGTAATTCTAATACATATGAGAGAAGCGAGATTAAGGTAGTGATTACTCCATCAATTATTTTAGTAAGAATATCTATAATATTGTTTATAATTACAAAATCCAACCACCATATTGGAGGCATTTTGTAAATTCTTACATCTTCACTTAAATATGAAAAATTATGCGTTAAATTGTTTATATCATAATCATTATCTAATCTTTTATCTTTTAGTGTGTTATTCCATGTCGGAGAGATATAACAGTCAACAGGTGTTACTCCATTTAATAATAATCCTTTTTCTTTTACTTCAAGATGATCATCTACCTCTTTTATATAATCAGTTTCATACAGGCCTGTTCTGCCTTGAAGTGTTTCTATTGTTACATTATCCGCTCCTAATATTTCATTCATTTTAAGATGCAGATAATCTTTTGCATCATGTTCCCCTGGTGTTCCGAAAGCTCGCCCTTTAGCAATCTCGCCACTTCCTTCACCATATGAATCAAAAATAATCCTGCTTAGATTTTCAGTTACCTTATAGATTAATTGAAGATCAATTAAAGAGTTTTCATCTTCACCTGGATCACCAGGATTTGCTTTTACAATAATATTTTCTGGTAATATTACAATACCTGTCGAAATCAACAGACTTACAATTAACACACTTATTATTTTTTTATCCATTCTATACTCCTCCCTTCTCAATATCGCTTTAGTAAATCCTGTTATGATATATAAATTTTATAGACCAATTGTTGTAAGATCCTAAAAAAGATCTAGAAAAAATTTATATATCCCTAAATGGTATAAAATATAGGGGAATGAAATTAATGAATATAAAGATCAATAAGATTTTTTTAATTGTTGGAGCGATAGTTTTGCTTATGTCTCATACTTTGTCTATCGTTGCAGTGAATCATGAAATGAACATCAAGCAAAATGATAGTGATGTTTGTGATAAATATATTTTAAAAAGTTATGATGAGTATGAAAAAATTCAATCTGTTAAATCAAAAAAATTGTTGCCCTACCATTATGTAAAGGAGGATAATGAAATAAAAAAGAATGTGTCCCAACTTAATGATCCTTCAAATAAGAAATCAACTGAATTATTGGATGCCCCATGGCCGATGAAATGTCATGACGCAAGGCATACTGGAAGAAGTCCATACAGCACTGCAGATAATCCTCTTACTGAAAAATGGAGATTCAGATGTGATAGAATCGATGGTTCTCCTGTAATTGGAGATGATGGAACTATCTATTTTGGAACGATGGGAGTTGGAAAGGATTTATATGCACTTTATCCCAATGGAACATTAAAATGGAGGTATGAAACAGGTATGTGGATTTGGTCAGCTCCTGCACTCTCAGAGGATGGAATGATTTATGTCACCTCATACGATGCAAATATTCATGCGGTATATTCAAACAATGGTACATTAAAATGGAAAACAAGTGGTGACGGATCAATATCTTCTTCTCCAGCCGTTGCTCCAGATGGAACCATCTATTTTGGCGCAATGGGTCCAGAAAATTATGGGCGAATTTGGGCACTGTACCCTAATGGAACTGAAAAATGGTATTACGACACAGGTTATTGGATTACATCTGATCCAGCAGTTGGAGATGATGGAACGGTTTACATAGGCTCTGGCGACAATTATCTATACGCTCTTTATCCAAATGGTACATTACGATGGCGGTTTCAAACAGGTCATTATGTAAAAGGACCACCATCCATTGCTGATGACGGAACTATCTATATTGGTTCTTGGGACGATTATTTGTATGCTATAAATCCTGATGGTACTGAAAAATGGCGTCATCAAGTTGGAGCAGGAACAGAGAGTAATCCATCTATTGGTCATGATGGTACGATATATGTTGGTGGCGATTATCTATATGCTATCTATCCTAATAGTACTCGTAAATGGACTTTTGATTTTGGTGACAATATACATTCTCACCAATCTTCTCCAGCTTTATCAGCTGATGGAACTATTTTTATTGGAACACTTATCGGAGAAGACAATGGTGGTGAAATAATAGCTGTAAATCCTGATGGAACGTTAAAATGGCGAAAAACAATTGCAACAAATCGTGTACAATCTTCTCCTTGTATTGGAAAGGATGGAACAGTATATATTGGCTCATCATCTGATGAACAAGGTTATTCATATGGCGAACTTTATGCATTTAATTTTAGAGATCTAGAAGCAGATACACATGGACCATATATTGGAGTAATAAATGAACCAGTTCAATTCACTGGTTCTGCAACTGGCGGCTATCTTCCATATGCCTATCATTGGGACTTTGGAGATGATGAACCATCAGATAATCAGAATCCCACGCATGAATACGATACTACTGGAAACTATACAGTAACACTAACAGTTACCGATGATAATGACACTGTTGCAGTTGATACTACGTGGGCGTTGATAATAGAAGAGAATAATCCACCAAGTGATCCAACCATTACTGGAGAAACCAATGGTAAGTTTGGAGAATCATATGATTATACTTTTGTCTCAACTGATCCAGAAAATCAAGATGTACGGTATTACATCGACTGGGGAGATAGCGAGACAGAAGATTGGATAGGACCATATGAATCAGGTGAGGAAGTTATCAGGTCACATACATGGGATGAAGAAAATACGTATACAATTAGAGCGAAAGCAAAAGATACACTTGAAGTTGAATCACAATGGGGAACATTAGAGGTTACAATGCCAGTAAACCAACATTACTATTCTTTTCCATTACTTCAACGACTATTTGAACGGTTTCCACTATTATACCAACTGATGAAAGGTTTTTTTGAGAATTGGAAAATATGAAGTTTGAAAAAATAGATAAAAAATTAAAAGTAATCAAATATTTTCTAATAAAAACCTTACTTCCAACATTAATAATGGTATGGTCCTTATTTTTATTTTTTCAATTGATAACGGCATTAATAAATAAAGATTTTCAAATTTATTTTAATTATGCACAGGTTGCATTGACATTATTTGGATTTACTTTAGTTGGGACATTCTTTGAAGGAAAAAACCTTAAAAATAAAACGATATCAGATAAAGAAAAAAAGATGATGCGGCAACTGGTATCAATCAACCTTGATTTCTTATTAACTGCAATTTGTTTTTTAGTGATATATTCTACTTCAGATATTATGTATATTAAATTTGATAGTGTATTTACAAGTAATATTATTGCAATTATTTTTGGTATTCTTATTTTTATTGGGATTGTGGTATTAACTTTAGGGACAAATTCATTGTTTTTATTTTTAAAAGACTGGTACGATTCGATGTTGAAATAAAAATCTACTTTCTTTTCTCTTCTTTTTTTCTTCTCCCCACCCAGGCATCACTTCGTATCAACTTTTTTAATTTAAATGTTCGCACAAGGATAAAAACTGTGAAAAATGTAACATTAAAACAACAAATTTTCAATCCCTATTTACCCACGTCAAACCAGCATCCTGAAAATTCACCTGACCATCCTGGTTCACATCATAAATACCATCATACTGTACCTCACTAGTCCTATGAACCCAGACAAGACCAGCATCCTGAAAATTGACAAGATCATTATTACTTACATCATACCTGCTGCCACCAGTAGTATATTGAAATTTCTTTGTAACAGTTGATTTCCCATCTGATAACCAAACAGACCAATAATAGGTAGTATTTCCCCAGATTATATCATTACCGAAATAGTCTACATCAGTTGTAACATTATATGTCCCATTTATGATCCCTCTGATACATTGAAACCATATTGTTTCTCCATAGCTAGTATTCCACTCAATACATAAATCCATAATATCTCCATCAGGGTCTTCAATGGTCACATTAAGCTCCAATGGAGGACGCTCAACATCTACAGAGCCGTTAGCAGGATATTCATTAAAAACCAAAGGCGGTCTGTTAATAATAACAGATGCTTCCCTTGTCACAACAATTATTTCTTCAAATCCAGAATCAGAAACCTGCACACTTACTATTTCAAAAGTACAAATACCTGGCTGCAATGCAGTGAAGTTAATCATACAGGCAGTATGATTTATATCAGGATATGGCCCAGTTGTCCATGTTTGAATATTCGTTATCATCCCTACGTCATTGTCGATAGTGCCATTATCAAATGAAACAGCCCAATACGAACCAGGTGTAACTTCATCAGCGTTGACTATTCCTTGAGTGAAGTTAAATTCATGGATTTGCCAGCCTCCAATCGGCTCTATAGGATCAATATAAACTAGGATAGTGAAATCTTCTCCAAGATATATAGTGTCTGAGGATGGAATTATTCCCATTTGTGAAAAAGACTCATTATATATTGACATTAACATGTCTGTTGAATCTGAAGATGCCATATTATCATATGCATACACTGAAATAATATACTCTCCTGCAACAGACCAACTATGATTTATGGAAAATGGTGTCCCACTTGGCAAAAATTCACTTGTCGACATATTTTCATCACCCCAATCGAAAATATATTGAACAGTATCATTATCTGCATCAGTCGACACTACGGTATATGTATATTCGATATTTCTAATACCTACGGCAGGGCCATCTAATTCGGGGGTTGATGGCGGCCGATTTGGTACTATTATCAATGCTGTAGTATCATAGGAATCTGTAGTGTTTTCATTATCAGTAACGGTTAAAATAACGGCATATATCCCTGGATTAGAGAATGTATGCAATGTTATTTCCCCTGATCCATTAGTATCATCGTCAAAGTCCCAAACCCATGAAGTTATATACCCATCTGGATCGTAACTAAGTGAACCATTAAATATTATTTCTTCACCAACAAAACCAGTATATGGTTCACCAGCAGAAGCATCAGATACAGGAGGAAGATTAATATTTCCTACTAACGGATACATATCATAATTGCTTCCACCTGGAATTGGATAAGGAACATCTATAATTCCATCGCTGTCATTATCCCATGCTCCTTCATCTGGCTCATCAAAGTTACTCCAATAATTACCCTCTTGTAATGTTGTATTATACCATGTGTTTATACATTCATCATAGGCGTTATTGGTGTTGATGAAGTTGTTGTGAAAAATCAGATTATTATTGCTAGGTGTTCCTCCTACAACAGTGATACCCTGCCAACTGTTCTGAATAATGTTTCTTGAGAGAGTATTCCTATGGCTGCGATAAAGGTAAATGCCCATGCTATCAATATTATCAACAATATTCTCAGATAAAACGTTATCATTGCTTTTAAACAGCCTAAAACCATCACCATTATCTTTAACGATGTTTTTTGACAACGTATTATTATTGCTATAGTCTAACTCTATCCCAATATGAATGTCGCTATGAAGGTCTATAATATTATCATAAATATTGCTATGGTTACAATACAGGATTAAACCTTTATCTGCATTACCCCAGCTATCGCCACCACGTATCATAAAACCGCTCATGTCTACCCAATTAGCAGTAATTTTTACTACGGCATTGCTTGCTTCATTTTCCCAACTGAAATCAATTATCGTCGTATTCTTATCTTCTCCAATAAGATTAATAGTTTTATTTATTACAATATTCTCATAATATGTCCCATTCTTCACAAATATTGTATGCCCCGCAAGCGTATCAGAATCGTCTATAGCATCCTGGATCGTAATGAATACCTCACTAGTATCCAGATTTGTTACTGAACCATAAGGATGTATTAGTGGATATAAATCCTGATTAACGCCACCAGTAATATCATAAGGAGTATCGCCTATACCATCTCCGTTATTATCTTCACCATTGTAATCATCATAATAATTTCCTTCTTCTAAAGTTGCATTATACCAGCAATTGCTGGACTCATCACAGAAAACATTCTGAGTATTGTTAAATAAATTACAGTGATATATAAGGTTGTTATTAGCTGATTCATGCAACTGGATTCCATATGCTGAATTATTGAAAAAACTACAGTTTACAATGATGTTATTATTTGCACTTTGAAGTAGTTGTATACCCCCACCATTATTACTAATCATGCAATTATCAATGATAAAATTATTCGAAGAGTGCTCAATTCTCATCCCATTTGACGGATTATTATATACAACACAATCCAGTATTTGAACATCTGAAGAAGACCGTGTATAAATTCCATTATGGCCATTATCATAACTTTCACAGTTAATTATTTTACAATTTGAAACAGAATCCAGACGAATCCCCGCAAATAAGTTGTTAAAAAAGAGACAATTCTCCACTATACAATATGAAGAATGAGAAATATCAAGACCAGCATCATCCCAAGTTGAAGAGCCACCGTTAATCATACTGAATCCACTTATATTTACCAGATCAGCAGAAATTTGAATAACATCCCCAATTCCACCAGCATCGATAATTGTATTTGTTCTATCTTCACCAATAAGTTTGATAGATTTATGAATTATTACATTTTCATGATAGGTTCCATTGTAGACGTAAACATTTCCATTTACATCAGATACATCAACACCATCCTGTATACTGTCGAAATGATCTATACTCCAACCAGGAGTTGAAGAATTATAATCATCATCAACATAAACAACATTCTGTGGTGATAAAAAAGAAACTGTTACATATCCTGGAGTATCAAGAGGTGTATCTGGTGACTCAGGGGATAATCGGCTGGGGGAATCTGGTATGTACACACCGCCATAGTATTCCACTTTAAATGAGGTTATTGTACCATCATTTCCTACAGCATCTCCTATTTCTAAATAAAAATCAGATACACCTGAAGCCCATTCCTCATAAAACTCTGTTATATCAAGACACATGAACTCTGGATAAGAGTGCATTACTTCTGAATGGCCATCCCATACAGGCAATCGTATATCAAGTGGACTGCCATACGTTCCGATACCAAGGCTAATGGATGCATCCCTATCGCATTGTGGATTAAGTTGCCAAACGCCAAGTAACGAAGGCTCATAGTCTGGTGAATCATCAAACCAATATACATCATAATTATATTGATTGCCGTATTGGATAAATGCATAATATGTCATCCAAAAATATCCAACTTCATTCCATTCTTCTCCCCAAGAGTTAACTACCTTAAACGCTCCAACTTCACCACCGGCCTCTTTGCTATCATCATATCCAACTATGGTCAAAGCATGATCCGCAGGGTTAAAGATATCACCTGATGTAATTGTATCATCCCAAGACCAAGAGACGCCTGAATATAGATCATTCCCGTTCATCATCATAAAGGGTGTACGCCCAATAAGTAGAGCATTCTTTATGTTTATTGTATTGAACATCTTTGTAGAGTAGTAATAAGAATCATAGTCAGCACAACGAAACTCAGGAGCACTTCTCCAAGCAGCTTCTGAACCCCAGCTAACATGATCATTTTCATTATATGGCATGGTGGATTCCTTTGCACAACCTACGGTTCTAAGGACATTCCAATTTCCATAAAAAGATGACTTTCCATTCTCTCCGTGATTAGCTTTATTATAGGTCCATGCAGGGCTCATAAGATGATTTGGATTACCTGTATAGGCGTCATTCCAATTATTATCTAAAGCTTGATAATATCCATGCTGATAATAAGTAGTAGCCCAGGCAGCACATGAATCCTGACTTCCCTGATCACCGATTTTAGGAAAAAAAGGAGAACCCATATGATCAAATGAAGAACGCTGACCTTCTCCCCCAGGATATGAGATATTGTCCACTATCTTTAATTTACCTATCATTTCATCCCATTCATCCTCAGTTGGAGGACAAAGTCCTGTTCCATGACCATCAGGTGCAATATTATTATAATTTTTATTTGAATCATAGACGCCCCAATTTTCTTTCATCTCATCGATTTCTTTTTGTGTTGCAAGATGATAAATAATCTCAGAGATACCGTCATTTTCATGTTTCACATCTTGATAGCCGCTTACACATAAATTAAAAATTATTACGCTTTCAAACAATACCAATATTTTTATTGTCAATCCTTTCTTAGCAAAGTTCCTATGCATAATCTTTTGCCCCCCGGCATCACTCTGGGTTAAATTTACAATTTTCAATCTTTTCCTAAACATAAATTTTGTTAAATTGGTTGAGAGCAAAGTTTATTTTTCTCCCTTAATCCAAATTTTTATTTTATGTTTCCGAATAGAAATACTACTATAAAAATTGTGCTACCAATTTGGTGCTCGGAAATCTTATTGTTACAAACGATTGTAACACTAAATTAGGGACACAAAATGCTTGAAGGTAAAGGCAGATTTATAAACAGGCCAACCAAAACAGGAAAAAAACTTTACGATAAACATTTCATCTACATACCCACAGAAGTTGCAAGAGACAGTTTATTTCCTTTCAAAATAAAAGAAACATTAAAGATCAGTATCGATAAAGAAAATAACAGGCTTATCATAGAGAAATGAAGACACTCTTGTTTTTGATACTTTAGATCCCGATAGAGCTTTTCTAAAGTTTCATGAGTTCTTACAACACTATTGTACATTGTACTTTCTTCCATCTTACGGCCAGGTTTGGACAAATATCATTTTCCCGGCATACTTGAGCTATACTTTTACCACCTTCAAGCTCCCTCAAAACGGATAACTTGAACTCCCTTGAAAATTTCCTATGTGTCTTTTTCATATGCATCCCTCAATGTCTATATACTTGAAACTATAGTTTTCAATGAAGAAAAAATGATTAGTTAAAGCTATAGTTCAATTACCAGAATTATACATTAGTTTAATAGTGGAATAAATCAATTAGAAATTGATGAAGATATCATTTTTTTATTTCTAGAGGATGTAGTTTCCAAAGTAGCAGCTTTTAATTTTAAAAAATAAAAGAAAGATGGTATATCACCATCTCTTCTGCTTTAACCATTCCATAAACGATGTCCTCACAAGCACCATTTTCATAACAACCAGATTGTCTTCTTCTCTTTTGTATTATAAGGAATCACTGATATTTCATTTAAAAACGCTCCATGCTTAAAAATTCTGTTTTATTGAAAATCACTGAATCTAAGCACTTAACACCAATTATCTCACCAGCTTTTTTGATAATATTAAATACATTAATATCTTCAGTTGAAGGCCTCAGGATTCCTGATGGATGATTATGAGCGATTATTATGCTGTTGGAGTTGTGTTCTAATGCTATCCTGAATAAAGTCCTTAAATCGCATACACTGGCATTCAATCCTCCTTTAAACAAAACCTCAGAGTGAATCACTTTATTCTTCGTGTTTAAACAGAAGAGAATCAAGTTTTCCTGTCGATAGTCAACAGATATTGTTTTAATTTTACCAAAGAGATCACCAGGAGATGTAATATTATCAAGTGGCTCATTAAATGTAAACACTTGATTCACTTTATCACCCTGAAAGCGTGTACTATGTAGCCTTCTGCTTTCTTTTGTTGTGCATAAAAGGGGTTGGTTGTGAAGTCATCTATTAATGAATGTGGTTTGTGCAATCTATATAGTATTACCTGCCTTGCTCCAAAATTATTTATACTCACCGCACATGATTTAATATGTGGGTTGGAGTTGGAGTATTCCTTATGGAGTTCTTTAGCTCCATTCCTACGGCTTTTTCTTTTGATTTTCTCACCTTCTTTTTTTTCTTGTTCATTATTTATTTTTTATAATACTTCAATTTTAAATTTTGAAAAAAGATATCAAACATCTTTTTCTTGACGATATACGTTCTAAAATACCATCTTTTCATCTAAAAAAAACAGAGAAGGATGGTATATTACCATCTCTTCAGCTTCAACCATTTCATAAACGATGTCTTCACAAGCACCCTTTTCACAACAACCAGATTGTTTTCGTCATCAGATTCTAAAACTATGCCATGATGCTTCAATCTTTTCTTCATACTTGATAACTTCTTGTTATGTGTTTCAACTATATCGTTCCATTCCTTAGTTAAACTATGCATTCTATCCTTATGCTCATGGTCTAGTATCTCCTTTTGATTAGTATAGTATTTTTGTAGTTCTTGTCTTCGAATAAAACTATATCCTTCGAAAATAAATGGCATTGTTATTACTCCAGCAATAAAAGATGCAATTATCTCAACAAATGGTATCATATTATCCCTCCCCTCGATAAAATAGCTTGTTTTTCATTAGTTGAATAAAAGATTTCGGTTGAGTATACACAATTTTATCTGGTTTTTGATCTAACAACTCAATATAGGTTTTATTTAGTTGTTTTGTTTCATGTTGTAATCTTTGTATTTTTCTCTGAAGCCTCTGTTCTTTTTTATAGTTTTTTTCAGTTAATTGTTCTAACTGGCTATGATGGATAGTTTTTAACTGTCCAAGCTCCTGGTTTTTTAATTCAAATATCCCTAGTGAATTACTTACATCAACGTGATAAATACCTATTTTACGGAGTATACTAGGCGCTATCAAGAATCCGATAGAAAATCCAAGTGCCATATAGGGATAACTATACAAAACTATACAGACAACTACAACTAATATCAAAGGCATTAGAATCCACAGCATCTTTATCAATAGTTTTACTGGAAATAGAAAAATATTCTCTATTAAAGACATTATAGTTTTCCTCCTGTTAATAAAAGATTTGTATTAGTCCACGTTTCCAGAGGAGGTCCAACTATCAATTGCAGTGTTTTTGATTACCCGATGCCAGAGATTTTGCATTCTAATCATACGATGCTGATTATGTCGGAGAGTTCCTCTAATGTAAATTCTGCCTGATGTCTTTATTGCATCCCGGGCAACATGTGGATTTCCCATGCCATTGCTGAGATCAAACTGATGAACTAGTGATTCTCTGGTTACCAGATGCCCATCTTTAATGAAACTATCTTTTGGTAACTGTATGCCAACATGATCATGTTCTAATAACACATAGTACGGGACTCCTTTTCTTCGTATTACCCGTATTTGTTCTCTGTGGCAGCTACCATAGTCCATATTTTCTCTTCGGATTACTTCATTCACACAACGTTTCGAATGTCTGTTCTTTACTTTTACATCGAGAACTCCTTGGACTTTGACAGGCGTCTTCTTTGCTTTTTTCCGTAGATGCCTTGTTGTTACCTCGGAGGGATCGAGGAAATATTCTCCCTGTCGGAGGATGATACCCTGTTGATATTTCTCATATTGTTCATCGGTTAGAGTCCCTGCAAGATCTCGAAATGCATCTTCAACTGTGTTTACACGACGGGATTTCAGTTCAACTAAAAAATATGCACCACTTCCAGCTGCGCTTGCATCGATGCTGCTGAGATATCGTTTGGTTCCGATACGGATTAGCGAAGCACCTAGATGATGTATCTGATATTGTTCGATTTCACCAGTTTTCGGATTCTTTCGGGTGGAAGACGTATATGTATCTTCAGTGACATCAAGAATAACAACATCTTCTGGTTTTATACCTGCTCCATGTAATGAAGAAAACGGTATGATACAATGATGCGTTGATTGGTTGGCGGTCTGTTTCTTATGTTTGTTAGCTATATCTCGTGTGAGCCATTGATGATGACTTGTCGTATTGGAATAGGTATCCCCATTCAACACATATCCATGCTTTTGACACTTGACAGCAAGGTCGAAATGATAACCATAACTATACAATCGCTCTTTTTCATAGAAAATACGACTTCCTCTATGGAAACTATTCCGTTCTTTCTTCTGTGCAAAGAAATAGTTAAAAACTATAGCATCATGGGTATGTTTCTTTATTATCATCGAGATCACACTCTCCCTGCTGCTGAGTATGTTTTCCGTACCTTCAGGAAAGTGCCAAGTACATCAATGCGCCCATCTTCTGAACGCACTGTTCTGACTTTACTTAATCCGTCTTTTCGACAAAGCTCATCATAATGAAGATGCATTCTCTGGGCAATCTCCATTGAGAGTATCTTCCCCAGTTGCTCGATGCCAAAAACCCGGCTCTGTTGTGATGCCCCAGCCGGCGTGGTGCCTTGTGTATTTATTTCTTTCATATTTGCTTGTCTCCTTACTCCCATTCCAGGAGTACTTCTACCGTTGGGAGTCGAACCCAAACCATTTTTTGCCACAGGTAGACCACAAAAATTAATGAATGATATTATCAGTCACGGTAGTATAGAAAAAAAAGAGCCTCTCAAAGGCCATTGTGACCTCTGAGAGACTTCAAAACTATATGTTTGAACTAACAAATGAAACTAATAAAACTAGTGAACCTCTTTTGGAAATCAAGAAAACTAAAGAGATAGGCGCAAAATAACTCTCCAGATGCTCTAGAATGCACCTTTTATTGCATTAATGCAATTATTGGGCCTTGCACCAAAGACTGTATATTCCTGTGCCGGCCGTTTGGTTGTCATTCCTCACGGCCAGCATCTTTTGTTCCCCCCATCTATTATTATTTCCCCACCGGGGAGGTTCCTTGTGGGATATGCTCAACCATCTTAGTGGTCGAGTGGTCCTACCTTAGCTCATATTGCTTATTGTAAACCCTTGTAAGCATCTAAAAATATGCGACAACTAGGCGACAATCACAACACAAACCTGTATTTCTACTAAGGTCGCTGGACATCAATGGGACTCATTCGCCCATCAATAGCAGTTTATACTCCGACGTTCAACATTAGATTTGCAGAACAGGGACCTAAGACAAGTCTACCCATTGCTGGGATTGGTATACTCCCTATTCTTATCACCATTACGTCACCGTAATAGTATCCATCTCTGGACCTTAATTCTATCATTTCCCTATTGTTTCCCTCTTCATTTTGCCTAGCCTTGGTGGTTGGGAGGCATCTGAGGGGACACCTAGGACCGTACTGGACGGTATAGCCAACGAGCATCTGCACCGTGTGCCCTACAAAGATGTTGCTTTATCTGGGGAATCCCTTCCATCTTCGACACACTATTTTACACACATGGTACTCTCTTTTGGTCTCTGAGTACTCAGTAGAGTGTCTGTTGCAGATAGTTCACATCTAAGATGCTTCTCTGATACAGCTTCTGATAGAATTGACCTACTTCCACTCCTGTCTGGAGTTATGATATCTTCCTCCAGATACAATGACAGTTGTATCCTTTGGTTGATATCTTCTGCTGCACGGTTTCTTTAACGTCCTTACCGTGCCCGGACGTGCCATCTCAGGCATTCCCTGCCAGGAGAGTTGAACTCCTGTGTACTCCATCGTAGAGTTTTCTTTTTTCTTTTCTTTTTTATTATTATTTAATGGATTTTGTTTGGCTCTGTTTCTGATTAATCTTTTGTTCATTCTTTTGTTATATTTTTTTAATTTCTGTTTTTCAATACGTTCTAAAAACTTTTTCGCCCACTTTTTTTTCTCCTTATATTTTTTTTATTTTTTTTCCAGTATACCTTGAATATCGCTATCTATTAAACCTAGACCCCCGCCCAAATAAAAAAAAATTTTTTAAATAAAATAAAACAAAAAAAAAATAAAAATAATAAAAAATAAATAAAAAAAAAAATAAAAAATA
>SDBT01009199.1_pt1 | contig 16061 bp, 7 predicted proteins | sample 2277101 | NCBI WGS metagenome assembly SDBT01 (sample SAMN10404973, study PRJNA504765) | marine sediment metagenome | isolation source: marine sediment core GS10_PC15, 103 cmbsf | place: Arctic Ocean: Southern Knipovich Ridge | collected 2010 | reverse complement strand
AAACAATTAAATTTGAAAGAGAGCTTATTAAAGTTGCCCAAGTCAGCGATAGAAGTGTAAAAAGTCTAGGATCATTACGTAAAGAAATTGATATTTTAGCTACTGGTTTTGGTACTTCTTCTACTTCTTTAATTGAAGTTTCTAGAACATTAGCTCAGGCTGGTTTAACGGCATCATCTACACGTCAGGCATTACGTGCTTTAGCTTTAACTACATTAGCACCTACTTTTGATGATATAACTAAAACTACTGAAGGTGCTATTGCTATTATGCGACAGTTCAGTATTCAAGCTAATGAATTAGAAGGAGTTTTAGGTAGTTTAAATGCTGTAGCTGGTGGCTTTGCTGTAGAATCTTCTGACTTAATAGCTGCTATACGTAGGGTTGGTGGAGTATTCTCAGCAGCTGGTGCAAGTATTGGAGATAAAAAAGGACCAACACAAAGATTAAATGAATTAGTAGCTTTGTTTACATCTGTTCGTGCTACTACTCGTGAAAGTGCCGAAAGTATTGCTACTGGGTTAAGAACAATTTTTACTCGTATTCAACGTGGAAGTACAATTAATGCTTTACGTAAGTTGGGTATCGAATTACAAGACACTGAGGGTAATTTTATTGGTGTTTTTCAAGCTGTTGGAGCACTTAGTAAAGGATTGAGTAGTTTGCCTGCTAGTTCAACGCAATTTAATCAAATATTAGAACAGTTAGGCGGTTTTAGACAAATTAGTAAAACCATTCCTCTGATCTTAAAATTTAAGACTGCTCAAGAAGCGTTAAACGTCGCTACAAAAGGCCAAACATCTTTACAAGAAGATGCCCAACAGGCTTTAGATGGTTTAGGTGTACGTCTTGATCAAACTCGTGAGCGATTTTTGAAATTAGTGCGTGAATTTGTTATTTCTGATGAATTTAAGCGTATAACTGGAGTTATTCTAGATTTAGCAGATGCATTTATTGTTTTAGTTGATAGTATTAAGTCTGTTCTCCCTTTACTCACTTCTTTAGTAGCCGTTAGGGGTCTTGGTGCCTTAGCCACTTTTGGTCGTGGATTTGGACGTGGTTCTGGTATATTAGGACGTAATCAAGGAGGTTCGATTAGCAGATTACAGGGTGGTGGTCAAAATAGATTCCGGGATACTTTGTTAACACCGGGCGAAATGGTTGTCCTTCCAAAGCAAGTTAAAAATATAGGTTTAAAGAATTTACAGAAACTTAATAATTCAGAAAATATTTTAAGTGTTCCTGGTGTTGGTAATACCGATTCTGTTAGACAATCATTACCAGTTGGTAGCTTTGTTCTTAAAAAACGGTCTGTTGCTGCCATTACTGATAGTTCAACCATTAATCGTAATCGTGGTGGATCTATTGGACGTTTTCAAGACGGAGGTTCTGTTGAAGCTTTTTCTAATAACGCTGGAGTAAGTGTTGTTGCTACGGCTTTAGTTGCTACATTAGCATTGTTTGGACGGAATTTATTAAAAGCCGGTCGTGGATTATCAGCTTATAATAGAACATTGGCAGATTCTCGTCGTGTTTTATTTGCTGGTACTCCTATTGCAAATAGAAATCCATTACGAACTGGATTAAAAGTAGCAGGGTTACCTAATATTGGTACTCGGGCTGGACGTGCTGCTCTTGGTGGTAGAGTTGGCCTACTTGCTGGTGCTGTTGGGTTAGCTGCGTCTAGTCAAGGTGGTGTAGTTGGTGGTGGTGCTGGTGGAGGCTTACTGGCCGGTGGTATAGGAGCGGCGGCTGGTGCTGGTCCTGCCGGCGTTGCATTGTTAGCAGTAATAGGTACTACGGTTGGTGCATTAGATGGTTTTAGAAAACAGCTGGAAGAATTAAGATTAAACAATTTACGTTTAGCTACAGATGATTTAACACAAAGTTTTAGAGATTTACAGGCTGGTAACATTTCTTTTAATGAAATTAATCGTGACTTAGATATATTTGTTGATTCAATAACACAAGGTGCAAAAGATGCTGCTAAGGCTAGGAAATTTACACCCCTTGGCGTTTTACAAAATACTTTTGGTAATAATGAAGTTACCAGTGATTTACAAGCTGCTATTAGTGAATTAGGAACTCTTGTTAGTACGTTAGTTACTATACGAGGTTTCTTAGAAGGTTTTGGTGGTATAGATAATACTCCTTTTTTTGGGGCAAGAAAAACTGCCACTGATACATTTCGTTCTGCAACTAGAACTACTCGTTTTAATGATGCTAATGCAGTTTTTGCAGAGTTAGCAGATCAGATTCCTAGTGTTACCAAAGCTGTTGAAGATGGTTTTAAACAAGGAAGGGGTCTCAATACTCTTACTACAGGACAGTTATCTATTTTAGGTAGTGCAAATCCACAAGCTCGGGCACGAGTACGCGAACGATTTTCTAGAGGTGTACCACTGAAACGGGCTATTGCAGAAGAATTTGCAAGAGTTGGACGCCCAATTGCTGAATCTTTAAAAGACACCTTTAATATAGAAAATATTATACAAAATACAACACGCCAATTAGATTTTATGTCTGAACGTCTTAAAAATTTGGGTGCCGTAGCTCAACGTGCAGGCGAACTAGCTCCCGGTTTTCAAAATCGACGTTTTGGTATTGAACAAGGTTTATCAACTGCTCCAGTAACCGGTAAAACTTCTACTCGTATTTCTACGTTGCTTGGCAACTTAAGAGGAGCAAGTCCAGCAGAATTCGAGAGTAGTTTAAAAACTATTCAAAATATTACCGGTGGAGGTTTTCCCGATTTAGAAAATGTGTTTAGAGGTTTAAAAAACTTAGAAAAAGCATTTCCCGATATTATTACCCGTGCAAGTCAAGCACCATTTGGTCAAAATAAAGAAGCTCTTAAATCTGGCATTAGTAATGTAATTCCCGTAGGTAGTTTACTTAGCAAGCGACTAGAAGCACAAGTTGATCAATTTTTTGGTACTCGTGGTAAAAATGCAGATATAGCAGATTTTGCTAAAGAAATTAATTTACCGGGGCTATTTGATGAGATTCAAAATATACTTGGAAATATTGCTAAAGAGTTTGAATCAGCTTCTCAGGATTTTGTTAATTCATTAGATCAAGCCGCTAAATTCCAACGTCAAGCTAATACTTCAAAAGATGCGGCTGCTAATATTCGATTAAGATCGCTTAATCAACAAAGACAATTGACAGGCAGAACTCTTTCATTGCGACAATTAAATGACCCATTTAATGAACAACAAAGTCGTCTAGCTAGAGGCGGTGGGATACGCGGGAGTCAAGGTGTTGATCCCCGGTTTTTACGAAGTGCTATTGTTAGAGAGCAAAGCTCGGCGGAGGAGAGACGTAGAAATTTAACTTCCGCTATACAAGCAGGTAATGCTGGCGATGTTTTTAAATTTGGTAATAAACTTAGAGAATCACAAGATCGTTTAGGAGCACTCAATCAAGCCTTACAAAATCTAGCTACAAGTACAGAAATACAAAATAATATTCAAAAGAAATTATCAGAGAACCAACAGAGACGCAGTGGACGCAATTCTTTTATTAATCAATTTTTTGGTGGTGGGGCTGAAGGTCGTAGAAAAACATTGGTAAATGCGGCTGCTGGACGATTAGCTTTAGAAAGAGGAAATTTATCTAGTAATGGAGCTAGAGCACAACAGGAATTAGCTGGTATTGAAGCTATTCGTAATGTGAATCAACAGGGTGGCAATGCATCGGCTTTGCAACGGATTGACCAGTTTAGGAATGCACAATTTCAAGGACTATTTCCAAAAGATGGTGTTTTTGATAGAGCATTTGGGGGGCTACCCAAACAGGATAGAAGACTAAGGGAAGGATTAGAAGATGCTAATAATCGTAGAGCAGATGCAAATGCCTCTATTGGTGGTCTAAGAGGTAGTGCAGTAAGGGGTATTAGAAGGGGAGGGGCGGCTGAGTTTGAAGCTAGAACAGACGTATTAGATAAATTAAAAGCTCTTGACGATAGTTTCGCTAAAGCTGCCGCAGCCATTGGTGATGCTAGTAATAATCTAAGTACAAATGTAACAGCCGTTGCTGCACAGTTAGCTAATGTTAATATCCCATCAGAAATTACCTTTACTGGTACTATTAATGAGGGGCGACCAGTAGTAGTAAGTCTAGCAGGACAAGACGCCCTAACTACTCGTATTACAGATGAGATTGCAACTAGAGTAGAAGAAATTATTAGGGAAAGAATTAATGAGAGGACCATACCTAATCTGATGGCATAATGTCTACTATACATATGAAATATGGTTCATTTAATTTTGAACCACAACCCATTCCTTTTATGACACTTGTTAAGGAGTATGATAAAACTCCTAATGGGATTAATATTGGGACAACCATTAAGGTAAGCTTGGAGGGAACTTTAATAAAAGCAACTGGCGGATTAATCAGCACCATTAATGATTTAGATAGTGAGGCGGATACTGTACGTTCGGCTTTTAATCAAGATGGTTTATTATTTCTTGTTTTTTGTTCAGGGGCAGCAATAGCTGCCTCAATGGAAAATATACAAACCGAAGGAAGTTTGATAAATATTACTACTGAGAATAATAGAATAATTCAAACTGAAGGTAGTTTAAGTTCAAGTAGTTTTGAAGATGTCTCAACTATATTTTTTAGTGGTTATCCTCGCGTCAACTCATTAAGTTTTAATAGATCTAGTGATAACTGGGTCAGAACTATTCCTTATAATATTGAATTAGAATTTGATACAACAGAGCCTACCGAAGATACCTCTTTAATGCCTCCATACTTACAAGATGCTTCTGAAAGTTGGTCCATTGAACCGGTAGATGAACAATTCTCATTTAGTTGGAATCTTTCAGATGGTAGAAACGATGCTTGTCCATATAAATTTAGGGTTAGTCACGAAGTTGGAGCAGTAGGTAAAGCAGCTTACGATGTTGGAGGACTAATCAAACAACCGTGGGAATGGGCCAAACAATATGTTACGGGATTATTAAATTATGATCATAGCATGGTGACTCAACAGGGTGTAATTACTTTTGATATAAGTAAATTTAATGAATATAATCACAATAGAAATACTGTCATAGATAAAACTGCTGGTAGCTTTACTACAAGAGAAAGTTGGTTAGTTGTTGAAACTGGGGTTGGTACTTCGGGTTTACCAGGAAACGCATTAGAAACTTTTAATATTGACGTTAATAAAGGTATTGATAACGGTTTGACTACAGCGGTTATTAATGGAGAAATTAGAGGATTGGCCGATGTATCTATGACAGGTACTGATATTACCATTAATGAGAATGCTTACACAGCTGCTTCTGGTTATTGGGCCGAAGTTCAGAATAGACTATTACAACGAATACAATTAGTAGGTGATTCTACAGCAGTGCGTTCTTTTAATCCTTTATCAATTAATCGTTCTATTGGGCACAACCCGTGTAATGGAGTCATCGGCTATACATATGAATATAACGATAGACCATTAGTTTGTACTCCAAACGCCATACAAGAACGCATCTCAATTAGTGATAAAAAACCAGAAGATTTATTTGCTAGTTTAATCGTATTAGGACGTGCGGCAGGCCCGATTCTACAAAGTATTGGTACAAAGACAGCACCAACACGCACTTTATCTATTGATATTATTATTGGTCCTGCTACTGGTTGCCCAAAAGATTCCGAGTCCAGCAATTGGCTAAATCAAAAACCTAATGTTAATCTTGTAGTTAACGCCCTACAACTAGATTTAACCGATACATATAGTCAAGTATTTAAACAAGAAGATAGGGAAAGTTGGAAAGCCACCCAAGGTAATTATTCAAGAACGGTAACCTGGACTTATTTGGATTGTGTATGACTATAACTAATATGAAATATGGGGCGTTTGACTTTGAGCCACAGCCTATTCCTTTTATTACTATTGATAAGGAATATATTAAATTAGCCAATCAAATAAATGTTACGGCTAATATTAATGTAACTTTACAAGGGCGAATTGTTGCAGGTACGGGTTCAGCAGAAGTGGGTATTGTTGAAGTTGATGCAGAAATGGATATTCTGAGGAACGCCTTTAATGAGGATGGTCTTCTCTTTACTATATTAACTTCAGGTACTTCTGAGGTCGTATTTTTTAGTGGTTATCCTCGCGTACAATCTTTAGCTTTTGCCCCTTCGTCTGATAATTGGACCAAAACAGCCCCCTATACTATTTCTTTACAATTTGATACTACCGATCCAACAGAAGACTCTGTTTTATTGCCACCCTATTTACAACAGGTAGGAGAAACATGGTCTATAGAACCGCTAGATAATTATTCTTTTAATTGGACATTGCCAGATGGAAGGTCTGATTCTTGTCCTTATCAATTAAGAGTTAACCATGAACTATCCGCCATAGGCAAATCAACATATGATGTTAATGGGTTAATTAAACCAGCATGGGAATGGGCTAGGGGATATGTAACTGGATTATTAGGATATGATCATACTAATGTTAGTCAACAGGGAGTGGTAACGTTTGATATTAGTCAGTATAATGAATTTAATCATAATCGCAATACCATCATAAATGAGACTGCCGGTTCTTTTAGTGTCACTGAAAGTTGGTTAGTGGTTGAAACTGGGGTGGGAGTTTCAGGATTACCGGGCAACGCCCTTGAAGATTTTAATATAGATGTTAAACAGAGCACATCCGACGACATTACTGCTGTAACCATAGGAGGAGTAATAAATGGATTGGCTAATATTAGTTTAACTGGTGGGCCGATTGAAATCAATGAGACTAGTTATGTAGCAGCATCTGGTTATTGGAATGAAATAAAAAATAGACTTCTACCTCGTGTTAATTTAATAGCTAGTAGTTTAGCTACTCGTAGTTTTCATCCATTACCAGTAACTACTCAGGTAAACCATAATCCGTGCGAAGGTGTTATTACTTATTCTTATTTATATAATGATAGGCCCATCACATGTACTAAAGAGGCAATACAAGAGAACATTGAAATTATAGATGACAATCCCGTTGACGTTTTTGGTTCTTTGGCCATATTAAATCGGTCGGTTGGCCCAATATTACAAGATATGTCTACTGTTACTGCTCCGTCTAGAACTGCAATTATTGATATTATAGTTCAACCGGCAACTGGTTGGCCGTCTGGTGATCAAGTATTGAATTGGTTTAGTCAGCGTCCAACTGGTGTAAATGAATTAATAGATGATTTAAGGGCGGATTTGGATGCTAATAATGCTCAGGTATTTGTGAGTAACGATGTTGAGGATTGGCAAGCAACCGAGGGAAATTATACTAGAACTGTTACTTGGACTTATATGGATTGTTCTTAAATGGCACAAAACTTATGTACACCCCAAAATACATTTGGCGGATTTGATCAAACTTTATTTTGCGGGGCTAGCGTCTTATCTTTTTCTGCGACTGGTGGTTGGAATAGTCAGCAAGGCGAATGCACTGTTATACTAGTAGAAGATGATTGTAGCGGTGGGACTAGAGTCTATTGGGACCATTTTTTAATTAGACGAACAACTACTGCTGCGGACCCTGGGTTTACTCGTCCTAGTATCGGTGCTCCTGCGATGTTTCGTATCGCCGAATTCGAGTTTACCGGCATTATACAATCCTGGAAAGAGATAAATAGTACTAATGGAAAACCTACTTTTGAAATTAAATTAGTTGATCCAAGAGAAATATTAGAAGGCACCCAGATAATTACTGCTGAATACGCAGGCAGTGTTAATCCCGTTTACAACATCATAAATGTCTTCGGCTATATGGAGTCGTTTGGTGTTTTTTGCCCTGCCGTAACTATTAATGGGGCTGTATTTGGTACACCCGCTGGTGGCTATGGTGGTGCTGGAGTTAATGTTAATGGAATGGCCTGGAATCGTGTTAAGGATGCCATTTCTGTATTGACTGCTGCTTTTCCTTTACAATCCAATCAATGGTCACCCCATGGAAGGCTTTTGTTTAAAGGATGTGAACCTACCAAACATGGATATGGCGTAATGGGTGCTGATCGTTTTGATCCTACTATTATTAGTTCATTTACTAATCATCATGGATATCTTGCCGAATTTCTCATTGATATTAGTGAGGTACCAAGTGCTCCAGACTTTTGGCGTATCCCAGGTCCATCTCTTAATCTTTTAGATCTCATCACTCAAGTTTGCTCTACTGCTGGATGTGATTATTATATTGAATTGATTCCAGTAAAGATGGGCAGTTTTATACAGAAAATTATTAAAGTAAGAACAGTAAGTCGGAATACTCAACCGCTGTTAGGTGAAATTTCTAGTTTTATTAGTAGTGTTACTGAAGGAGTTGTTGATGATGCGATAGGTCGCGAACTAAGAAATGAAGATACTACATCTTTCTTAGTAGGAGATAATATTCAATCGGTTTATCAAGCGTTTAATGGTACTGATAGTGGAGTATTGGAACCGTTTTGGGGGTTAGATAGTGATGGCGATGTTATAGTATCAACCATAGTTAATGGAGAACATGTAGTTCCCGTTTCTTTTGTTGGTTTAAATAATGAATTGTTTAATTCCATGCCTACAACTACCGGGGAGGTTACTGAAAATGAATTACGTCATGCGTTATCTGGATATGATCAATGGTTGGCTTATATATTGGGGGCAGATACAGATTTTGGTAATAAGATTGCTTCCCGTACAGGATCAAGTCATCTTTATGATATGGTTAATGTGGCAAAAATTCTTGAGTTTATTACTAATTTAGGGAATGCTTTAACACCTCGACAGCTTCTTAACTTATCACAATTTGTAACATCATCTGATGTTGAACAAAAAGATTTAGATATTATTTATCAATTTGTTGCTAAATATGCTAGAGAATATTATGGAAGACAATTTCAGGTTCACCTTCCATTTACCTGTGCTTACTTAGATCCTGAAAGTTTAGGTTATTTTACTTCTGAAGAGCCTGCCAGCGATGGGGGTTGGACTGAGTCTACTACTGTTATTGGCTTAACGCATCCATCTTTAACCGTTCCGTTTGAAACTGATAATTTTGGTAAATTAGGTACATATTTAAGGTTTCCCCAAGGAACCGGAGCTGAATATCCAAATACAAATGAAACTGATTTTGTCTTTTTTAATAGTAATTTATTTGTTAAAGCAGAAATAGAAGAAGAATTCGTTTATACAGATAGATCTACCTTTACTGGTCCTCGTGCCGTAGTAACTATTGATAATGCAATTCAAATTAAACAGGAAAACACTAATGATTTACCACGTATAGCACAAGCATTAGAAATTTTATCTAATATAAATAATGATGCAGATGAAACGGCAAAATTAAAAGATATATTAAAAAATGTTGGTAGTCAGAATATGCTTTTTGAAGTAGAAGCAATCCCGGCGTTTCCTGATGCTGCTGCTGTACCTTTAAGAAGCAATATAGCTACATATGGCCCATGGTTTGTACGTGGTCCTGCTGGACGTGCTAGGATGTCACAGGATATAGGTCTAGTGCCTTGGGAGTTTGGTAGCATATCAAATATGAATGCGGGTGGATTGGCTCGTGTAAGCGATGCTGTGACACTACAGCAAGTTGTAGAGCATGGGAACATAACTGTAGCCGGTTATCCTGATATACCGCTAGGAGCAGAAATAGGAGCTAAGGCGGGTGGATTTTTTGGAGCCGGTAAACATCTTGTTGAGAATCGCAATATTACTACACAAACTTTTACGGCTACATTTGCTACTGGTGGTACCGCCAACATTACTTACAGACAGTTTACTTATGGACAGTGGACTGGATTATTTGGTCCTAATGTTACGAATATTAGTGTGAACGTAGGAGCACAAGGGATACAGACTACTTATACGATGCGTACTTTCACCCCTCAGTTTGGTAGATTTGCCAAAGCTAATGCGGAGAGATTTGGAGAAATTGGTAGGCAACGTTTAGATAGACTTAAAGGAAGAAAGGTTAATAGAAATTTACAAGCTAGAACTAATGCTTTAATTAGACGATTACAAGAACGTGATAGAATAAACAATGTTGTTCAAAAGGATGGTAGGAAAAGGTCAAGCCCTGTTGATGTTTTTGTTGGGCAGCAAATGCGATGGCCTAAAGTTTTAACTAATGATGATGAGCTGTTTCGAAATAATATTGTTGAAGCCATTCCGATGCATGAGATGGTTGGGGAATTAGAAAACTATAATAAAAAAGCTATGATGTCCCTAGATGGATTGATTAGGCCAATTTCTAAGTCAGGGGATGCGGGACTTCCTCAATATATTTCTTTAAGTGGTACTCAATGTGCTGATTTACCACATACTAGTGAACAACCGCAACCACCAATCAATAAGAATAATCAATATACACCTGCTATTGTTAATACTAGTTATCTTGATCCATTTTCAAATGACGGAGCCATTCAACATCATGCTGGTAATGCTGCTGGTCATGATATAGATATTTTGGCTCGTGGTGCAAACGTTCCTGCTTCTAGTTTGTCTATTCCAGTGGATGAATTTGGTGGCGGTGGATATGCGGCGGATTATCGTTTATTTGGTTTACGTGGACCTATAATGATGACTGCGTGGGGTTATGATTTGGATGGAAAGCCAGTTCCAAATGCGGCTGATACAGAAATTGCAGCATCTGGTGGTGAGTTTAGGATCGTAGGATTACAAGATAATTTTATGACAGATTGGCTTCGTAAAAGTCATACGTGGCCTGTTGCTCCTGTTGATTTAAGATTAGATAGAAAAAGAGGTGTTTGGACCATACCTCAGAGCCCAAGAATATTGCGAGCAACAATTGATACTAATATTTCTCAAGGTAGTAGTGGTAACGCTAGTCCATCAAATCTCCCTACGGTATATGATGCTGCTGGTAATGCTGTTGCAGCTTCTAATTCAAAAATTGTAGTTAGTGCGGCAGATTTTGGCCTGTCTGCTGGAAATAAAATTTATGCATATTATGATTCTGAAGATTGTGTCTACTATCCCATTACTACTGGTGGTGGAGGTGGAGGTGGAAATTCACTTATTAGTAGTCTTGGATGTGATTGCCCTTTAGTTTTTGAAAATAATATATCTGGGAGAGCTATTAGCCATTTTATTTTTAGTACAGGACTAACTGTTGTTTCTGGATCATGCAGAAGTGGATTAGGAGGAATATTTAATAAAACTACAACATTTAGTATTTTAGGTGGTATAGAGGTCGATTCTACTCAAGCTACCGTAAATATTTCTAGTTTTCCGCCTAGAACTAGCAAAATTACTTTTGGAGAGGGGTTGTCCACAGAAGATTTAGGCGATTGTGAAATGTTGCTTACTTCTATACCTGAATTACGAATTACAGATGTTAATTGTGAGTGTGTACCTGGCAGTATCACAGATTTACCTGTATCTCATCTTACTTTTTCGACTGGGTTAAATTTAGTAGCGGGATCTTGTACTGGAGAAGGATTAGCTCAAACTTTTAGTGTTACTGCAGGAATTAAATTAACCGATGGTGAATCTTGTTTTATGTTGGGTGTCCCAGCCACAGATCAAGTAGCCGATAGCATTGTTTTACATGGAGGGCTTGCAGCTACTTATGATGATACGCCTGGTGCTGGCTGTAAATATAGAATGGAAACAAGAATATTTGCTACTGGTATCGAATGTCCAATTGAAGACCATCCTATTGCTGGTTCAGGATTTAATGAGCTTCACTTTGGAGAAGGTATAAAAACTAGTCAAATTGATGCTTGTATCATGGCTATTAATACTAATTTAACTATTAGTGATGATGATTTTGTTGCAACACAAGTTCATGATATCACATTAGGTTGTGGATTATCAGGTACAGATGGGAGTTGTACTACAACATTATCTGTAAATCCTTTATCTAAGAGTGGCATAGTACAAGAAATGAAATTAGTAGAAGATGTTGAGTGTACTGGCAACATCATAACTGTAACCTATGTAACTTTGCGTTTTAGTGAGTGTGGATTATTCTTAGAATCGGGGACATTCTAATTTATGACAATGCATCCACCTTCAGGAATATTTACGCAGGATATTTTAGAGGTCCTGCATAATACGTTTAGTCCTTCTGGATATTTGACTCAACAAAATCTAGAGGTTCTTTTTTCAAGTCCTAATACAGAAGCTCAACTTACCCAGGTTCTTGTACAAGTTGCCTATAATATTCCAGGGGGTGGACCTTCAGGAATATTCACACAAGATACTGTAGAAGTTTTACATAATGTCTTTAGTCCTTCTGGATATCTTACTCAACAAAACTTAGAGCTTCTTTATAGTCCAACTCCTACAACAGCTAGAATAACACAAAATTTAGTACAAGTAGCATATCAAGTTCCTGAAGTGGGTGATCCATCGGGTATTTTTACGCAAGATGCTGTAGAAATATTACATAATGTTTTTGTCGCTTCTGGTTTTCTAACTCAGCAATCATTAGAAGTTTTATATCTACCTTCTAGTGCTTTGAATACTAGGGCGTTGATTACACAACAACTTTTACAAGTTGCTATTGGGACTGGTATTACTCAAGCGGGACGAACCACACAAAATACTGTTAGTGTTTTGCATGACGTAGGTAATGTTTCTGGGCGATTTACTCAAGATTATTTAGAGGTTCTATATACCGACGATTTAGGACAACTTGGTAGATTTACACAAGATACACTAAGCATATTACACGACGTTGATTCACCATCTGGTCGTTTTACACAAAACATACTTGAAGTTTTATATACAGATGATTTAGGACAGCTAGGCAGATCAACTCAACAGACCTTATCTGTTTTACATGATGTAGGTTCTGTATCTGGTCGACTTACTCAAAATATAATAGAAGTTTTATATGATAGTATTTTAGGACATATTGCCCGTGCTACCCAAGAATCTTTATCTATTCTTCATGATGTTAATAGTCCGTCTGGTAGATTTACTCAAGATTTTATTGAAGTTTTATTTGATACTAGTAATGCTGCACGTTCTACTCAGCAAACGCTGTCTGTTTTACACGATGTATTTGAACCGTCTGGCCGATTTACACAGAATATAATTGAGGTATTGTATGATAGTTTAAGTCATGTAGGTAGAGTAACACAGGATACTTTAAGTGTTTTACATGATGTAAATACGCCATCTGGTAGGTTTACACAAGATTTTATTGAAGTTTTGTTTGATACTAATGATATTGTACGTTCAACCCAACAAACATTATCTATATTACACAACGTTAATAAGCCTTCCGGTCGTTTTACACAAAATCTAATTGAACTTTTATATAATGATTTAAGTCATCTTAGTCGCGTTACGCAAAACTCTTTAAGTATTTTACATGATGTTAATGCACCATCAGGAAGATTTACACAAGACATTATTGAGGTGCTTTATGATAATCCTCCTAGCTTAAATGCTAAATTTAATTTTCCCGTAGAACGTTTACAGTTTATCAATAGTTTAGAAGATAAAATAGCTTTGGTTAGTGGGCAATTAATCACAGATACTTCTAGAACTGATTTTACCGATGAACTACAAGATAGTACGGCGGATAATGTACAACTTTTAGATGCTACGCCAGTATTTAATGATACTTTTAATTTTTATGGTGGTAATACTTTTGAACAAATAAAAATAGACGTTACAACTGCAGGAGATTGGTCTGGCGATATTGCATGGGAATATTGGAATGGATCGGCTTACGCAGCGATACCTGGAGTAACAGACGGTACTAATGGGTTCAGGAATTTAGGAGTAAATACAGTTAAATGGAATAAGCTATCGGATATGGGGGAATATTCTCTTGGTAGTTATGCAGCACGGGCTCGTGTCTCAGTTTTTACTAGTATTGCTATACAACCATTAGCTAGAGATGCCGCACTTACTACTACTTTAGATAGTGTTGAAGGAAGCCCGCCTATTGATTTTAATACTGATCTTGCGGACAAAGAACAAAAACAAATTGAAATAGATTGTACAGAATGTAATATTGATTGTTGTGGGCCATGTTGTTGTGGATGTTATCCTATATCTGGATTTAATATAACTTTTGAAGCTAAGCTTTCGCCAGACTCAACTTGTGATGGTCCTAGATCAGACGGATTTGATGCCGCTTTTACAGCCCTTCCATTTACTGCAACTGGCGTATCCACCGACTGTTATAGTAGATTGGGTTTAACAGCTCCTGATGAGGATAGAGCTGGAGATGGTACAAATCTTCCCTTAACAACCTATGTATGGTCTGGACATGTTGGTGGTGGTGGAGGATCATTACCTACTAATACATCGGATTGTTGGCGGATTCAATGGGGATGTAATTTAGATCCAGATTTTCAAACTCCAGATTTAGGAGATATTAATACCTGTTCACAATATCAACTCATAATTGACGTATTAAAATGTTCGGGTAATCAGTTTGATCCTTGTGATAATGGCGATAACTTAAGCAATGTTGTTTTTAATGCACCAGCATCTAATGAAATTACAGTTCCTGATGAGGGTGGGGGTATATCTGGATGTAGTTGTGATCCCCATTTGTTTGTTTATACAGGTATTTGTTTTACTCAATATGAATGTATGTTATGTGAGAATCCTGCCGGATTTTGTTTTGATGTAGAAGTATTTGCAGCATAAGGAAAAAAGATATGGTATATAAAGAATGTGAATGTCCAGTAGCTGGATATTGTAAGCGTTATAGAAAAGAAATGAGTGAGGCAAAATGGGGGTTATGTCAAAAACAAGAAAAATATAGAATGTTATTTGATGAGATAGCAGGTAATGCAGATTTTGGAATGTGGAAAACCGCTAAGAAAGGCAATATACCTGCAGGAGTTGCTCATACGGTAAAAATAAGACAAGTACCACAAAAAAGGGTACTGATGACCGATTCACATAGAAAAATCATTAGTGAACATAGGCAACTTGAAGGGGCATTAGAAGCTTTAGATAAAGAGAAAATAGACGAACATAATATATCTGAAGGAGTTGGAGATACGGTTCAAAAGGTTTTAACTAAATTTGGTATTACTGAAAAGTTGATGACTAAGATAATGAAAAGAAGTTGCAAGTGTAATGAAAGAAAAGAGTTCTTAAATAAATTATTTCCATACACAAAGAAAGATTAGTGTGGCTACTAACGAAAGAGTACAAATAGAAAAAGCTATTACGGCTTTACGTAAAGAAAATATTAATTTAAAACAAATAGAATCAGAAGGACTAGGAGATACGGTAAAGAAAATATTAGGGCAATTTGGAATAACAGAAGGACTCGTTAAAAGAGTCCTTGGTAAAAGTTGTAATTGTGGGGGAAGAAGGAAACTTTTAAATAGACTTTTTCCTTATGCTAAAAAAGATTAAATTTTCAATCTAACTAATGCCAAATATTCATCACTTATCCTTTGGCTTAAAAATAAACCAACCACCACTAGGAAGCCATCCATTATGTTGATCCGCATAAGCCTGGCATTCCGTTCGTTCGGCCTGCACCGTATAACTTAATTGACTAAAGCGAACCTTGGGATAAATGTAACCACCCTTTTTAGTTACTCCATAAGAAAGCTTGGCCCTGCAACCTACTTCTTGACATGCTAATTCCAGCCAATTATTATCGTTCGAATCCTTTCTACATACATATTTAATTTTATCGCTTTTACATTTTCCACATTTAGTAGAACTAAACAATTCTGTTACACGAGATATACCCTTAAATAATTCTGCTTCCTCTTCTCCATCAACTAAAAAAGATAAGTTGGGACTAATTTTAATGTTTGCTTTAATGCTCATGAAAAAATCTTTCTTTGAGTGTTCATAATTATAAAAGGAAAATCGCAGGTAACCCATCCATGATATTGTGGTCTATGATTATACACTAGGTCGTCGCCTAGTATACCTTGATAAATAAAATGTCTATTATATTTTTTTGATAACTCTATGTGATATGCATCATAATATAATTCTGTATGTGATAGCATCCTATCTTCTATAGATTGCCATGGTTCTATAGGAATTATCATTGGTACAAATAGATTATATGGATCGTTTTTTCTTAATACTTTTAACCGACAACCCAAGCC
>SDBT01009198.1_pt1 | contig 16061 bp, 9 predicted proteins | sample 2277101 | NCBI WGS metagenome assembly SDBT01 (sample SAMN10404973, study PRJNA504765) | marine sediment metagenome | isolation source: marine sediment core GS10_PC15, 103 cmbsf | place: Arctic Ocean: Southern Knipovich Ridge | collected 2010 | reverse complement strand
ATATCCCACCAGATTCCATCCCGCACTCAACGAAATAGCTGTCTGTGGCTGTGTCCCCTCGATGGTCAAGGAACACGCTTCCGTAATCTCTATCCAATACCCTATGCCTGATTCCATTTCCCATAGGTTGCTGATTTCTGGCGAATTGGGAAGATACCATCGCCATCCTGGATTTGAGTCGTATCTCCAGATGGAATCGTATTTCCCCTCGATGGAGGATAACACAGCAGTTATTTCAGTGTTTTCCAGTTGTCTTGGAATTGAGATGAGATTCCAGCCTGTTGACATAGATATTCCAGTCCCAGCAGCCGTAAACGACCATGTTTCCTCTACCGCGTTGCCGAACAGATCACTTGCTTTGACAACGACCGTATGCTCTCCCAGAGAAAGATGTGCTGGAGTGTGGGTGATCAATCCATCATCAAAGGTGTAGAAGACCTCTTCGCCGTCCAGTAGTAGGGCGACGGATGAGATATCTAGCTGGTCCGTATCGTCCTCAACGTAGGCCTGAATAAATATATTGAGCTCGGCGATTGTTGAGCCGGGTGCTGGAACCAATTGTCCTACATCTGGGGGCATTGTGTCGAACGTAATGGCGAAGAGGTGCAGTTCTGTAATAGTCGCTGTCACGGTGTTGTTCTCGTCATCCACTGTGCCACCCATGCTAACCCAGCGACCATTTTCCACATCCCAGTATGAGATCCGCAGAATCGACTCATCAATGCCATGATTCTGCACTTCCTCGTCAGAATAGCTGATCTTCAGAGTGCCTGGCTCAGCAAGCTCTTCACCCTCAGGTGTAAATTGATAGTATGCGCCGATGATGGGTAATGTAGCTTGCTGCAACGCCCGGGCATACTGGGTGTTGCTCGAAGCCGGAAAAGCATAGGAATGCACAGATGAATCACCATCGGGAGGCCATATCCGCAGGACCACCCGAACACTATTCTTCAGCTTACCCACAAACTCCACTGCACTGTCCACAGTCTCCGCGGCGGCCTCGATAACAATTCCCACCCCTGCCAGAACATCTCTGATGATTTGCCTGAACTTATCCTTTATGATTTCCCACGCGCCGGACAGCATATTATCGGTGATAGCGCTGTAATCTTTATCGCTTTCTGGATGTGTATCGTATGTCTCCAATGGAAGCTCCCATCCCTGGATTACCACGCCCTTCTCTGACACGGCGTCCACATGCCTACTCAGGGTCACCTCGAACTCCAAGCCTACCTTTAGCCCCAGCGAACCTTCCAGGTTGAATGGTATAGAGAATGTGTCAGTAGGAGTGCGCACCACCACGTATTCAGCCTGTACCTCTGCTACCTTGTTGAGGAAGTCTTCCACTTCCTGCTTGATACCCTCCGGCCCCATGATAACCCCAGCAATAGGACTTGAGAGAGCAATGACCAGATTCATCAGGTTTTTGGCTGCACCCTTCACTGCCTGAATATTCTCTTCACCATGAATTGTATATATCTGTTTCTCTTCTTCTCCTATAATGGACAGCTCTATCTCCACCAGGTTACCCGCAGTATCCCACTTCAGCTTCTCCACAAACCGTATGGCTTTCTCAAATCGTAGTGGCTCCCATTTGCCCCCCACCTCACCCTCGACAGCGTCGTCATCAAAAAACACCCCCGCTGTAATGCTGATAGGTGACAGATAAACGTCCACATATTGATCCAGAGCTATCCCCGTGCCTGTCTCCGTCTGCCCATCGTAATATTTCAGATACTGACCTGAACCTCCTATTGTCACACTGAGGCCAGACTCAATGCCCACTCCCATGAACATATTGTCCGGATTTTCAGTTGAGCCAAAGCCTAACCCCTGGTTAATACCTGCACTAGCTTCCCTCGTTGCTTCCAGACCTAATCCCACCATCTCGTAGGTCAGGTAGTCGATGTAATATTCTTCTGTAGCAGCTTCCAGCATCAGTTTGATCACCTTCACCAGGAATGGATTAATCTGTCCGGCCATAGTTGTCATATGGTGCAAAAACAGGGCTGTCTGCCCCATCTTCTGGGCAGTTTCGTATGGGTCATGGAAGTGATACTCGTCTTCCTTAAGCATCGCTATCATCAATTCAGCGGAAGCTTCAGCTTGAGCTTTGCCATGTATAACTCCACCTATGTTAAATTTGGCTCCTGGAGTCTCCACTCCCACTCCTAATCCTATGGCACTGCTCCCACGTCGGGACATGGTGATCTCGTCATCGTCATCAATATCCGGGTCTGTTTCGGATAGCCCTATGGACATGCCTGCTTCTTTTTCCCCCTTGACGTATGCATGTCCACCTTCGCTGAGACCGAACTTTCCCCCTATCTTCATACCGTCGTCCCAGTATTTGGTATACTCTCTGGGTATCACACTTACCTGGAATTCTACTTGCTCAGTTGGCAGCAATTCCCGATCGCCAAGTTTAACGACCCGCACCGTAAGCACATCCCCGGCAGTGGCTAGCCCTTCGGTATCTACAGCAAGTTTTAGTAGTCCATATTCTCCACTCGCTTCCCCAGCCATTCGTATTCCGCCTATCTCCAGTGTCGGTATTACTCCGCTGACACCTTCTCCTGTATTATCAACTACAAGATAGTATCGGTAGACAGTTCCACCTTCCATCACCTCTGATATTTGTGGGTTGGGATCTGGATCTATCGGTAGAATCTGATCAGAGAGAAGTGGAAGTGTATGTTCCATCCTGCCAGTATGCCTTATATCATGATGGAACATGGGCCAGGGAGAATCGGCCAGGCCGCCGCAGTCTGTATGAACGGCATACAGCTTGCTATCATGCGACCCCACATACACTGTACCGTCTATGCCTATGGCGGGGGCGGATTTTACATCACCACCAGTAGTGAACTCCCATTTTTTTGTCCCATCCGGGTTGATGGCATAAAGCTTGTTATCAAATGACCCTACATACACTGTCCCATCTGTACCTATGCCAGGGGAGGAGTGAACCCAACCATCAGTATTGAACTCCCATTTTTTTGTCCCATCCGGGTTGATGGCATACAGCTTTTTATCAAGCGACCCAACATACACTGTCCCATCTGTGCCTATGGCGGGGGAAGAACGTACATCTCTGCCAGTATTGAACTCCCATTTTTTTGTCCCATCCGGGTTGATGGCATAGAGATTGTTATCATACGACCCCACATACACTGTCCCATCTGTGCCTATGGCAGGGGAGGAGAATACAGCATCACCAGTATTGAACTCCCATTCTTTTGTCCCATCCGGGTTGATGGCATAAAGCTTGTTATCAGAAGATCCCACATACACTGTCCCATCTGTGCCTATGGCGGGGGAGGAGGATACATAACTACCAGTATTGAACTCCCATTTTTTTGTCCCATCCGGGTTAATGGCATAGAGATTGTTATCATACGACCCCACATACACTGTGCCATCTGTGCCTATGGCAGGGGAGGAGAATACAGTTTCACCAGCAGTAAACTCCCATTTTTTTGTCCCATCCGGGTTGATGGCATACAGCTTGTTATCATACGACCCCACATACACTGTCCCATCTGTGCCTATGGCGGGGGAAGAGTATACATGACCACCAGCAGTAAACTCCCATTTTTTTGTCCCATCCGGGTTGATGGCATAGAGATTGTTATCATACGACCCCACATACACTGTGCCATCTGTACCTATGGCGGGGGAGGAGTATACGCTAACATCAGTTGTGAACTCCCATTTCATATCCCCGTCACCAAGAGCATCAATATCCAGATTTTGAGGTGCTGACTCCAGGTTGTGATCAGGGATCGTCACATTGACTGCCCACACTGGCCAGACAGCAATCGCAAACACAATTATTGTGATACAGGACACCAATATGGTGTTGTTACGCATGACCATTTCCATTCATGTAATGGGGATTTTTGCATATCCCCCGAAAAGTATATTTCAGAGACACATTCTTGGCGCGATCATTAGTTCCGCCCTATGACCGTCTGACGTTCCAGAATTTCTTAGACGATTTGAGAATCGAGTTATGAGACACGGAATTTGACATTCTCAGAACGTATACTTCTGAGATTCATATCAGTTGGCTTCTGCTTCAGATGCAGTAATAGTCTGATAAAACAGGAATCAGAGCAAGTCAATAAAGTGCCATTGCTCATTTCCATCCTGCTTTTAGATTGTCGTCAGCTTCAACTGGTTCAGGCCCATCTTCGGTTCCACGTACTGTGGAGGGTTCCAATTTCTCTTCCATTTCCATCAACATCCACTACAAGCCATGCCAAATACACCCATATATCCGGTTTATTCCACATTGCTATGCCATATCTGACGCAGGCAATCGCCCCAAAGCCACTATTTTCGTTGCCCGTGTGGCACATAACTGTCATAAAAATCCGCCCCTTGCTATGACTGGGTTTGCGGCTTTGATTGCTCTGCATAATCTTTCATTACAGGGCGTTCGATGCAACGGGATGTCAAGTTAATTTCTATATTGAGATGAATTGAGAGGACCGCTTAATTTCTATATTGAGATGAATTGAGAGGACCGCCAATTATTTGATGGCGCCAGGCATCTATATTTTGGCCGTACGAAGATGAGGGTAAGGTTATACAAAGTTATACAATCCGGAAGGGGCGTTCAGATATGCACATGGAAATATGGATTTCCTAAACGATAAGACGATGAATAGTAACTTATGAGTACCTCCATCTGGTTCTCAATATCTCATTCTCCTTCGCCTCAATAAGGGCATCCGTGATAAACACCGCCTTGTACTCTCCAGATGCTTTAATCGCATTCTCCGCCTGTTGCCGTAGCGCCGCCCTTTCTTCGTCGCTCAGAGACGCCTTGTGAGCTTCCAATTTTCCTCTCTCAGCCTCTTCCGCCTCCCGGTCCGCCTGTTCCTGCCTCCGAGCCTCCTCTCTCGCGCTTCGAAGCGCGGCAGCTTTCTCCACCTCCGCCTTAGCCGCCATCGCCTGACCTATGGTATGCTTGATAATGGAAAAGTCGTAAAGATCCTCCTTAGCATTGTCCGGAGTCCACTCAGCAGCAAACTGGATATTCTCCACACTAAAACCATCTACCAGGAGCTCCTCAATCACTTTTTCTCCTTTCTCTCTCTTCCCCTTCGATATCTTCGTCTGACCTATACTATTATAGAAACCGGTTACTATATCAGAGAGAGAGAAATTATTTATAAGAATCCCTTTTATAATACTATTTATAGGCGCTTTTTCCTCATTTTTACCACCATCTAAACCGTTGTTATCATTGCCGTTGCCAGTTAGGTCTACCATTTTTAGACCTCTAATTTCTTGCTCTTGACCCTCAGATTTTAGAGGTCTAAGCTCTTTTAGACTGCCAATAACTAGCGGCCTAAATTCTAGCCCTCTATTTTTTAGACCTCTAAAATCCAGCCCCCTAAGCTCGCCGGGATCCGGTTTCTCTTTGGTGAATATTACCCCTGCCTCTACCTCCCCAAATTGTGACATCTCACACGGAAGGTATACCCTGTATACCGGAGCATTGCGCTGGAAAGCTGAAGCGATAATCTTGATGCATTCGCTATTCACCAGGGCTTTGAGAGCTGTGCGTATAGCTTGTGATGACATATTACATGCCTTCTGTAGATCACGGTTGCTCACTTGACACCAGTTCCTGCCATAGAGGAATGATAATCTGTAAAGTCGGCGATACACGGATTGTTGAGCCGCTTTTAGTGCAGGCATCAACACGTCCTCAACAGACAGATCAACCATACCGAAGCGATTCACAAAGCAGACATAGTACTGCTCATTCGCTTCTGCAGGCTGCTCCACGTGCGGCTGCGCCCCTATCCTGGTATCAAGATCTCTTCTAGTCCTCTTTGCTTGGTTTTTGTCTATACCGAACCGGGATAGAACACTACTAACACTATGATCTAGATCTGACTCCGTCATTCCTCGCATAGCTATTTCTCCACTAGGACTGAGAATTCTAGACCTCTAAAAACTAGACCCCTAATATTTACGCTTCTAGGCCCGTTATCTCATTTGCCAATGCCAGGTAATCTTTTGCGCCAGGAGTACGGCCATCATACTCAAATATAGTCTGCCCCATGTGCGTGGCTTGCTCCAGGGCCGTATTGCTATTTATAATCGTACCAAAGACGCGCTCGACGCCAAAATGCTTTCGGATCTCGTGGATAATCCCCTTGCTGATCTTTGTATTCTTCTTAAACATCGTGACAAGAGCGCCCATCAGCTTTAGTGACTCATTGACTTCTATTACATCGTCTATTGTCCGCTCAAGCTGTGCGAGACCTACCAGCGCATAGTAACTATTTGCCTCCACAGGAATAATGTAGTGGGTCGCTGCAAGCAGACCATTGATTGTCAGCAAACCCAGATTAGGTGGGCAGTCGATTAGAACGTAGTCGAAGTCTTCTGCGACTTGTGAATCTATTTTCCGACTTAGCGCGATAGAAGCCTTCGCTGAGCGCGAGAGTTCTATGTCGGCGCTGCATAGCCTTAGGTCGCCATAGATTAGCGAAATACCATGCAAGCGTGTCTCTTCATAGGAAGTTGATACCACCCGCGATTTGTCCATAAGGACGTGATATATTGTACGCTTGGCCTCCAGTGGATTGATATTACCAAGCGTATGCGAAGCATTAGCCTGTGGATCCAAATCAATTACCAATACCCTTTTACCCAATTTGGGGCCCAGAGCGCCGGCCAAGTTTACAACAGTTGTTGTCTTACCTACCCCGCCCTTTTGATTCGCAACTGCAACAATTTTGAGCATATTCTCACCTCCTGATGATAATTCATTCTGCTGCGAGTGTAACACATTTAACAAAAAAATGCAAGAATTATTTGAAATCATGCAAGAGATATGAATGATGGCATTAGTAAAGGGGGTGTGAATAGCAACGGAACAGAAAGTCGGGTTAAGCATTTCAATGACATCTCTTAATCCCTGATGAACCCTTATGAACACCGGGTTGTACTATCAACCGACCTCTTGGAGAGAATTGGGGTGCGCCACGAGGCACTTGGTTGCTGGTCGCTGAAAGTGCGACTGGAAAAGTGATGCCCAAGCATATTCCATGCCGAGCCTTGAGCTTGCTGCCTCAAATAGGGCATGGCAAGATCTAACGGGGGAGGAGTTGGGGTGACCGGCTCCTCTACCCTCCTATCCCGATGTGAGAAAACCCCTGCTTTAGCTCATTATTTGACGGCATCGAGGCGTTGGATGCCGTCAGAAAAGTGATGGCATCCTCTAACATCATAAATGCTTACAGGTATACAGGTCAACAAGTTTCTTCGAACCTCCTTATATCGTGGTTTATAGATACCCAGATCTCCTCTATTGATGATAGAGCGTAATGAAGGTATAATACGTTCATAATGCATGTGCCATGACGGCCGATGCTGGATGGCGTTGCTCCAGAAAAATCTCTCTTCTCCTGCCCGTTTTCGGTTTTTGTGGTGTCATAGATAATGAGGGAAAGTATAAAGGAGTTGAAAATGGGGGTTTTTGCATATCCCCTCGAAAAGGTGCATTAGGGAGATACGCTGCTGGGGGTTACCATGACTTCAGCCCTGTAACCATCTAGTGTTTCAGAATTCCTTAGACTATTTGAGAATCGAATTATGAGACATTTAATGAGACACGAAATTTGACCTTATCAAAATGTATACTTTCTGAGACTCATGTCGGTTAGCTTTTGGCTTAGATACAGCAAAGCCTTACAAATAAAGGCCTGAATAGACCAACACAAATGCTGTCGTTCATTCTGCCAGAGTATGTGCTTTGATTGATTTATACCCTTAATGTACCTTTTCGGGGGGATATGCAAAAACCCCCATCGTGTAAACTTATGCTGATATAAATATAGACTCAACATATAGCATAAGGAGCGATCTCATGACTATAATGACTACAGTGGATTTTATCACAGAATTATTCAGTAGAGTAGAAGAAAAGGTTGACGACCGCAAACATCCACAAGCTAAGCTGTATCCCAGCGAAGTTATCACACTGGCAATGCTATATGCTCTCAAGGGATGTGGGCAACTCGGTGCCTTCAATGCGCCAGCCTTCACCGTGTGTTCCAGTGCCACCAAAGCCGACAGGCTTCGTCGAGAGAAGACACGGATTGTTCCGTGGATCGGGCAGTGTCAGAGGTGACAGGCTCTATCGCTTCAAAGGGAGAAAGTAATGTATATACATAGGGAAATGCAGTTGATGATAATGGTTACGATCGCCTTTTTGACCTGTCTACCCATGGCGGCGCAGGCGGTCATTCCCGACAACTGGAGACTGGTCATATCCCCGGATGGCAGGCGCATTCAGAAGGCAGACGGCTCGGACTGGCTCTGGCTGGGGGATACCGCGTGGGCGCTGTTTATTCGGCTTAACCGGGAACAGGCTAGTCAATACCTGGAGAAACGTGCCAGCCAGGGGTTCACGGTCATCCAGACGGTGGCAGTCATGGGCTACAGCTTCCCCTGGAACGCCCCGAATGCCTATGGTGACCGTCCATTTCATAATGGCAATGCCGGCAATCCCAATGAAGCCTTTTGGGAACATGCGGATTACATCATCAACAAGGCAAAAAACCTTGGCATGTATGTGGCGCTGCTGCCTGCCTGGGGTTCCTTCTGGGGCAATGAGGCTACTGTCGACTATGCCAGGTGGGTAGCCAATCGTTACAAGGACCAGGCAAACATCATCTGGGTCACTGGAGGTGACAGGGCCATCAACGACGATGCCTGGCTGTTCAATCAAATCGGCAACGTGTTCCATGAGATCTGCCCCCAGCATCTGACGACTTTACACCCGAGGGGAGGCGACCCGTCGTCACAGCATTTCCATAACCAGGTATGGCTCGATCTCAACATGAATCAGAGCAGCCATGGCAGGCGGGATATCCGCTCCGACAACCAGGTGGATACCGATTGGGGGAAAACCCCGGCGAAACCAACGCTTGACGGAGAGCCCTGTTACGAACGGCATCCCATAGGCTGGAAGTGGGGTACCGGCGAGTTTCAGCCCTACGATGTGCGGCAGTTGGCCTACTGGACTATCTTTGCCGGCGCAACCGGCATTACCTATGGCCATGTATGCGTGTGGATATTTAACGACGCGGAGAATTTCACCTATCCGGATCATCACAACTCCATCAGTCCGAGCTTGAACTGGTGGGAGGAAGTCGACAGCGACGGCGCCAACGACATGACCCATGTGATGGACCTGATGATGTCGCGTCCCCATGCCGGCCGGAAGCCTGCTCAGGACATCCTCAACGACGAACTGAACGGCGCCGTAAGATTACGGGCGACCCTGGGAGACGGCTATGCGTATATCTTCAGTTCCCGCGGGGACAATCTGAACGTCAACCTGGATAATCTACCTTGGGATCACAGTACCTGTTGGTGGTACAATCCTAGGGACGGTCAGGCCACACGGATCGAGAATGTTCCCAAAAGCGGCAATTATACTTTCGATCCCCCCAGCAGCACCGGACGGGATCACGACTGGGTGTTGGTAATCGACGATGCAAGCAAGGGCTACGGCGCGCCCGGTACGGAGCGTGCGGATTGATGCACCGCATGCAGAACGACAGCGACATTAGCTTGTCAAACTTAGCCAGCAAAAAACACCAACCTAACCCTTATGAGCCCAAGGAACGAACCTTAACACTAAACAATGTGGCGGAAGTGGCCATCAAATTTACCTGGAATATACTTTTGGGGATATGCAAAGAATCCCATAAACGGCTGATGGGTCAAATTACGTTGACACCCCGCCTGTTCAAACGCCTCATAATGCTCGTTATGCAGAGCAATCCGTAAACCTAATGTTCATGCAGGTTTGCGAATCCCAAAAGGCCCATTATAATTATATGCCACAGATTCGAGGATTTGCCCAAAATTGACCCATTTTGTGGCATGGGGATGGCAGAATAGTGAATTCTAACTGCCGTTTGGGCAAGGATATGGCATAGTTCTATAAGCGAATCATTCTCTTATGAATGGGTTATGCTCATCACAGAGTTCGGTAGCATTCTCAGGAGCATTCTCTTTGTTGGGAAAACGGCGACTCAAGTGGCAGAAGCAGGACCCCATCAGAGCAGGAATTGTCTACTAAAGAAAGAGCCATTCTCGTAGAATGGCTCTTTTATTCAACGTCAGCTGTTCAGCCCAACTACCTTGCTTTTATGGCCCCCCAGTAGGTGGTGGTAAGGGCTCTGCCAGGGGCTAAAATTGGCGCTGTGTACTCGATATACATAGCCCAGTTTTTACCTGAGAAATCCTCACCATCACCCCAGGCTGATTCTTCATCTGGGGGATCCAACGGTGGTTCTCCTATCAGCTGTGTATATGTACCTTCTACAGCAACATGAACGGCAATGTAAACTGTAGCCCCCGGAGTTAATGCATCGAGAGAAAGAACATGCTCCTGCACACCTGGAGAAGCATATTCAGCTTTGTGATCAAACTTGCCGGGCTTTGGATTGCCGCTTCCAGTTTGTGGAATCTCATCCGTTGAGTCGGCTACATGTATATGGGCCTCAACAATTCCCAAACTATCAAGTTTTGCTATTAAGTCGCCCGCTTCGTTATGATATTCCACAACTGCATCCGAAGCAAGAGTAACTTTTATTTCGAGGTTGCCATTGTTTGTAATAGTGACGTCGCCTATATCGTCACCTGCCCCACCCCCGCCGTCCGATATGAGATTCGTAACATCAGCATAGCCAGCCTGGGCGATCAGCATTAGCGATACGACAACGATCAATGAGAACAAAAAATTCTTTTTCATTTTACTATCCTTTCATTTTGGATAATGCACTGTCAAACATTAACATTATTGAAGTCTGTGGGAAACGAATTTGAGCAAGCTATGCCTGCCCGTATTTTCTAGGATTTGTGTGCTGCCTTCATCCCGGGTTTGACAGTACCGCGCTATATAGAATCTTGATATGTTCGAATTGTCTCTGAACCTCTACCTATCCCCTGCACATCACCTCCCTTTTCCGCCTGAGTCTGTTGCACTATCCATTTTCTCACATCAGGATTCACAAAAATGTCTAATATATCGGTGGATAGTGCAGCAGGCAAATCCATATGCTTTATTAGTGATAAATTGATAGTTGGTTAGATACATCTGGTTTGGCATTTGTTCCAAATTTCCATAAGTTTTTGACCGAGGGTGCCTGGTGAGTCTCATGTGGAGTTCCAGTGCCATCCCGATTGCAGCGATTACAGTGCATTGGTTTTCGCACCAATACTTGAATAATCCACTATTGACGGGTTACGATAGATTCTGATATACTTTTGTAGTTTCAGATATGGATGAGATAACAAGCGGAGTATATCGAAGAGAGCGCGGAGAACGAATACTCCGAGAGAATACTGACACTCAGATATGGCTGCTCTTTCTAAAAATGGAACTTTGGTTTGCCAAAAAGTGTCTAAATAACTGGAGAGTAGCAGGAAATGGATCTACTATGGATTCCATTCCTGATATGACGGGATGCGCGTGGTAATAGCCAAAGCAAAGACGTCATAGGGGGAATTAGGACGCGGAGTATCCATTATAGTTGATAGATATGAATACTAAAGCTGTAGGTCGGAAGCCTAGGGCCCAAGAAGCAATATCCCATCAGGATTTCGAGGATATTGTTGCAGAAAATGAGAGTAAGATATTCAATACTATATATTCGTTTGTCGGCGACTATGAAGATGCCCTGAATCTGACACAGGAGACGTTCATAAGCGCATATCGCCACATAGATAGATTCCGGCATGAATCTGACATATATACATGGTTATACAGGATCGCCATCAACCTGTGTAAGAAAGATCACAATAGAAAAAGGAGACGAAGTCTGGTCTTCACTGGCTCACTGGACGATCCAGAGACGCTGCAGCATATAGAAAACCAAGCATCGGGAGATAGATCCGCTATTGAGATACTGGAGTCGAGTGAGGAGCAATCTGTGATTCGTCAAGAGATAGCTGCTCTGTCAAAGAAGCACAGAACTGTTATCATTCTGAAGTATATGCAGGATCTATCTTATGAGGAGATAGCCGACATAGCTGGGTGTAGCATTGGGACGGTAAAATCGCGCCTCTCCAGGGCCAAGGAGAAGCTGAAACAGAGACTGGAGAGGGCCACAGGGTTGAGTTATGATAGATTGTAGAAAATCCAAAAAGCTTATTGATCTATATCTGGATGGCGAAGCTGATAGTTCTCAGACACAGATACTGTTTTCGCATGTGGATAAGTGCAGGGAGTGTCAAGTCAGACTTGAGGAACTCAGAGACTTACACAGCACCATCAAATCTGTATCTGCTGTAGAATTGCCATCAGGTTTCCGGGATTCAGTCATGACGAGTATACGTGCTGCAAAATCCCAACGAAGCGGTCGAGGCATAATCCCTCGCCCCATTATAGTTTGGGGATCTGTCGCAGCCATGGTACTATTGAGTTTCACCATAGCATGGCTTATGTATAACACTGACAGGGATTCTCCAGATGCTCCAGAACTTCTTATAGCATCGCCTCGCGTAGATACTGTGATAGCATCGCCTCACGTAGATACTGTGATTGGTGCGTATAGCGATGGCCCGAAACCTGAGGGCACAGCTATAGTTATTACAGTCTCTCAGTCCATGCTAGAGTTAACGGATATATTCACTTACTCCTTTGACTGGAATAATGATGGTAGCTACGACATAGTGGATCAGATGAATCCATCAGCATCGCATATATGGAATGATAATGGGGTCTACACAGTAGGAGTGCAGGTGAAAGATAAGGATGGCGACATACGTACAGCTATCACATCAGTTGAGGTAAATGACTTAGCTCCCACAGCGAAATTTGCATGGACACCTGAATCGCAGGATGCGCAGGATGAGGGCTCACAAATTCTGTTTGCCGACGCTTCCACATCATCGCCGGATCCCATAGTGCTATGGTCATGGGATTTTGGAGATACCGTAGGAACGAGTATGGAGCAAAACCCGTCCTATACCTATCGGGACGATGGTGTCTATGTACTTACTCTGACAGTTACAGATGATGATGGGTCTTCCACTTCAAGGACAGTGACATTGACAGTAAATAACGTTGCTCCATCAGTATTGGCAGGAACAGACCAGATAGTTGATGAAGGAGCGCCTGTGAATCTAGTTCCTTCTGTATTCATTGATCCTGGTGCCGACGATACCCATACAGCAACCATCGACTGGGGAGATGACATAGTCGAAGCTGGAATAGTGAGCAAAATGCCATCTGAAGCCTATGACCTAGAGGCGGGTGTTAATGGTACAGTGACAGGTCAGCATATCTATGCTGACAATGGTGTCTACGAGGTCACCATCATAGTCACAGATGACGATGGAGCTTCCGCATCAGACACACGGATAGTGACAGTGAACAACGTTGCTCCATCAGTATTGGCAGGAGCAGACCAGGTGGTGGATGAAGGAACGCCTGTGAGTCTAGCTCCTTCTGCATTCATTGATTCTGGAGCTCTTGATACTCATATAGCAACCATCGACTGGGGTGACGGCACAGTCAAAACCGGAACAGTGAGTGAAGCGCTGGCTGAATTTCCTGACCTGACGGTGGGTGTTAAAGGCACAGTGACAGGCAATCATATCTATGCTGACAATGGTGTCTACGAAGTCACGATCACAGTCACAGATGATGATGGAGCTTCCGCATCAGACACACGAATAGTGACAGTGAACAACGTTGCTCCATCGGTGGTGGCAGGTGTAGATCAAATAGTTGATGAAGGAGCGTCCGTAAGTCTGCCCTCTTCCACATTCAATGACCCTGGCGCTCTTGATACTCATATAGTAACCATCGACTGGGGCGATGGCACAGTCGAATTTGGGGCAGTGAGTGAAATGCCATCCGAACCTTCCGACTCAATACTGGGTGTTAATGGCATAGTGGTAGGCAGTCATGTCTATGCTAACAATGGTCTCTACACAGTTACGCTAAAAGTTGCAGACAACGATTGGGCCCTCAATTCAGACACGCTGACAGTGACAGTGATTAACCAACCACCAAGTGTGGGGCCAATCAGTATATCTGTTCTTGGTGCCAGGGAATTGGCTCCTGTTGTTGAAGTAAATACCACTGTCGAGTCCAGTACCAGCTTCGAGGATCCTGGCGCCAATGATACTCATACAGCAGAATGGAACTGGGGTGATGGCAACACCTCGGAGGGAGTTGCTGGTGCAGATAATACTGGCTCTGTCAGTGGAGAGCATACATACGATACCCCGGGGGTTTATGCAGTCGCGCTAGAGGTAACAGATGACGATGACGACTGGAATGAGTCAGTTTTTGGGTATGTCGTGGTCCATGACTCCAATGATGCATTCATTGCTGGCAGTGGCTGGATTGACTCAACATCAAAGGCTTATATAGCCAATCCAGAATTCAGAGGTGAGGCAAGCTTCGGGTTCGTGTCTAAGTATGAGAAGGAAACAGATATTCCCGCCGATAAAGCGGAACTCAGATTCCATGTAGCTGATCTGGATTTCCACAGCACGGAATTCCAATGGCTGATGGTTACTGACTCAAGTGTGCAATTAAGCGGGCGGGGATCTGTCAACGGCGGCGGAGTTCACCGGTTCACTATGACAGCTACTGATGGCAACATGAATAGTGGAGGCGTGGATGATTTTTGGATTAGGATCTGGCAAAAACAAATCACTGATGGAGTTTCCCACGACCTAATTGTCTACGAAAGCCAGCCGAGTTTCGCAAGTGTAGTTCTGAAGCACAAAAAGGTGGGAATCGTCCATAAGATCTTCGAATACGCTGTGGCTATATTGGCATCGCCGGGATCAGAATCAACGAACATAGAAGGAACTAGATCCACAGACACTCCTTCGTCCACTAGCTGGGCTACCTTCCTGGTTACCCAAATCTTCACAGGTATACAAATGGCCCTGAAATACCTGACGCAGTAATTGGTGCAGCAAAGAACCAGATTTTGCAGGTGCCATATCAACCAGCCTCTTGCGTGGATTTGCGTATCCTGATGTCAGAGAATACTGGTCGTATTCATCTGGGCTTGGTGTGTGATCTCGTTGCGTTCATGGGTACATGCGTATGAAATTACCATGTCACTCTGGTATGTGATGACCGGAGAATCGAAGAATTCCTGGAGCCACACCTATTCCTGCTGAAGTCCCGTCCGAGCATGCAATTAGTAGCGTTCCCGCGATACACTCCCATGCCAATCCACAGTGTGCATGAATTGTCTACCTGTTATCAGCAAGTTCAGCTTGAAGCCTTCCGGTAACGGACGATCCTTGGTCGACTGCAATTTACCTGGCGGCATCTTCACCTCATCGTGTCAGAATCCCCAATGTAACTGATGGTTATAAAGTCGGTCTTTTCCGCACACACACGCTGGATTCCCGCAACAGCTTACAAATGTGGCAGTCCCGGTGAGCAGTGGGAACAGTCGGCTGACGGAGTATGGGCCGAGACCGCCTATGGATGGCTGGGGCGATAGTCCACAATAGCAGCAGGTAATGATGGCATCTTCGTGGGGATCCTCTATATTGTAGATTTGGGTGGGGATCGCCCCCTTATTGTATAAAGATACTAGATGCGACGCTATTGTTCCAAAAAACTCAGAAAACGGGTTGGAAATGAGGACGAGGACATTGCCCCCTGTTTGAAATGCTCTCCTATTTCTCCTCTCAATTCCCTGAAGTTAATCCACTTCCTCATTTTGGTTCTCAGCATTGACTATAGAGATTCTATTATTTCATTGTGCGCAGATTGGAGTGGCTCAACGGGAGCTTCGCCCTCCCAAGCGACATTTAATGCACAAATGCACAGTGATTTATTGTTTTTTCTGGAACAAATATTCAGGGAAACGTATCCAACATTACAGATGCCTTTGGGAACCTAGCCCGAATGGCGCTGACTTAAGGGGAAAGCAAATATAACGCCGTTGAACTTTTCGCCCATTTTGGGCTGATTTTGCGCTAATCTGGCGCTAATTTGTGGTAATAATGCCTCATTTTACTCAATTAAT
>SDBT01009197.1_pt1 | contig 16063 bp, 6 predicted proteins | sample 2277101 | NCBI WGS metagenome assembly SDBT01 (sample SAMN10404973, study PRJNA504765) | marine sediment metagenome | isolation source: marine sediment core GS10_PC15, 103 cmbsf | place: Arctic Ocean: Southern Knipovich Ridge | collected 2010 | reverse complement strand
TTAAGTTTCCGCTGGAACCTGAGGATACAGACAGGCAGCCGGGGCGGTGAGCAATAGTGTCATGCCTGCTGATTTGCCGGCATGAGGTCTCAGGCAGCGATGTTGACAAGGCCTTGGTGAGGCTGGATCTGGATGAATAATGGACCCGCGGACGGATTAAGCGAGAAATGATCTTGATATATCAAAAAATGCCTATTATATTCTGGTGCAAATCCTAGACGTGCTAAATAGGTATTAACATTCAAAGGCGGCTGAAATAATTGTTTTCCCTGAGAATCTATACTTTCATCGCGATGATAATAGAGAAACACCTATCCTTCCTGAAAGGGAGGAAGTATCATGCGCAGGGTGCCACACCTGGCGGCAAGTTGATGCTGTCTGTGGCCGGGCGGGGACTTTCTTCTATTCATATAACTCTATTATATAGAGGGATGTAAGTAAAATTAATGAACCCAAAACCGTGAAAGATTTAATCCGGAGGAGTTGAAAATGAAAAAGCAGATTCTAATTCTAATTTCCTTCCTATTCTGCATCGCCTCATTCGCCATGGCGGGTGTTACGGGTAAAATCTCCGGTAGGGTTACGGATGCTGCTACAGGCGACCCGTTGCCAGGTGCCAACGTGATCGTTGTCGGCACCTATTTGGGAGCGGCAACTGATCTTGAAGGGGACTACTATGTCTTAAACTTACCCCCTGGAAGATATGCTGTCCAAGCATCTATGATTGGCTATCGGACTCTGGCGCAGACTGAAGCCTTAGTTACGGTTGACCACACGACGCCCGTCGATTTTGGCCTGAGTTCGACGCTATTGGAGATGGGTGCCGTCGAGGTGGTGGCTGAGAGACAGGTAGTTAAGATGGATCAAACCGCCAGCGTTATCACCGCCACTGTCGAGGAAATAATGAACGTGCCACTGGTGGCCAATGTGGAGGAGTATGTGCAGTTACAGGCCGGAGTCGAAGGCGACTTAATTCGCGGTGGCGGCCAGGATCAAACCCAGTTTATGGTGGATGGTTTGATTATGGTGGATAACGCAGCGAACAGACCTCTGTGGATGGTTAATCTCAGCGCTATACAGGAGTTGAGCATCATCAAGGGCGGCTTCAATGCGGAGTATGGTAATGTTCGTTCGGGACTCATTAATATCATTACCAAATCGGGTGATCCGAACCGGTATCACGGATCGGTTGATTTCCGGTATGTCGTGCCCCGCCTGAAACATAACGGTTCGTCTCTCTATGATCATGACAATTACTTTTTGCGGCCGTATCTTGACCCTGATGTTAGTATGACCGGTACTTCGAATCCGGTGGCGGGTTCTCCTTGGGACCCAACTAACACAGACTATAATTACGACGGAGCGGACGCCCACCACCCAGTATACTTCAGAGACCAATATACGGATTTCGGAGGATGGATAGCATTCACTGAGGATAATCCCAATATGGACCCGGAAGATGCCCGGGATCTATTTATCTGGCGGCATGCGGCTGAAGGATCCGAAGAACTTGGCCACCCCTATCCGGGAAGTTACGGTGACAAACCAGACTTGAATTTGGATTTAAGTTTGTCTGGCCCGGTACCAGTGATTAGTCGGTTTTTAGGAAACATGACCTTTTTCGCCTCTTTTAGGGATAATAAAGAAATGTTCGCCCTCCCCGAAAATATAGATTTCTTTCATGATCGAAGTGGACAAGTAAAGCTGACCTCCCGTATGTCCCGATCTATGAAACTCACCCTCGAAGGATTGTGGGGCCAGATTACCTCCATCGGGTCTGGTGGATCAGTCCCTCAAGGCACTTATGGCGGTATGGGAGGTGAAAGTGAATTTTCTATTAGCAGTTATCGCAACGGTCCTTCTAATTGGAACTCCGGTAGAACCGTTTATGCCCCATATCTCGAGTTTCCAATGGATGTCACGCGGTCCATGATGGGACTATCTTTCGATCATCTTTTAAGTCCTAGCACATTCTATAATTTTAGAATCTCGCGGGTGTACGTCGAAAATCTGTCCGATGGTTGGGACGTTACCCGAGATACAACTAAACTTGCACAGTTTGGCAGTTTTAAGATCGATGAGTCACCATATGGCTTTCCCTCCTTTGGGGGATATCTATATATGTATGACCAGATGATATATGGCCCGGGTAGCGGACGTTATGATTATACGACTGTGAACACTGTCGCGATTAAATTTGATCTGACCAGCCAGATCAATAAGTACCACCAGATAAAAACCGGTTTTGAGTATACCATAGATGATCATGATACGGAATATTTCCAGGAAGCCTTTGATTTGGCTCATAATTGGCGTGTCGAGTGGGAAGCGACTCCGAGACGTGGCGGCGCTTATATTCAGGACAAATTCGAGTTCGAGGGAATAATTGCTAATCTTGGTGTGAGGGTGGATTTCAATGACCCCAATACTGAATGGTATACAGTGGACGTGTATTCGAAATACTTTTCAAGAGCATGGAAAGATGATTTTCTTGAAGATACGCCAAAAGAAAAAGCAAAAGGCAACGTGAATGTGTCCCCGCGTCTGGGGATATCGCATCCAATTTCGGATGTTTCTAAACTCTACTTTAATTACGGGCATTTTTATGGAATGCCTAACACCAGAAGTATGTACAAAATTGGCTACGGACGTAAAGATCAGGGGATGACTTTTATAGGCAATCCCTCCCAGGATTTGGCAAGAACGATAGCATATGAGCTTGGTTATGAACATGATGTCGGGATATTCAGGATTCATTTAGCGGGTTATTATAAGGATGTAAGTGATCAACCGGGTCCCATAGGGTATGTAAATTATGAGGGGACCGTTGATTACGTGACTACCGCAAATAACAACTATGCTGATGTCCGGGGTTTTGAGATGCGAATTGATAAGCGTTTTGGGCGCTGGATTACGGGATGGTTTAATTATGACTATAAGGTATCGACAGAGGGAAATATTGGACGAAAAGTCCACTTTCAGGACCCGAGAATGCAAATAATCTACGGAATGCAAAATCCCGAACAGGAGAGGCCTCTGGCGCGGCCTTTGGCTCGGGGCAGTCTCCGTCTCGTGATTCCTGGTGATTGGGGACCCACGGTGGCTGGCATAAAGCCGCTGGGCGGCCTGGAGACGGTCCTGCTCTGGACCTGGAAGGCCGGCCGCTATCAGACGTGGGAACCCGTGGAACCTTTCACATTAGAAAACAATCTGCAGTGGAATGCAGAACAATATTTTGACCTAAGGCTGAGTAAGAGGACCAGCGTGGGGGGCTACAGCTTTACCATCTTCGCGGATATCAAAAACGTGTTTGATCTGAGATTTATGAGCAATAGAGGTTTCTCAAGCGGGTCTGATCGCGACTATTATCTGCAATCCCTACACCTGCCCATGTACGAGGACGAGAAATATCAGCAGGAGGGCTTTATTTCCGGGGACGATAAACCGGGAGATACAGGCGGTCCGGGGACCGATAAGCCCTATATCGACATGCCCGATCTTAATTACATGACATACTTGAATCCGCGCACTACTCTAATTGGAATGCAGTTCAATTTTTAGTTAAAGAAAATATTGTAGATAAAAACTAGATAACAAATAAAGGTAAAGGAAGCATAATGGCTACGAAACAATCATGCTATTCAAAAGGGCTTTTGGGTCTGATAGTTTTTCTGTTAACTGCCCAGCCGCTTGAATCCGGTGTCTATAAATGGATAAGGGTAGGGAGTTATCACAATCAAGTGGTGGATTCTGGTGACGAAGGTAAAGGCGGCATTCAACCCGGGAGGGGGCAGAAGTATTACTATGATAAGTTTAACTTTGCCCTTTTTAACACCAAGTCCACTTTCATCGGCACTCAGAACTGGACGGATACATCGGGCGCTATAGTTCCCTACAAGTTGGCCGGCCATGGACAGTGGCAAAGCGATGACACCAAGATCCTGATGCCCGTTCCTGATGCAAATGCAATTACGCTACACCGGTACATGCGTTATACGCCCCCCACCATTATTGTTGATGGTTTTCAGTTGAGTGAGCCCTGGCCCTTTAATCCAGATGCCGATCATTTAGATGCCACAGGCGAAAAAATACCGGGGACGGCCGATATAATGATGGAATCATATATTAACAGCAACTTCGGGCTTTCGATTCATCAAAAAGTGTACGCCTTCAGTCAAAAGAACCATGATGATTATATTGTATACGATTGGACCTTCATAAACACGGGGAATATAGATCTTGATCCAGAGATCGAACTGCCAGATCAGTACTTGGATAGTGTTTACTATCACAAACAAACAAGACCCAGAACTAAGGGCCACTTTATGAATTCGTATGGGGAAATGCCGGGAGATTCCTTGAGGCTCATGTACGGGTATATTGCTAGAGGTAGGAAGGACGAATACGATCGGACTGGATATATGCGTACATCGACTGGACAGCTGCGGCGGCCCTGGTTCTGTGCTGAGGCTGTAGTTTTTTCCAGCCTGACTACATCTGCAGATCCAGTGGGATTCGCTACTGACGACTGGAATCAACCCACGATGACGGGTTACCAAGATTGTGACCTACCTGTCGTGGTCGTACATTCCGATAATCTTTCTGAAGATCTCACACGACAGGGCTACCTGTTGATGAAGAAAGGGTTTTTGTGGTATGATGGACAGTTTGGAATGAGCACGCCGGAGATAGTGGGTTCAAGACCAGGGCACCACAGCCTAAGATTTGAGGATCGAGGCTATAAAAATGTCGAAGATGCGCCTTGGTTAGGTTATACGATATCTGGGGACATTGCCATCGGGCCTTACAATGTAGCATATCAAGATTCTTTTAGAATTGTGTGGCTTACTATAGGGGGAAGTATTTCGCCGGAGAAAGGCTGGGAAGTAGGTAAGGCGTGGAAAAGTGGGGATGCCATCGAACCGCCACCAGGCATGTCATTTACCGGTGGACCAGGTGGAACACCCATCGATAACCTGCCCAAGCAATTTCAAAATTTCCCGGAACTTTATGAAGCAGACGTTTACTCGTCTGCGGAGAACAACTGGGCCAAAGATTGCTGGATCTTTACTGGCAAGGATTCACTTTTCATGAATACAGCGGCCGGCCAATGGGCCTTTGATAACGATTTCGAGGTGCCCGCCGCACCGCCGCCGCCATCCATTACGGTGACCTCAGGGGTTGATGCCATAAATATTTCGTGGGGCAGTGAGTCTGAAGCTGCACCTGATTTTGCCGGTTACAGGATTTACCGGGCGTTGGGGGATCCGGATACCACTTATGTGTTGATTAAAGATTTTCCCGGAAGTGCGACCCACAGCTATGACGATGGTAATTTGACGCCAGCGGGCGGTCCCGTACGCGGTATGAATTATTATTACTATGTCAGCGCTTATGATGATGGAACGAATGACCCGGGCTTTAGGGATGTTTCGGAGGTACTTGAAAGCGGCAAATATCTTAATCGCACCACTATGCCGGCCAGTTTGACGCGAGAACCGTCGGCGTCGCTGGATGATATCAGGGTCGTTCCAAACCCGTTCAGTTTTGGGGCTACCGAGCTGCAGTACATTGGAACGCCCAATAAGATCATGTTCATGAATTTGCCGTCGCTCTGTACCATCAAGATTTACACCGAAGGTGGTGACCTGATAAAGACGATTGAACACACCAGCGGCTCGGGCGATGAATCGTGGGGACCCTTGGGGGTAGCCGAAACACATTCTGCCACCGACGTCGGACAGATTATCGTAAGCGGGATTTACCTTGCCTACGTTGAGACGCCTGAAGGTGAGAGTACTTATGTAAAATTCGTCGTCGTAAGATAAAATATTTAAACACCAGATAGCAGAGGCAATCTGAAGCTCTAAAAAAAGGATGGTGAAAAGAATGAAAAAAATAACCAGTCTCGTGACAAGTGTTATACTTGGATTTATCTTGACAGTGCCAGCCTACGCGATGGATAAAACGGCTCAAACGGGGCTTCAATTCTTGAGGGTTGGTATGTCCGCTCGCTCGGCGGCTATGGGTGGCGCCTTCGTAATGGTAGCCGATGACGCCAATGCCATGTTCTATAATCCTGCGGGCATGGTGGGCGTCTCCGGTTTCGATGCTTTTGGCACGTACATCGGCTGGATAGGGGATATCAACTATAACGCTGGCGCCTTGGCAGTAGGTCTGGGAAACTGGGGTACTGTGGGGATTAACGCTATCTTCGCTGATTACGGTGATATATATGGGACGCGCATCGCGCTACCTGGAGATAATCCGACGGACCTTGAAAAAGGTTTTGTCGAAACGGGACTACTTGATGTGAGTGCGTATACGGTAGGCCTGGCCTATGCACGGGCTTTGAGCACCCAATTCAAGGTGGGTGGACAGGTGAGATTAGCATCCCAGACCCTTGGTGAAAATCGCGCGTTGTCCGGGTCAGACACAGTGATGGTGGATAACAAGGTTACCGGCATGGCTTATGACTTCGGAACTATCTTCTATCCCGGAATAGTAAACAGTCTTCGAATAGGCATGAATATTAAGAATTTTTCACCGCAGTTCAAGTACGAGAAAGAACCATTTCAATTGCCGCTCACGTTTGTGATGGGTGTAGCAGTGGATGTGTTCGATTTTATGGGTGGCGGCAGTAATAACTCCCTGACGCTGGCCCTGGATGCCATTCATCCCCGCGACTACAGCGAAAGGATTCATGTTGGGGCCGAATATTGGTACGCGGGTATGGTTTCCCTCCGTGGTGGTTATAAGTTCAATTATAGTGAGGAAAGTTTCAGTCTGGGTGGTGGCATTAAATATTCTGTGGGCGGAATTGCCTTGAAGATTGATTACGCCTACTCGGCTTTTGGCGTATGGAATAGTGTAAACAGATTCTCAATCGGTGCCTCATTCTAGAGCGTTCGGGTGCTCTGTTTGCCCTGGTAAATTAATGCAGAGCATCTAAAGTTTCTCCACAAATGCTGTCCCAAGGGGCGCTAGGGTCCGGTGATTGAGTAAAAATATGTTCGCCGGATGCTGGTAAAGCAGAATTGGATATGGGCCTCGTCCCCACCAATACATCGTGCCCTCCCTATATCAATGTCATGGCGGGGCGTATCCTCATATTTTTACATTTTAATGGCCCAATAAGGATGATTCAATCATTGTTCCAGGTGTGTATGGCGGACTCGTAGCCGAACTACTGGTCAAAAAGTATTTTCTTTTTGAGCAATGTCCGAGGCTTATGCGTTCATCGATGAACGCGGCGACAAGAGCCTTAGAGTAATGACGGATTTATAACTGAAGGAGGATAGGTAATGGATAGGGGTAATTTTGTTAAAACCATGGGCCTGGGCGCAGCAGTGCTGGCGGCTGATTCGCAGATGCTGTTTGCAAGCAAGTCGGCGGCCCCCAAAAAGCCCAACGTTATTCTGATTATGACTGACGACCAGGGCTACGGTGACCTGTCCTGTCACGGAAATCCCGTCCTTAAAACGCCCAACCTGGACCGGCTTCACGCCCAGAGCATTCGGCTGACGGACTTTCACGTTGGCCCGACCTGCTCGCCCACGCGGGCAGCACTGATGACGGGCCGCTACTGCAACCGGACCGGCGTCTGGCATACGATTATGGGCAGGTCGCTCTTACGCAAGGACGAAGTAACGATGGCGGATGTCTTTGCCGACAACGGCTACCGCACGGGCTTCTTCGGCAAATGGCACCTGGGCGACAACTACCCCTTCAGGCCCCAGGATCGGGGATTCCAGGAAGTGCTGATGCACCATGGTGGTGCCATCACGCAAGGTATGGACTACTTTGGCAACGACTATTTTGATGATACGTATTATCGCAACGGCAAGCCGGAGAAGTTTAAGGGGTACTGCACGGATGTCTGGTTCGCTGAGGCGATGAAGTTTATTGAAACCAATAAGGATCGGCCGTTCTTCGTCTACCTGCCGACCAACGTCCCGCACGGCCCGAACAATGTTGCCGAGGCATATAGTAAGCCGTACATCGACAAGACAGTATCAGATAATCAGGCCAGGTTCTACGGTATGATAGCCAATTTCGACGAAAATATGGCCCGGCTGATGCGCCGATTGAAGGAACTGGACCTGGAGGATAATACCATTCTGATCTATTTGACTGACAACGGAACAGCAGGCGGCGATAGAGCCGGGATGCGCGGCAAAAAGGGCTCAGAATACGAAGGCGGTCATCGCGTACCGTGTTTTATCCGCTGGCCGTCAGGTGCTATCCAAGGCGGTCGTGATATCGACCGGCTTGCGGCGCACATAGATCTGCTGCCGACCCTGATCGACCTGTGCGGACTGCGGCGACCCGCTCGCGTAAAATTCGACGGGAAAAGTCTGAAACCGCTCCTTGCAGCCGGAACGATGGCCGCGTGGCCGGAGCGTACCATCGTCACCGACTCGCAGCGCGTCGACCATCCGATCAAGTGGCGCCACAGCGCGGCCATGAAAGACCGCTGGCGCCTGGTCAACGGCAAAGAACTTTACGATATCAAAGCGGATCCGGGGCAAGAAAAGGACGTTGCGGCAGATCATCCCGAGATCGTGAAACGGCTGCGCAAGGCATACGAAGACTGGTGGGACGACGTCTCCGAACGTTTCGACGAATATTGCGAGATCATTATTGGAGCGCCGGAGGAGAATCCCACGTGTCTGATGAGCCACGATATCCATGGAGAGGTTGTGTTCAGCCACCGCCAGGTTAACCGAGGCGTGCACTCTGACGGGTTCTGGGCCGTGGAAGTGGCGCGCAATGGGACGTATGAATTTGCCGTGCGGCGCTGGCCGCGGGAATTGGACCAGCCTATCACGGAAACTGTATCGCCGTCTGCAAGCCGAGCCGAGCCGAACGAGGATGAATCGGGTAGGACAATTATCCAGGTCACGGACGCGCGGCTGAAGATTGCCGATGTGGACGAAACAAAACCGATTCCCCCCGGCGCGACCGAAGTTGTTTTCCGGGCTAAACTCAAGGCTGGCAAGACGCGTTGCCAGGCATGGTTCATAAACGGTCTCGGCAATGGCAAGGTTCACGGGGCCTACTATGTTTATGCAAAGCGCTTGTGACCTGAGGGAACAGTGTTCTAACGAATAACCTTCAGAATCGTCGGGAGTTCTTGAGAACGACAGTCCTTGGCGTAACGGCGCTCTGCTTTTGAAGTGGCAGTAGAATCAACTCATGCCAGATTGAAGCGAATTCCCCCTCGGGCCTGCACCTGGCAGAGTGACGTGGAGCGTAGCAACGGCATCATCGAGTATGAACTGCTGGAGGTCGACCAGTGGCAGTCCAAGTCCGAACTGGTGGGTAAAAGCACCGCCTGGGAGTATTACTTCAACCGCATACGGCCTAACTCCTACCAGCAAAACCGGACCCCTTACCAGCGGATGAAGAGAGCGGGAATATCATCCAAAACAGCTGAGCAAGCCTGCTTCTGGACGGTGACCATCCTGGATGATCCCAAGTACAAGAACCTCAACTTTATTTTACCCCAAAGTGTAAACCATGTCTGTAAGCTTGACAGATAAAGCGAGAAATGATCTTGATATATCAAAAAATACCTATTATATTCTGGCATCCTAGACGTGCTAAATAGGTATTAAACATTCAAAGGCGGCTGAAATAATTGTTTTTTCTGAGAATCTATACTTTCATCGCGATGATAATAGAGAAACACCTATCCTTCCTGCAGAGGGAGGAAGTCTCATGCGCAGGGTGCCACACCTGGCGGCAAGTTGATGCTGTCTGTGGCCGGGCGGGGACTTTCTTCTATTCATATAACTCTATTATATAGAGGGACGTAGGTAAAATTAATGAACCCAAAACCGTGAAAGATTTAATCCGGAGGAGTTGAAAATGAAAAAGCAGATTCTAATTCTAATTTCCTTCCTGTTCTGCATCGCCTCGTTCGCCATGGCGGGCGTTACGGGTAAGATCTCGGGCAGAATTACCGATGCAAATACCGGGGAGCCACTGGCTGGTGCCAATGTAGTTATTGAGGGTACCATACAGGGCGCTGCCTGTGATGCAGAGGGGGATTACTATATCATAAACGTAGCGCCGGGGACCTATGTTGTGACGGCCTCGATGATGGGATACGAAGCCGTTAGAACGACCGAGGTGCTGGTAAGTGTCGACCGCACCATCACGGTCAATTATCCCCTGAGAACCACCGTTATTGAACTCGCGGCGGTAACGGCAGAAGCCGAGCGGCGAGAAATTAGACTGGATGTGGCGCAAAGCCAGGTATCTGCCACCGGTGAGCAAATTTATGATGTGCCCCTGGTGCGCGATGTAGAAGAGTTTCTTTCATTACAGGCCGGGATTCAGCTTGATGATGGAGAGAATATAATCCGAGGCGGCGGGATGGATCAAACCCAGATGGTTGTGGACGGACTGCCGATGGTCAATAACGTGATGAACAGCCCGATGAATATCGTTAATCTCAGCGCTATACAGGAAATCACCATTATCAAGGGCGGGTTCCAGGCTGAGTATGGCAACCTTCGTTCCGGTATGATCAACATCGTTACCAAAGAAGGTCAAAGGGACTATCACGGTACAATTGATTACCGGTATACGGTACCGGCACAAAAGCACAGGGGCGCCGGCCTCTTTGATTGGGATAATTACTATCTACGCTCGTATCTCGATCCTGCTGTTTGTTGGGACGGGACTGCAAGTGGACCCTGGGTTAAATATACCCAGGACCAGTATCCTCAATTTGATGGATGGGATGATTATGCAGAGGGAAAGGCCATGACTGCGGATCAAGCGCAGAGATTGTTTATCTGGCAGCACAGGGCCAAGGGAAACGCGGAGCTTGAAATTCCCTCCTCCGAAGAGCTTGGCCATCCACATCCGGGAGAATATGGCAACAAACCGGATGTTAATATGGATTTAAGTCTTAGCGGCCCGGTACCGGTGATCGGCGGATTCCTGGGTGATATGACGTTCCTTATTTCGCACAGAGATTTTAAGGAACAATATGTTTATCCTACTGCTCGTGATTATGAATGGAACCGGAATACGTTTGTGAAGTTGACCTCGAGATTATCACCCTCCATGAAACTGGGTATCATATGGTCGTTTGGAATAAATAAAAGGGCGGGATCGGCGACCGCCCAAGGGTTAGGGGGTATGGATGGTAGAGGAGCGTATTTTCCTCATGACGGAAGCCCTATGGATGTTACCCAGAGAATGATTGGATTGACCTTTGATCACGTTTTGAGCCCCAGCACATTCTATAACCTCAGAGTTTCACAGGTTTTTGTTGAAAATGATGTGCATAGTGCCAGAACATTTCGAGATGTTGCTGAACAATACGTAGATGCGAATGAAAACGGAAAATATGATGCCGGCGAAGAGTGGACTGACGGCAATCCCGATGGTGTGTATAATGAAGGTACAATGTGGCCCGTTGCAGGTGCAGATACAACGATGGATGAGCGGCCGTGGGGCTGGTACTGGGTGTCGGGATATCAATATGCGTTAGTGGATAAGATGGTCATCGGCGGTGTCGGTGCTGGTTACTACGATTTGACTACGATAAACACCACCAACGTGAAATTTGATCTTACCAGCCAGATTACCAAGCGCAATCAGCTAAAGACCGGTTTTGAATTGGTTCTTGATAAGTACGATATCTACAGGGGATCGGGAGTGGCAGACCAAATTCCCTTAGATCCCACTGACGCTGCTGTATCTGATTGGCAGCAAAGCCCGATACGTGGTGGCGTCTATATCCAGAACAAGTTCGAGTACGAGGGAATGGTTGCTAATATTGGTTTAAGAGCTGATTTAAATAAACCGAACACCGGCTGGTATACGGAAGATCCGTATTCGGATTATTTAGGAAAAGTATTTCTGGGACCTGATATTTATGTGAGAAAAGATTTGTTCCTGGATACTGTGGAGGATACACCTGTTGAAGGTAAGTTGACCCTCTCGCCGCGTTTAGGGATATCTCACCCGATCTCTGACGTTTCGAAGCTCTTTTTCAGTTACGGGCATTATTATTCAATGCCTTCTTCCGGGGATATGTTTCAGGTCAACTGGGGCAGCTCTTCCCAAGGAATCCGCAGGATGGGCAATCCGGGTCTCGAAATGCCCCGGACCATTGCCTACGAGCTGGGATATGAGCACGAAATCGCTAATCTGTTCCTGGTCAGCTTAACGGGTTATTATAAGGACGTGAGTAATCAGATCGACGATACAGAGTGGGAAAATTTAGATGGAGACGTGGGTTACCAGATAGCCGATAACATTCACTATGCGGATGTCAGGGGCTTCGAAATGGAATTGCGCAAGAATTATGGAAGGTGGATCACTGGATGGGCTAATTATACCTATCAGGTAGAAACAGAGGGTCTTATTGGACGCGAGGCTAACTTTGAGGACCCGATACAGCAGGCCCAATATGGCTTACAGAATCCCGTCCAGGAGCGGCCCATGCCCCGGCCTTATGCAAATGCCATGCTCATTGTCCGGACGCCCTTACAGTGGGGGCCGAGTGTTGGCGGTATGTATCTTCTTGATCAGTTGAGCGCCAGCCTGCTGTTCCATTACCGTTCGGGTAGTTATCTGACCTGGGAACCCGTGGAACCATTTACACTGGAGAATAACCTGCAGTGGAAGAGCGAGTATTATTTTGATGCCAGGTTTAAGAAAACCCTCAGCGTCGGCAGAAATGACTTTGAATTCTTTGTCGATGTCGTGAATCTGTTTGACGTTAAATATCTGAGGGACTGGGGTTTCAGCGATGATACTGATCGCAGGAATTATCTGAGATCACTGCATCTGCCCATGTATGATGGAGATAAATATCAGGCTACAGGAGGGTACACGGGCGGTGATGATCAAGTGGGAGACGTTAAGAGCGATAAGGACTACATCGACATGCCGAACAGGGACTTTACGGCCTGGAATACGCCCCGGAGCATCACGTTAGGGTTCAATTACAGTTTTTAATTAACAAGAGTTGAGTAAAGCATTACATTTAACAAAGAGGCTAAAAAGATGATGAAACGTACCAATATCAACATTCATAATACGTTGTTATGTCTGCTGGTTCTCCTGTTTACGTGTCAATATGCACATGCGCAGGGAATCAGGAAGTACATAAGGGTAGGGACTGTTCATGCAAGGGTTGTGGATAGTGGTGATGAAGGTGAGGGAAGCTGGGGCTGGGGAGGCGCCAATGTGTACTATACCGGTTTTCTTGAGGGTGGTTTGTTTTCCAGTAAAGCCATATACCTGGGCACTAAAAGCTTCACGGATGTAGACGGTGTAACTTTCGAGCCCAAGCTGAGCGGTCATGGACAGTGGACGTGCGATGATGTGCGCATTTTAATGCCCGTGCCGGACGCGGATGATTTCACTATTCACAAATACCTGAAGTATGACCCGGTGTCGATTACCGTTGATGAGAATGAGCTGCAAGCAGAATATCCCACGAATGCCTCTGATCATGTTGGTGGTGCCGCGGGTAATGCGGATGCGATGGTTGAATCATGGATCAACTCTGACATGGGGATTACGATTCATCAAAGGGTTTTTGCCTATAGTAATGTATACCATGATGACTATCACATCTATGAGTGGACCTTCAAGAATACGGGCAATGTAAATATTGATTCGGATATTGAACTGCCAACCCAGGTCCTGGATAGCGTTTACTACCTGAGACAAATACGGCCGTTCGAGTGGCGGAAACCATGGATGAGCTATTACGGGGAAATGCCCGAAGATACCCTGAGGTTGATGTGGGGCTATCCCATGAGACAAAAAGACGCCGAGTGGGACGGGTTAGGTCGTGTTGATGAGCAGACCGGATTTATTGATAAACCCTGGTTTACCGGTGAAGGCATCCTGTTTGCCAGCGCAGAGGTAAATGACATGACCAATAACGACCCGAACCAGCCCCACATGACCGGTTTCTACGATTGTGACCTGGAAATGGTTACCATCAATTCCCTGGAGCAGACTGAGGAACAAACCGAAGACCTTTATGGGATAATGAGGTTTGGTTTCGGAAGCGGCTTCGCCCGCGTGGATAACGACCAAAATGAAGCTGCCAGACCGGGGTATCATGACGTGGAACCGGACGAAAAAGGAAATAAGTTTGCCGATTATGAAGTCTGGTGGGGATATACCCTGTCGGGTTTTTGGGCTGTTGGACCTTATACTTTAGCACCAGGTGATTCCTTTAAGGTAGTCTGGGCGCAGGTAGGAGGAATGATATCGGCTGATAAAGGTTGGGAAATTGGACGGCAATGGAAAAAATCATTATCAACTGGTGTTGACGTTACACCGCCGCCGGGTATGGTATACAATGCAGACCGTACACTCTGCGTCGACAACTTAACTGCTATCTATGATAAATATCCGGAGCTGTATGCGTCGGATGAAAAAGCATCCGCGAGAAACAACTGGGCTAAGGACTGCTGGGTCTATACCGGCAAGGATTCCATGTTCCAGAATTTCGCGGCTGCCCAGTGGGCCTATGATAACAATTACATTGTCCCTGAGGCGCCGCCGCCGCCGTCTATTGAGGTTACGTCAAAACCGGGCGAAATAACAATTGAGTGGGGCACTGAATCCGAGGCCGCTGCTGATTTAGCCGGCTATAGAGTATACCGGTCAGGAGGATCATGGTACCCTCATCTCCCCTATGGGGAAACGTTATTTATAGGCGGCTGGGAACGTATAGCTGATGTTGGTCCGGGTATTTACAGTTATGCTGATCTTGATGCCGCTCGCGGTGCTGCACAACATTATTATGTGGCCGCGTATGACGATGGCTTAACCAACGCGGCGGATTTTGACGGGGTAACTCGAAGTCTTGAAAGCAGTATGTTTGCGAACGTGACGAAGAGGCCCGCATATCTCTACGGAGCGCCAAGTACAGTTTTAAAAGATATCCGCATTGTTCCGAATCCCTTTAATCTTGCCGCATCCGAGCTGCAATATACTGGTGAGACTAATAAGATCATGTTTTTGAATATTCCAGGAGAGTGTACCATCAGGATTTATTCCGAAAGCGGCGATTTAATACAGACGATTGAACATATCACGGTAGGAGATTTTCCTACTGGTGATAAATCCTGGGGAGAGTTACCAGAGCAACATTCGGCCACACTCTCCGGCCAAATCATTGTGAGCGGGGTATATATTGCTCACATTGAAACTCCTGGCGGAGAAAGCGTTTTCAAGAAATTTGTAGTGGTAAGGTGATAATATCGGACTTTGCGCAGGACTCAGTCTATAATACTTGAGTTAAAATTAGAGGTGTAATACAATGAAAAAACTGGCTTTGATCTTAACGGTGGTCTTATTCTCAACGGTGTTTGTAACGCCCGCCCATTCAACCATGAAAAAACTAGCCCAGACCGGATTTCAGTTTTTAAAGGTTGATCAAAGTGCCCGGGCTGCTGCGATGGGCGGAGCACTCATGTTGGTCGGGGAAGGCGCCGATGCCTTGTTTTACAACCCCGCTGGAATGGTTATGATGCCTAAAAAGGTCGACTTTTTTGGCAACATGACCATGTGGATTGCCGATATAAACTATAATGCGATGGGGGCTGTAGTCAACCTGGGAGCAATTGGCACCGTTGGTATTAGTGCCATCATGTGTGATTATGGCGTGATCGAAGGTACTCGAGTTGCGGCAACTGGCCTGGGCTACGTAGAAACTGGAAATCTTAAAGTTGGAGCTTATGCAGTAGGCATAGGCTATGCCAGAAGTCTGACAAACAAATTTACCGTCGGCGGCCATGTGAAATATGTGGGACAGCAGCTGGGCGAGAGTCTTATGCCTGATGAGACAACTAAAGAAAATAAAGTTGCTGACCTGGCGTATGATTTTGGAACGATATTTTACCCTGGATGGCAGAGTTTAAGGTTCGGCATGAGTATCAGGAATTTTTCCAGAGAGCTAAAATATGAGAAGGAAGGGTTTCAATTACCCCTGACATTCACGATCGGCGTAGCGATGGATATTATGGATCTTGTTGGTGAGCACAGCAGTCCATTACTTATCGCCATT
>SDBT01009196.1_pt1 | contig 16064 bp, 24 predicted proteins | sample 2277101 | NCBI WGS metagenome assembly SDBT01 (sample SAMN10404973, study PRJNA504765) | marine sediment metagenome | isolation source: marine sediment core GS10_PC15, 103 cmbsf | place: Arctic Ocean: Southern Knipovich Ridge | collected 2010 | reverse complement strand
CGCCACGTCTTCATCGACGTAAACGCCTTGCGTGTTGACGTAGAGCAGGGGGTCGCCGAGATAGAATTCCATGCCGACGATGTAGTTCACACTCGGGTCGCCGGTAAGGATTTCCTGAAGGAACCCCAGCAGCACGCCGTCCTGGGAGCCCTCCATCGTGTCCGCCTTCACTCCCATGCGAGCGTTCCACGGGACCGAAACGGTGAACTGGAAGTCGCTGGCAACGACGGCGCGTTTGATGGCGCCGAGACTCCCGGAGTGGGTCACTTCGGCGAGGATGCGCTTGTGGCGGACTTGCCACCGGCTTATGTCCAGAAGGCCCTCGCGCTGCACGAGTGTCAGCTCATCGCCCGGCGATCCCAGCAGCTTCTTGGTTATCCGCAGGTGGCCACCCATCCCGGAGATAGGCCGTTGCCGTCTTTCAATCCGTCCCATGATGGCTTTCTCCTAAACTGGGCCGGTGACGATCCGGGCTCGGAACGTGGCCGGGAGGGTCGCGTGATCGTTGGAAACGAGCAACGTGGTTCCATCCTCCAAGAGCGGGTTGCGGATTCCGCTCGGCAGCGTCCAGAGAACCGGGATGTTCGCGACCAGCCGGCACATAAGCGCCGATCGGACCGGCATAAAGGTACACGCCGCGACGCCGGCTTCGACCACCACGGCCTCCTCGACCACCACGGTCGTGTCGGGAGCCACAAAAGTCGCGCTGGTCACAACAGCGATTTGGTTGTTCGCCGCGCTGGTCGCCTCTTGGATGAGGATCTGATCGAACTCGGCCAGCCAGGAAACATCCTCGGCAACCTCGAACTGCCCGGGGGCACCGGCCACCGTGAAGTCATCGCCGGCGTCGATGTCGTGTTTGATTCCCATCGCCTCGATCTTGGTCGCCAGGCACGCGGCCCCGGCCCCGGCCTCGACTGTATCGAACACTTCGATCACGGCAACGTTGATGACCCCGAGTTGCTGGATGACCTCGATGGTCGTCACCCCGGCCGCGAAAGCGGTGGCGATGACCGTGTAGAGGCCGTCGTTCGCGGGCGTGGTACATCCCTCGATCCAGAACGTATCACCCGGGAAAATCCAGGCGGTCTGATCCAGTAGGATCGTGAACGTCCCGCCGACCCGCGTGACCGTATCGCCGAGCGTGGCAATGTCCTGAATCACCCAGGGCCCGCCGCCGGACAGTCTGACCAGGCCGTCCTGATCGGATTGCATCAACAAGGCGACCAGATCGGCTTTCTCGAAGTCGCCCATGACCACCGCCTGATCGGCCGCAGCCGCCAGGATGGTGTCGTTGATGAACTCGACGTTGGTTGATTCGAGACTTTCGACGCCCGACAGGTAGGTCTCGTTGCCCACCCTCAAGCCCTTCGTGGCATTGCTTGCAATCGCCATTGGGCATTTCCTTTCTGATTATGCTTCGTATTCGTTCACCACGATCAGCCACGTCGCGCGGCCGACCATCACGTCTTTTCCAAACTCTTCGGTATCGTCTTCGGTCAGGGTGGAGCCGGTTGGAAGCGTAGAGATCACCGTGCCGAGGTCCGTTCCAGTCAGGGGCCCGCCGGTGCTCCGGTTCATTAGTGAAGCGAAGGCTTGGAGAATCACGCCCACGTCCCTCGCCCGCTGCTTTCCGTACACCGTCAATGACAACTCGTACTGGACAAGTGCCCCGCCACCCGAGTCGTATTCCCGTTCCTTTTCCTCCACGGTGAACGCCGCAAAGGGACGGACGGCGCTTGTGTCCGCCCGGCCATAATGCACGTCCGAAAGCCGGGCGGTCAGGCGCGCGTCGGCCGCAACGCTTGCCTTGAAATTCTTGGCTATGACGGCGTTCAGGGCCATGCTCAGCTCACTCCATGATGTGGCAGATAATCAAGGACAGTTCGTCGATCCGCTCCCGGTTCTCCCAGGACTGGACGGTATACATGATCGCCGTATCGTCCCGCAGCACGTCGCCGTAGTTCAGGTCGATCTCTGAGGCCACGAAAATGTGGAACACCCGATCGAAGACCCGCTTGCCCATCACCTCCACAATCTCGCCCGGCATGGGCTGGATGCGGCAGGCGATGTCCGTGAAGGCGGGATCGGCCGTGCTGTTAACGACGAACCGCGAGCCCTCTTCATCGACCACCGTGATGGCCGGGTATCGCGTGATGGATCTGTCTGCCCCGAAGACCCCCGGGAACAATTCGATACTCGCCAGCCGGCACGCGCAGCCGAAGTAATCGTTCAGGAACGGCTTGCGGATCGCGAGGATGGTGAACACGTTTCCACTGCCATCGACAATATCCTGCCCGACACGCGGCTCAGCGATGAGTACGCCGGTCGGGATCTGCCATTCGACGTTTGCGTGCAAGTAGATCCCATCGGTGGGCGCCCCCTCGGCTTCCTCTATGTCGGATCGGTAGGCGCTGGTCACGGCAACCCCGTTAACCGTGACAGCCTCCAGGCCGTCGAAAACCAGGTGTTCTTGTGACAGGTTAAGGGCCATCGTTCAACCTCGTGAGGAAGTGCGGGTCGGGGCTGAGCGGTTTCGGCAGGCAGTAGTTCCAGATTTCGACAAGGGCCAGCTTGCCGTTGAATGAAGAGATGCCGTTCTGTGATGCACCGATGAAGAGCGGGCCGCCTGTTTGAGGCATCACATTAGGTTCGGCGTCATCTAGGATCAAAGCACCGTCAAGCCAGATTCTCGCGCGGCCGTTGCCGATGGAGAAGACCAGATCGTACCACGTCGCCGCTGCAATCACGCCGGCAACCGAGTGAATACGCCAAACGCCGTCGTTGAATTCGATTCCCAGAACGCCACCGACTGCCGTAATGAAGGCATCATAGTCCGCGTTCCCCGCAACAGGTCCCTTGGCCAGAATGTAGCTATCCGCAAGGATCGCCTCACTCCGAAACACCACCCGGACCGTCAACTCCAGCGGCTCCAGGTTCGCACGAGACGGGACGAGGATGTGAGAATTGTTTACGGGGAAGTTGATGACCAATCCGAGGTGCGAGCTTTCCCAGTTGGCCACGGCGATGTTCGTGAACGCGCCCGCCGGCCCGAGTCTCGTGCTATCGTACAAGGCCAGCGCGCCCGGGCTCTGATTGATCGGAGCGAAGCGCGCAACCAGGCCACGGTAGCCTTCGCGGTTCAGGGCCTCGCCCGGCATCCGCACAACGCCTTGTCCTGGGCTGGGGATGGTGCTCATGCGTCCTCTTCCACGATCGGAGTGAAGGTGAGCCGGTGCGAATCGTCGTCACCTTCCAGGGCCTGGTTGCTGGCGTTGACGACTACGGGGACACCGTATCGGATCGGCGGACTGAAGATGAAGGTCCCGCGCTGAACCGTGCCGTCTGCGTCCGGGGTCAGGATGATCGACCCGACGTGGATCAGTTGCAGCTTGCTCTGCGCGACGGTGCCCAGTGCCGAGCCGGTGTAGGCCGCATCGGCCCCGCTGACTCCGCCGGTGAACGTGGTGCCGTCGGGCGAGGGACACCACCACAGTTCGACCACCGTGCCGGCCACGGGTGCCACGTCCATATTGATCTGAAGCTCGACAAGGAACTTCGGTCGGCTTCTGATTCGCCCGCCGACAAGACTCGTGACGGCCAGGTCGCCGACAACGCCCATCCGCCCGGCCCCAACCCCAAGACTGGCCAGCGTGATAGCGTAGTCCCCGCCCGCGTTGCGCCACACGATCGGCGTGCCGTGGTAGATGTATTTCTCTTGAAACACGATTCGCTCCTATCCGAAGGCTGTGGTTTGGATTTCGACGGCACCCTGCGCGATGAGGATCTGCTGCGTCAGGTCCTTGATCTGCGCGACCAGGCCCGCGCGGTACGAGTCCCAAGAAACGGAGCGGCCTGCTACGCTGTAGCTGGGCTGCGGGTTGACGGACTCAGTCGCCAACTTCGCCGTGAGCGCGTCCCGCGCGGTCGTCAAGTCGGCAAGGAAGGTCATCGGTTCACCTCACGGGTAAAGCAGATCGACGGCCGAATCGACGGCCGCCTGCAGGTAAACGTCCGAGATAGCCAGGATTTCGGTGATGGTCATCTCATCGTCAATACCGCCCAGCAGAAACGACAGCATCCGCTTGGCTTCCGTCGCCGCGACGGATGGCGTCAAGGCCGCGTCGGCCCACTCCGCCCTGCCCAAAGGTTCGGACGGTGATTCCAGCACCGTCCGGGCCTTGATGAGGATCGCCACTTCCAAGCGGTTCCGAAGTGGCGAATCGGAAAACAGGTTCCGCAATTCTTCATACGTGGCCATGGTTCCCTCTGGGGTTATGCCGTGCCGTCAGAACGGATCATCAAGCGGGGCTCCCGGACGCCCGGCACGCCCTTGTAAGAGACCTTGAACCGCATCAGGATGTCCTGAGTGAACTGCGCCTCGTTGTTCTGCGGAGCCTCTTCCACGGTCAGCGGCCAGATTTCCTTCCACACGAAAGCAGCTTTCGGCTTGCCGATGAACCAGAAGGCGTCGACCTTGGCGCCGTCCGTGTCCAGACCGTTCGCGTCATCGGCCGTCAGCAGCAGGTCGCGCAGCCACTCGTTGGTCAGGACCTTCAGCGTGAACGGAATCCGGTTCTTGCCAATGCTCTGGATACCCGGGGCGGCCGCAATGTTTCCATCCCTGATTTCCGTATCGTGGACGATCGCCCTCGCGAGCCAGAGCAGGGCGGGCACAACCACGAGCGTGTCGGGCGTGTGTCCGAGCGGTTCCCCGGTGGCCGGGTCGCGCATGCGGCGGAAGGCAGTCTCCGCGGCCTGAATGTCCGTGTAGTTCGCCAGGGCGTCCGTGATGATGTTGTCGAACCCCATGTTCGTGTCGTGGTACGTGATCCGGGCCTCGCCGTTTCGCACGTAGGGGTTCACGGCCCCGATGAACACGTTGAGGATCGCCTTCTCACGCCGGATCGCCAGGCCGGTTCCGATGCCCCGGGCCCTCTCGACAAGCAAGCCGGTCCGATCGGCAATGATCATTTCCTTGGTGATCCCCAGGATACCGCCATGTTTCGCGGCCCGCGGGATCTCGACGTACTCTTCCGACAGGCCAATCAGCGGGTACGGTTCGCTTTGCTTGATCTCTTTCTCGAACTCATCCGAGGCGTTGGAAATGCCCGGGACGATTTCCGCGTTCTGGAACTGGCTCGGCATGATCGTAACCAGTTCGTCGCCGATCAGCGTGTCGAGCTTCATCGCCTCGTTGATCGTTGAGAAGATGAGTTGGCCCGTGATGTGGCTGAATGCCGCCGTATCGACCGCATCGACCGCCTCGAAAACCCCCTCGGATCGGCTGCGCGGGTCGCACAGCCGGACGAATTCGTGTCCGTCTGGGATCAGGTTTTCGGCCAGATCCCTCAGGCTGAAATCGAGCATCGAGAATTCGCCTTTCGCGACACTCTCGTTGATGTGGTGGAGGGTCCAGGCTCGGCCCTTTTCCTTCCAGAGCTTCTCTAAGTCTTTCGCTGAGACCAGCATGGCTGACCCCTCCTATGTGAAAGTCGGTTCAGTTTCAGCTTACACTGGTTCGCGCAGCTGCTCGCACTTCAGGTAATCGACGTTCAGGAGCACGATATCGGTCAGGTTCTCGGCGACAACCCCGAAGTTCATCTGGCCGGTGGCGATCGCCTGGGCGAGCGTGATCCGATAGGCCCTGTTCATCACGTGCTTTGCCACGAGGATTCCGTCGATCCAGAACCGGACCTCAGCGTCCATCAGCGTCGGCAAAGCACCGGCAACGCCCGGCACGAGATTCGTGGGCATCCACTCGGCGACAAGCTCGCGGTGGTGGCCGTCCGTGCCATCGTCGATCTTCCAATCCTGACCACTGAGATTGGCCACGTTGGCCGCACTCAATTCGGTGATCTGCTCCTGATCGTTGAAGCCACTGATCGCGTGCCAGTATTGATTGAAGACGACCCCGCCTGCCTCCGGGCAGAAGAAGCCGAACTTGCTGTCCCCGGTGGCCGCTCCGCCCACTCGCATCCCGCCGCCGGCCGCCACGAATTCCGTCGCCGTGTCCATGTCCTCCATGCAACCAGCGAAGACATTCAGCTCCTGGACTACGGCGGCGGCCAGTTCCGGCTCCAGAATGACCTTGAAACGGATCGGGCGGCCGTTGGCGAACTGGAAAAGCTCGTTGGTAGTCACCCAAGACATATACTCATCGGCCGCCGCAGTGTACGTCCAGATCGATCGGCCGTGCATGGGAGGCCCATCGGCAATTGCGATCGCACCGACCGCATGCGTCGCAGTGAATCCGTTTTCCTTGGCAACGCCAGTGGCGAAGAGTCCGGTGTGGAAGTCCTCCTCGACGCCGAATACGTTTTCCCTGCGATAGTCAACCGGAAAGTTCCGCATGGTTTTCTTCTCCTATTTGAGTGAGAAGCCGCGGACGGCTCCCAGGAAATCCTCGTGTGTGTTGCCGACTGGGGCACCGCCCTCTTCGACGTTGCTCTCCAGGGCGACCAGCCGCCTGATCTGCTCCTTGCCTTCAGTCACCTCGGCCTTCTTCGCGTCCATCCCGGCCACGAGCCTATTGAGGGCCTCAAGTGTCTTTTTCTGGAATGTGTAGACGTTCACCACGCCTTCCTCGAAGAGGTTGTGCGTGGTCGCCGGGTTGTCCACAAGGTCGACGCTGTTCACCTCCAGGATGTTCGTGATGAGGCTGCCGTCTTCGTTCTTCTCCACCACGGCGTTGTGGGACAGGCCGAAGGATGCGGTCGGTGCTTCCTCCAGGATCTGCGCCGCGAGCGGGTGCGAAGATCGGACGTTCAGGTCGCCGAACAGTCCGTCGCCGTTGCTTTTCACGTTCTCCAGCGACCCGAAGTGGGCCCGCAGCATCCGTGTTCCGAGTTTTTTCTCGCGCGGGTCGGGGTGGCAAAGGAACACCGGGGCTCCCTCATACAGGCCGACTGCACGGGCCAGAACGTCGGTCGGGTAGGCGTAGCCGCGACGCGACTTCAACCCGACGATCTTGACCCCGCGGATCACGTTGCCTTCCACGGACGGCTTGGAATACTCCAGGACGTGTTGGGTCTGCTTACTCATGTTACCCTTTCCCTCATAACTGCGTTGGATTGAATGTGCCGCTCGACGGCCGGCGGCAACTTGTCGAACACCGGGGAACAATAATCGTCGCCGCTCATGCCAGTGGAGTCTCGCCACTCCCACACAAAGTCTGTTTTCCGAAGTCGGATCGTCCAGTGCCGTTCAAGCAGCCACTCGATCCACTCAAGGGTATTCATGCGACCCGTTCCCCTTCTGGTTTGGGTGAGACTTTTCCTTGCTCTTCGCTATCCGCTTCTGGATCGCCTCCGAACATATCTTGCGGTGTTTCCGGTGGGTCCTCTTCGAGGAATTTCTGCTCCTGTTCATGGTCCAGGTCCTCGCGTCGAGACCACGTCTGCTTGGACAGAATCCGGGCACCGTGCAGAATATCGTTGCGTTCGGTCTCTTCCGCGAGCTTGCGTGGGATGACCGGCGGGGCCTCGGCGTCGACATCGATCTTATCCAGCACCGTGTCGCTGGCCGCCCCGAGCTGGCCGGTGGCCGCCGCGTACTCAAGCACGCGCCGCATGATGGCCTCATACGCGAGCTTGTAGTGCCACTGCCGAGTCGTCATCCCACGAACGAACGGCGCTTCGACCACAAGGTTGCTGGCCAGGTTTGCATTGCTCGAATCACCAGAGATCAGAGCTTCTGGGATTTGCCACCGTACCCCGATGGCCCGAAGCGCCGCCTGCAACACGTCGATCAGGCTGCCCTGCTGAGAACCGATCGGCCCGCCCTTGTACGTCATGCCGTGCGACACGTCCAGCATGACCGGCCCATCGTACCGTGAGGTAGGGACAACCTGGCCACTCTGGGTTACGCCGCGGGCGTCGGTCACCGCGACCGGACGGCTGGGCGTCATGCCCTCGGGATGCTCGCGAATCCAGGCGATCGCGGCTTGCACGGCGGCCGACTCGCGCAGGTTCCGCAGCAGCTTCCGTGTGGAATGGATGTCGTTGGCCGTGGAAAAGAAGTCGGACACGCCCCGCTTCGCCGTGCGATCGACCCACTCCGTCTTGATGTGGATCATTTCCTCGGCCGGGATGAACTCGCCTTGGTTCTGGGCGTCGCTGTAGTTCGAGACGACCCAGTAGCCCTCGGGCCGCGACGTGTCTTGTTTCGGCGTGAGGATGCCGTACTTCCAACTCATGCTCGGATCGACGCCCAACTGCGAGAGGATGCTGCCGGTGTCTTGCGGCTCTTTCACTTGCTCGGGCTCGATCGACCGAAGCCGCAGCGACCCCGTCGCCTCATCCGGTTCCATGTAGATGAACGCCTCGCCGTCGCGTCGGGTCCGGCGGAAGATTTCGGTCTCCCAGCGATACCACTCGTTGGCGACCATGAACTTGTCGATGACCTCTTGCGCCGCGATCACGAGCGGGTCTTCGGGCTCGGGCTCGACGGGCTCGGCCGGCTGCCCTTCCTCCGGCTCAGCGGGTGGCTTCTTCGGTGGCTTCTTCGCACTCTTTTTCAGCGTTACCTTGTACTCAAATCCAGTGAAGATAGCGAATTGCGACAACACGTCCAGCACGTTTGACGCGGTACTGCAAAGCCCTTCCAGCAGCCGGGCCGCGTCGATAATTTGCCAGTGCTCCATCTCGGTGCGGTAGAAGGGCGGATAGTCCCCGTGCCGACGGGAGCCGGGCCGGGCCGTGTGGAAACCGAAGCTGTGTTGAAATAGGTCATTGGCCGTCGTGTTGATGCCGGGGTTGACCCGTGACGTGTACGGGTCGGACGATGCCCACGAGTCCTCGTAAGCCTGGGTCTTGGCCTCTTGCTTTTGCATCGCGGCAACCACGTTCTCCTCGCGGCGCAGAAGGATGACTTCCTTCTCGACTTGCAACTCTTTCAGTCGCGTCGCCTTGCGCTTGCTCATTTCTGCCTCGTCAACGACTGGAACTCTTCCAGGGAAATGTGCGCTATGGCTTCGCCTTCGCCCGTCTCGAACCTGTCCGGGAGCATCTTGCTGCTGCCGTCAACAAGTTCCCTGATCTTGAACTGGCGTTCGCCGCACAACTCGACTGTGTCCGGCAGATCAACGATTACCTTGCGGAACATAACCTTGCCTTTGCGTTCTGTCATCTTGGGTCTCCGTGTCGTCTATGGGTGTCGGCAGCCCTTCGACGTGTGGTCGCCATAGCGCCCGAAATGATGACGTAGGGCCGGTGGTAGAAATGCGCCCAGACGTGCCGTCCCGCCGATGCGGACCGCTTGAGGGATTCGTACTGTGTTTCCGACGTGCCTGGGTAGTAGCAGGTCACGCCGTCCAAGAACTCAATGGCCACGGCCGGCGGCAACTGGCCAACAGCTACCAGGTGGACCGCGCGGATCCACGTTGACGATCGGGGGTAGCTTTCCAGGTACTGGGTGAACTTTGCGTAGAACTTCGCCGCTTTTGCTGTGGTCACGATCCGATGCAAGATGCGGCCTGGCGTGTACTGCGACAGGACGAAGTTCATGCTAGTGGGCGGTCGGCCGCCAAGCTTTGTCGGTCTGCCCCGAGTTGTCGGGCGCCCACCCCTGCCAACCGCGAACAGGGCAGCACTACGGAGGAAGCGCTGCAGCTTCGGGTCACGGATGGCCCTCGGGATACGCCGTGCTGCACCAGGTCCGCGGGGGCGTGGGCCGGGTGGCCTACGAGTCGGGCCGCCACCGATCACGTCGCCGGCGGCCGTGCCCTTGGTCGGGGCTCCGAATATGGATCGCTTGGCCATCACCTATGATCCTTGACGTATCGCAGCATTTCGTCGATTGCCCGGGTAAGCGTTGTTTGAGCTTCAGTCAGCTTCTGCGCGTACGTGCGCATGAATTTCAGGTGTGCCAACACCACCACCAACAGGCAGCCGATGGAGAAGATAGCGAGGCCATAATCCGCAAGCGGCGTGCCTTTGGATACTTCCAGTTGTGCGAGAATCAGCATGCGTACTCCTGAAAGCGGTCAATTCATAACCACAAAACGCGGTTTCTATAACCTAAAACGCAGTTTCCATAACCTACACTGCGAGGGGTTCGTGTCGTGATGGTCGCTCACGATCAGTGCTCCCGGTTTCAAGTTGTGCCACGAGCCGGGTCAGCATTTCCAGGGCGTCCGGCCCATCGTCGTGTGCCCCGGTCGGAAACTCACGTAGCTGCCTCACGATGATCTTGTTCGCCGGCGTGCTGCGGAATCGGATCTTGCCTTGGGCCAGCAGGTGGCTCAGGCTCATGCGGATCCTGGCCTCTTTATTCTCGACGTTCACGTGTTTGAAGATCGGGCAGGGCAGGGCCTTCGCATCGCACTTCGCGACGATGTTATCCGCGATGACCTCTTGGAAGTTGTTCGTCTCGCAAATGAAGGCGTCCGGCTTGTGACGCTCCACCATCGCCACGGCCTGATCCTCGACAACGCTCACGGGTGCCGTCTCCATGAAGCTGTCGTCGATCCAGTAGACGCCCGCCCGGTCCAGCACGCAGAAGAGACACGCAGCATAATCTCCCGTGCGCTTGTCGCTCCCGCAGCTCGGGTCGAATGACAGCAACCTGAACCGGACAGGCGTCAGAGGACGTTCCCCGCTATACATGATCCCGTCGAAGTACGAGTCCGGAAAATCCTTGAACGCCGGATCGCCCATCGGATCGTTTTGATAGAGGCAGTACCATTGCCAGCTCTTCTCGCTGATCGTCAGGCCGTTGCGGATCTTCTTCAGTTCGGCGAGGTCGTACCGCTCGGGCCAGAGGGCGTGCTGCGTGCCGTCGTCATCCTCACGGATCGCGGGGAAGTGGACGACGCGCCACTTCTCGTTATCCGGCAGCTCATCATTCATTTCGATCAGCCGGCCGGACAGGTCTTCAGGATGACGTCGTGACATGACTACGATGCACTTGCCATCGGGTTCAAGCCGCGTCATTATTTCGGACCAGAACGTCGAGAACATCTTGTCGCGCTGGGTTGGGCTCTGGGCCGTTGCTTGGTCCTTCACGAGGTCATCACACACAATGAGGTCGGCACCGCGACCTGCGAGAGAACCGCCGACACCCAGGCCACTGAAAGTGCCGCGGCTCCCACGCATACGAAAGAACTGCCGGCCGGCGAAGTCTGGATTCACCTCGACGCCGGTGAGCGGCGGGCCCCACTCATTGACAAGCGGCAGGACCTGGCTCCCCCACTCGAGCGCGAGGCTCTCGCCGTAGGAGAGCAGCAGCACCCGGAAGCCGACCATCGTGATGAGGCACCACGCGGGCAGCAGGTACGAGCAGTAGTGGGATTTGCCGTGTCGCACTGGCATTTCGATCACGAGCCTATTCTTCCCTGGGGTGAACATCGTCTCCATTACCGCCGCCTGGAGCACCTGGAGGTGGGCCGGAAATTGATAGTCGGGATACGCCAACCGCCCCAGGGTCGACGGAAGAAGCACGGGATGAGCTTGCCTGATCGCCGTTGCCGTGGCCTTGTCCATTTCCATTTCGGAGCCTCTCGTGCATGACCTCGAGCGCGAGCGCAGCCTTGCGTAGAACGGGATCGCGGAGGGCCTCGAACTGGTCGGGCGTCTGGTAGACAACCTCATGCGAAACGTGAAGCTGCCGGGGGGCGTTCAGGCCGAGCAAGGCCGTCCGCTGGGCGATGGCCCGCAGTCTGTCGGGGCCTTTAAGCTCCTCGACGCAGGCATCGAGCTGTTGAATAGTCCGGTCAAACCACTCCCCCCGCGTTTTTTCTGACAGGGCAAGGATGGCTTTCTCGGCTTCCTTGCACCACGTCATCGCGGTGGAACGCTTGATCTTGAACTGCTTGATGACGACGGCCATCGCCTCTTCCCGGCCCTTGAAAGCCAGGAGGCGGACCATCTTGTCAATCCGCTTCACCTTGTCTATTCGGGCGACTCCCATATCCGCATGGTAGCCGCGGAAATAGGCAGGGCAAGCCCAAGACTTAGGCTACCCCCAGAGAGGAGGGTCATAGAACATCGAGCCATCGCAGCATAATCACGGCAAGCCAGACGCTGCCGGCAAAAACTGCCACCGAAATCGCAGCGCCGATGAGCCACACAAACAGCGAAACGACAATTGATTCCCACACTTTCATGGTCACATACTCCCTTCGTTGGGTTACCTCAAAAACTGCTGGCACCAGTAGATCGAACCGCCGGGCGTGCGGAACGCGGCCGCTCCGATCCGCCGGTAGCCCCCGTTCAGGATGTTCGCCCGATGGCCGCGTGAGTTCATCCAGGCGGTGACCACCTCGCGGCTGTGATCCTGCCCCATCGCGATGTTCTCGGCGACGTTCAGCCGGGTGTGAACCATCCGACGCCGCCGGGTCATCCACGAGGCGTGATCCCGGGCCGACTTCATCAAGCCCCGGTCGATGACCAGCGGCGCGAGCCCACGCCGGACCCGCTCGGCGTTCGTGTACTTGACGATGTTCCGCTCGATCGCCAAGAGTTGAATGTCGGCCCCGTGGGCCACGCCGCACAGCAACAGAGCGGCAACGCAAAATAGTGTCCTAAGCATCGTGTTCCTTTCGCCGCTTTACTGCGGCTTCGCAAGTTCGGCAAAGTAACCATTCTCCATCAGGCGTGCGACACGAATCGCACACAGGGAGACCGCACAACGCGCACCAAGTTATCCCACTATCGAACGGGCCTTTGCCGCACTCATTGCAAACCAAACCCATCATTTTTCCTTTCGCCGCTCTTCCGCGGCTTTGTCTGCGTCTGCTTCATCGAACCCGTACTGCCACTGACAGCCGTGTGTTGGACAGTACAATCCCCAAGCATCTTGCTTCAAGTTGGCTCCGCAGAATTTGCAGCGCATCACTCACGCTCCGCCGCCCATGCGGCCTCGATCAATCGTTCGGTTTCAGCGTCCCACTCCCGAGCCGTACTGTCCACTTCCGTGGGTGAAGGATTGAGTCCTCGAAAATGTTCGGCCAGCAATTGCTGCCGAAGGGACCGAATAATTTCCCGTAGCTGCTCGATCTCATCCGCTGCTTCTCGTACAGTGTCCCTAGTGCCCATTCCACTGATGGACTCCTTTGCAACAATCGAACGCAGCCGCTTACATGACTCACTCATCCGCCACGCTCCGCCGCCTGTGCGACCTCGATCAATCGTTCGGTTTCAGCGTCCCAGTCTTGACGCGTCCTGGCCAATTCCACGGGATGAAGATCGAGTCCTCGGACGTGTTCCACGAGCTGTCGGTGCCGAAGGGACCGAATAATCTCCCGCAGCCGCTCAAGTCTGGCCTTTGCTTTCTGTGGCTCAGAATTACCCATCAGCCTCCTCTTTCTTCACGGTGAGCTTCTCTTTCTCGGAGTGTACAAGGCTGATCTTGTAGCCGCCGGAGATGAAGTACCTGATCTTCGCCTCCGTCATCAGCTCGATCAGCTCACCACGGGCCACGTTCTCGGCCTGCTGCTGCCGCATACGTTCGTAGAGCAGGCTACAGTAATCCTCCGCCTTCGCCTCGATGGCCTGGGTGGCCTTGTCGATCGTCCCGGGTATCCGTTGCTGCGTTTCAGTTGTCATGCCTTCACTCCTTTGGTTTGGGTTCAGAATAGAACGTCACCCGACAGGTCGGCCGGTACCGCCGGGCCGGTGACCGTGGCCACCAAAACACGGGCCTCACGCCAGCGGCGACGGGCCGCCGTGAACAACAACCGGGACGTGTACCGGCCAGCCCGCGCGTGATCGCCGGCCATGATGACCGGCAACCCGTGCGCGACCCAGCCGAGCAAGCTCCCGAGGGCGGAGGCGGCCGTCACTTTCGACCGCCACTTGCCCTTTTCGATTTCGGGCCACGTCGATTCGATGACCAGGGCCCGAGTCGGGTAGGCCAGCAGCCGTTGAACCTCCCGGTCGAACCGCTCACGCTCCGTGCCGACACAACTCAAAAAATCCCCGAGTGACTTCCGCTCGATGGCGACGACGTGCTCCAGGCCGGCAACGGAGTAGTCGCCCGTGGCCAGTGTGCCGGCCACGGTCCGCAGTGGTGCCAGGTCAAGCGGGAGTTGTTCCCGCGTGTCGATAACGGCCGTGACCTGTTCGGGCTTCAGTTCAGCCGGGAGGGGGCTTTTCATTGCAGATCGTCACCTTTCAGCCCCTCAATCTCGGCCCGCAGCCCCTCAATCTCGGCCCTGAGCTGCTTAAGCTCAGTACGGAGCCAGTCCTTGTCGGCCATAAGCTGATCGTTCTCGCCCGGCAGCCGTCCGAGTGCCGCCCGCAGCCGCTCGATCTCGGCCTTCTGCCGTGCGATTACGTTATGCAATCGCTCCAATAGTTCAGCGAATCGGAGCCCACTCAGGGGACCGCCCCCGTGGGTTCGGGCTTTAGTATGGACCGGATGGCTAGGCGGGGCGTAGCAGTCGGCACAGGCACTGGACCCGTCCCGCATCGTCTGGGGTTGATAGGCGTGTGGCTTCATCGGCCACGCCTCCCCCGCAGCTTCGCGAGCAGCTTCAGTAGGTCGTCGGCCACCCGCCGAAGCCGCGGTGGCGCATTTGCGGCGTAGGCCCGTGCAGCCACACGACAAGCTGCTATGTGGCCCCCGTCGTCTCCAAAGCCATCCAGTCGCAAAACGAAATAGACCGCGCGGGGGTCACACTCTGCCCCATTAGTTTTCGTGATCCTATATCGCTGATGCAGACCGTTCGGATTCTTTTCTTTGGTCGGAATCTTCATCGGCCACGCCTCCCCCGCAGCTTCGCGAGCAGCCGCTTCAGGGGACCGCCCTCGCCACCGCGCAGCTTGCCGAAAATCTTGCGGAGGAAGCCGCCCTTGAACAGCTTCCTGCCCCCGCCGTCCCCCTCGTCGGCGTAGGCGTCGTACTCAGCCGAGTCCTCATCATAGCGCCCAGCGTATGGATCTGCGCAGCTTCCCGGCGGGCAGGCCGGATTGACCGTCACGTCGACACCCCCCGGGTCTACTGTGACGTCAACGCCCGGGAGGCCACCGATCGGCGGGATCACCACGTCCACCACTGGGGCCTCGGAAACCAGCAGGGCGTTCAACTGGCCGGGCAATGGGGCCCTCTCGTGCAGGTAGGATCGGTCGCCAGACTTCGCCACTGGGGCGTTGCCTGCGAACGAGTAGGCGACCAGCGCAGCCATCGCAGCGCTCGCCAGCAGCGATCCAAAAAAGCACATCCACAGCATCTTTCTGAAGTCAACCATTTTCACACCTTTCCTTTTTTAACAGTCGGACAAGTTTTTAACCTTTGCGCTTCTCTTCTTTTGGGCTATGGACCACCTACCGGACAACCCTTATACCCTTAAGGGTATATAAGGGTGTTGTCCGATAGGTAGCCCACCATCCGGACGCGCTTGTCCGGAAGGTCTGTCCAGTAGGTCCAGTAGCCCTAATCGGGTGGTGGTTCCTCCGCTAGTTGGTAGGATTGGTACGGGGCCTTCCGGTTCGGCTTGACGATCCAGCCCTCGGTCATTTCGTCAAGCAGCAGCGCCGACGCCAAGCCGGCTGAGAACCGGGCACCGCTCATTCCGGCCACGTCCCGGAGGGTGGCCTTGGTCTCACCCCCAGGGAACTTGGCCGCCGCCCGAAGGATCTTGTCCTTGTCCCGCTCGACCCGCTCGTCCCTCACCGTCTGCCGATCGGCGTCGGATCGGTCCTGAGCGGCGTTGTACGCGTCCGTGGGGCGTTGCATCGTCACACGCCAGTCTCGGCCGCGGAAGTGATCCGGCGTATCCTCAGACACGTCCAGGGCCGACAGGAACGAATGCCCGGCCGTGCAGCCGCAACTCAGCCACAGCCGGTGTTCGCCCGTGCCCTCTTCGTACCGCTCGCGGCGCCCGAGTAGGATCCAGTGCCGGGCCCACTCTTGGAAGCCAGACCACGCGATGTCTTCAAGGTCCGGCGGGCTGAAGGGATCGACCCCGAGATTTTTTTTGGTGTGGTGGACCAGCAGGATCGTACAGGCCATCTTTTGGCCGAGGTCGGTAAGTGGGCGTAACAGGCTACCCTGTTTGAATATGTTACCTGCGTCATCGCCGCTCATCATCAAGTACGTCGGATCGAGGATCAGCACCTCGA
>SDBT01009195.1_pt1 | contig 16065 bp, 32 predicted proteins | sample 2277101 | NCBI WGS metagenome assembly SDBT01 (sample SAMN10404973, study PRJNA504765) | marine sediment metagenome | isolation source: marine sediment core GS10_PC15, 103 cmbsf | place: Arctic Ocean: Southern Knipovich Ridge | collected 2010 | reverse complement strand
GGCTTCCGCCAGGTCCGCCACTAACTCGTCAACTCGCCGTTTCTGGCTTGAGACTGAATCGAGCAAGCTCGCCGCGCCGACTTCGCGAATCGTTGCGGTGGATCGCCGTTCCTGGTTGCGCCGCGCTTCTTCCTTGGCGGCGACGAGCTGCTTCGAGAGCTCGGTCACCGACACCTCTTCGTCAGGCGCATCTACCTTCTCGCCGAGCCGCGCCTTTGCTGCCTTGCCGTCGCGGTTTACGAGTTGCCGCTCCTCGTACGCCTTGTCGTGGCGCGCCTTGAACGACTCGAGGTCGACACCGATCAGCTCCAGCAGGACAGCTCGCTTCTCCGCCGCCGACTTGGCCATCAGCCCCAGGGGTTCGATCGCCAACCCGCCGCCGATAAGCGCCTTGATCCTGGCCCGCGGCGAGCTCATCGGCTCCCCGTCTTTCGGCCTGATCTCGAGATGATAGCTGCCCTTCTTGCCGAGCCCGGGATTGACCTCGGTGAGCGTCGACCCGTCGCTGAGCTTGACCTCGACGCGCGAACGCTTCTTGCCGGCGGACACCGGCATCCCCGGCGCGTACTTCTTCCCGAGCAGGAGCGCTTTGACCGCGGTGAGCGCGCTGCTCTTGCCGGCGCCGTTCTTGCCGGTGAGCTGGATGACCTTGCCGAGGCCGTCCAGGATGAGCACCTTGATGCCCATGAAGTGGCTGATCTTGGCGCTGATGATGGTGAGGGGCTGTTCGCTCATCTCGTGTCTCCTTTGGCCGCGGGGTTGTTGCCGCGACGAGGGAGAGCATACAACGGTTCATTTGGCATAGTCAAGTGTTGACATGGACTATCTCGACCTGGTACGCTCCCACCATGATGAGCCAAGCACCGGCCTCGGCAAAGGCAACCCGTTTTACCCTGACCGCCGCCCCTGGCCTCAAGGCCAGCCACTTCACCCTCGGCCTGATGGTGCTGATGGCGGGGCGCTCGGCAGAACTGGGCCAACAGTACAGCGCCCGCGAGCTCGCCAAAGATAGCGGCGTCCATCGCAACACGATCAACAAGCTGTTGCGCAGGGGCAGTGCCTTCGAGGCCGAGACGCTCGCGAACCTCGCCGGCGCGTTCGGGCGCTATCGATGGGAGGATGTCTCGGTCCTGGGCCAGCGCGTGGCGCTGTTGATCAACCCGACGGAGGACACACGCCATGACCAGAAAGGATAGGTCCGGCCTCGCAGCCCTGCGCCAGCGCATGCTCGACATGCTGCGCGGCCGGGTGGGCAACATCAACCTCGAGTCTGCCGAGCTGGGCATCGCGAAAGATGAATGCGCCTGGGTCATCAACGAAACCGGGCTCGAGGAGTGGTTCGACTGGATCCGTGTCCTGAAGGGGGCCTTCTGCGCAACCAACGGCCGCAACCCGGAGCACGGCAGATGCTGTCCCGTCTACTTCGAGCTCCACAGCCTGCACCGCTTGGGCCAGTCGCTCGACGAGTCGGCCGCGTGGCTCTTCAAGGTGGGCGCGCGAGCCGATGCCGGGGAGATTGAGGCATGAGCCGCCGGAGGCGCAGTATCGTACCCCTCATCTTGAACCTGGCCGACGGTACGTTCTACCGCCCGTCGTTCCCGGCCGGGTGGACACCGGCCGCCGCGCTGGCGAGCATGGCCGCTGGCGTCAGCACCTTCTACTTCCGCGAAGTCCGTCGCGTTCGCCGCCGCATCTTGCCCGACTACTGGGAAGACACCGGGGCGATTTGGCAGCCGGAGTCCGGTGAGTTCAAGGTGTTGACGTCCCCGGAATTGATCGAGAAAGCGATGGCGCCATGAGGCTCCGCTCATCAGAAGTCGAGCTCGCGAACCGACACTGCCCGGCGGCTTGGGTTCACTCGCAGATCGGCACACCGCGCGAGATCTTAACCGAGCTGATCATCGGCCGGGTCGTTCACGCGATCATCCAGGCCATCGCCAGCGAACCAGAGGCCTCGCCGGCGCGGGTCGCTGACGAGGCCGTCAAGGCCATCATGCGCAACGGCATGTCCTTCGAGCAGGGGAAGCCCGACTTCCCGAAGCCCGAGGAGGCGATCGAGGGGCACGAGCTCGCCCTGAGCTTCCTCGACAAGCACCCGCTACCCGAGAACACTCTCTCGATGGTCGCTGAGCTGCAGGTTGATCTCGGCATCGGTTGGAGCGTCGTCGAGGAGGGCTCCGAGGGTGCCATCTGGCGCCAGGCCTTGGACCTGGTGTCGCTCAGCGAAGAAGAGGACGCCTACGGTCTCGAGGTGCTGGTGGCCTCGTCGCACGACTGGAAGGGGTGGAACTGGTCGCCGGAGTGGTTCAAAGGGCTCCAGGGACGCGCCAACGCCGTCTCGCTCGAGGCCTACTCGCGACAGTCGAAGCCGGACATCCTGCGGCGCCACGTCGGCTCCTACCGCCTCAGGGCCATGGCGGTCGACGAGATCGACCTGCGCACCGAGGGGGGGCAGGGCGACCTCGAGACCTTCCGCCGTGGCCTCGAGTTGGTGTGCGACTCGATGGCCGACGTGCCCCTCGACGTCGAGGCCACTGCGCGGCCGGGCGAGGGTTGTTTCGCTGGGTTCGGCGGCTGCCCCTACTTCACCCACTGCGAGCCCGCCCAGCGCCGACGCGCCGACATCGAGAAGGTGGCGAAGATCGCCGGCGTCGCCGTCGGGCAGTCGGGCAGGTCGTCGCCAGACGACGCCTTCGGCTCGATCGAGGGGGCGGCCCGAGCCTTCGCGATCAGCTCGGCGGCGCGCAACGCCGCGATGAAGGAGCTGAAGTCCTACGGCGGCGGGCCGATCTCGGTCACCGACGGCTGGCTCGTGGGCTGGAAGGACACCACGACACCGACCGGCACCGTGGATGAGACCGCCTCGTTCCTGCTCAGCGAGCAATGGGCGATATACGTTTCGAAGCGACCGGACGACCAGCCGCGCATCGAGTCCTTGCTGCGGGCCGAAAAGATGGGCGTGACGCAGGTCCGACAGATCGTCTACCGGTTACAGTCGGCGGGACTCGATGGCGATGAGGCGGAAGGGCTGCTCGGGCGGTGCCTGGGGCCGAAGCCGGGAAGGAAACTGGATATTTACAAAGGAGCCTTGGAATAATGGCAACACTCCACCCGCCGACAACCGCCAAGCAGATCAAGCGCCAGCCGGACGAGTTCGGCCGAACGCGGAAGGACCCCCTGAAGTTCCACCTGGTACACCCGAAGCGCGACGGGCGAGCCGTATGCGACCAGCGTTTCGACAGTGCCGAGACGACCACGATGGAGATCGCAGAGCTCGCCGCCAGCGTCATCTGCAAGCGGTGTCTGGGCGCGATGACTGTCACAGGCGACACACTGCCATGACCGCTCAACCAAAGCAGCTCTGGGGCCTCCCAATCATCGAGCCCGACACCCAAACGATAGGCGTAGCGCTGTCCGTCGGAGTCAAGCCGAAGGGTGGCGGGTGGCCGATAGAGAAAGACCGGTTCCACATTGTTCAAGCGAAAACTCGAGAACGCGAAGAGGGCGGGAAAAAGGTCGACTACCGACCGTACGACACCCGGTTCGAAGCCTACAACAACGCAGACCTCGAGACGCGAACTGTGTTTTACGGGACACTTTGCTACCACTACGAGAAAGAGGTATGGAATCCCAGCTACGGGATGTACCGCTTTCCGAAGGGGCGTGGCGACAACCCACGAACGAAGCGCTTCGCCTGTACCGGTAACGGTGTCGACGCTCAGCGCTGGCTCGAAGGTGAGCTGCGGGACATCCCGTGTCCCGGCGAGGAATGCGGTTTCCGTTCGCTCGGACAGCCGCCAGCGTGCATGCCTCGAGCTCGCTTCTGGTTCATGCCGCGATGGATCCCGAGCCAGGGAAAGGCATTCGCGCGGTGGCTCCCGGATGGATCGGTGAAGCAGCTGCTGCCGCGACCGATCATGCGACTGGCGACCCAGGGACGGGAGGCGCGCGACACCTTCGCCGGCATGTTGAAGCTCGTCCGCAACCAGGCGGCGGCCGTCGACTTCGAGGTAAGGTCGTGGTTCGGCCTTCAGTTCGCCATCACGCTCTCGCAGGGCAAGAACGCGGAGAAGGGCACCAAGTGGCCCGACATAACGTTCAGCCTCGACGAGGATTGGATGTCGTGGGTGCAATGGCAGGCCGGGCAGTTTCGCCAGCTCGCCGAGGCGCCTGAGATGTTGGCCCTCGGGGCGGCGTCTGGTGACGAGATCGACCCCGAGGCCGCGGGCGCCGAGCACGCGGCGATCGTTCCCTCGGTCGGCAAGCCTGCCGTGGTCGCGTTGCCGGCCGAAAAAGAGGTTGACTTCGAGGCGGCGGCGGATGGATACGAGCCTGTCGAGGACCAGGAGAGGGGCGATCCTACAGACAAGGATCCGGTCGCCCCTGAGCCAGAGACGCCGATCGGCGACGAAGGGGAAACCAAACTCGACGCCCACTGGGCCAAGACCCGCAAGGCGCGCGGCAAGGAGATGCCGCTGATCTCGACCATCGCCAGGACCGAGGGGTTGTCGATCAACCTCGCGACCCTGATGCCGGACGAAGGGAAGAGACTATGGAAGGCGATCAGCGCCTATAAGGAAGTTTGATGCCGAAACGCATCCAGCGCCGTCGCTCGAAGGGTTGGCGCAAACCCGAAGGGGTCGTAAGCGTTACGCGACCCGGGAAGTGGGGCAATCCGCACAAGTCCATCGAGCACGCCAGTTTCGCGAAGCACGCCTATGTGACCTACCTGGACAAGGCGATTGCCGACGGAAAGCTCGACATCGAAGAACTGAGAGGCCGAGACCTGATGTGCTGGTGCAAGGTTGGCAGACCTTTTTGCCACGGTGACGTTTTACTCGACAGGGCGAACAGATGAGCTGACACAGAAAAGGCCCGCCAATCGGCGGGCCTTTTCACGTGAAACAGTAGCGCCCCGCTATCGGGGCGCTTGGCATTTCAGGCTACTGCCTATGACATAAATCCGGCGTCGAAGACGTGCCGCACGAGCGCTCTGCCCTCGGTGACCACCGTGGCGACAAACGCGAGGTCTTCGGGCACCAAGTCGCCGCTGAAGGGATGGCCGGTTCCTTTGACGACGATCAGCCTGGGGACAGGTTTCTCCGTGTCATCGACCAGCGCCCAGAGACACAGGCCGCCGTTCTGCTCGCAGCAGCTCAGAACGCGAGATCCGGCCGGCATGTCGATGGCCTGGCAATCGGTAATCTGGATCGGAAACTTCCATATCGCTTGCATCGTCTTCTCCTTGTGGATTGCGCGTCAGATGATTTCCTGGTGCGCGAGCTCGAGCTGTTGGTCGGCTATCCGGTAGACGTTCGGAACCTCGCCAGATGAGGCGAACAGGCCCTCCGCCTCGAGCTCCTTCGCCCACTTTCCGACGGTGCTTTCCGTGCTCCCGATCGCCGCTACGATCTGCTTCACGGTAGGTCATCGGTCCCTCGACGAACAGCGCCGCGAGGATCACGGCGAAGGGAAGGGTGAGCCACTTCATGGCCGCCACTCCGGATTCTCAGCGAGCTTCTGCTCTTCGTAGAGAAACCCGAGCTTGATCAGCTCGCGGATCGCCGAGGCTTTGGACCGGTGCCACTTTGTGGCCCGGGCTTCGACCCTTTCCCTCAGCTCCAGGCGAACTCTGGCGTTGCCCAGGTCGACGCCGGCGGTTCTCACTCGGCACCTTCCTCCCCGGGCGGGTTCTTGCCGGCGTCACGGTTTCCGGGGGCGCCCGCCGGCACCACGGGAGCCAGCTTCGCGAGCAGCCGCGCGACCGTAGCCTTTGGCATGTCCTTCGTGGCCTCGGCGAAGCTGGCCTCGTCTTGCTTGGCGGCACGGGCGTCGAGGCTCCGGCGCAGCGCCGGCCAATCGGTGGTTGTATGCGTCGCGACGAGCGCCTCGAAGTCGCCTCGCTTGGGGTAGAGCTCGTGTCCTTCCTTCGCCGTGGGATGAGAGACGTCGATCTTGTGCGCGTAGACGAACCCGTTCGGGTTGCTGAACCAGCGCTCGATGGTCTCGGTGGAATCTGCCATTTCATGCTCCTTGGTAAGACGTTTGTAGTCTGAACTCGGTAACTGTAGCATATTTTAGTTGACGGCACAACCCGCTATCCGCTATGCTCCCGCCAGACGAACGAAGGGAGCGAGACGATGAGCGACGATAAGGGCCACACGACGTACTACATCGGGTTCGAGGATGACGAGGGGGTCCACAGGATCGGACAAGAGAGGATCAGGTTCACCGGACGCCGGGCCACCGTCAGACGCGGCGGTACAACGCTAGGCGCTCTGCGCCGTACCTACTACAGACCCGCGGCCGTTCAGAGAATGGAAGCCCTGGGGACGATCTCGCGGACCAAATTGGAGGCGGTCGGGCACTACCTGAAGCGGCTCGGCGCGTTGGCCGAGGATCTCGAGTTGAAGGCGGGGCGGGCCCGGATCGAATATGAGCGCGCGGACCGGCATCTGAGCGACCTGGTGATCAGCTGCTTGAAAGGAGACACCGATGGCTGACCAACTGAGCGACGCCGACAAGGAGCGGCTGTGCCGCGCGCTGGAGTTCGAGCCCGGTGCCGAAGTGATTGGCCCGGCAGGAAAGCGGTATACCGCGCCCTTTTGTCCGTCGATTGAGGCTCTCCGGGAGGCGATGAAAACGGGATTCGAGGCCCGTGAGATCTGGCCCCCGATCGACTCCGATCCCGCCTGGGCGGTGCGGGCGATGGAGGCGGCGGCTGAGCGCGGAGTCTTCTATCGTGCCGAGCCTCTGGCGGCCAACGTGTGGGACGTGTGGCCGCGCCGAGGAGGCAGGGTGTCAGTTGGCCCGTTCCCCCTCGCCATCTGCCGCGCTCTCCTGGCGGCCCTCAAGGCCGGGGAGCTCGGGCGTTCGAAGGGGTACTTTTCGTGCGAGGGCTGCGGCCGTCGTCGCGGGCAGATCCACAAGACCGAGTGCCCCGCCGGCTACACTGGCGAGGTGGGAGATGAGGCTGACTGGCGCGAGGGGCCAACGATACCTGAAACCCTCCACACTACAAAGGAGAGAGAGACATGAAACAGTCGCAACGTCTGAAGTCCATGGACGCCGTGGAGCAACGATTCAAGCAAGCCGACTTTGAAGCCGCAGCCGTTATGCTGTGGGAAATTCTCGACGAGATCGACACGACCGACGACATGGTCACGGGCAACGACGCCGCCTACCGGAAGAGAGTTCAGGGGCTCATGGTGAAGCGATTCGACATCTTCGTGTCGGACGGGTACAGCCTCTTCCACGCCAAGACGAAAATCAGGGTCGAGAAGTCGGCCACGGTCGCCGGGGCGCCGACTGAGTGGGCCCCTGAGGGACCTCGGCACCCCGAGAAGGCCCTGGGGATCGAGGCCGGGGCGTGAGCGAGCTTCAGGTGTTCCTCTTCGAGGAAGACGGTGTCTGGATAGCGCAGTCTCTCGAGATAGACTACTGCACCCAGGGCGACTCAGAGGGTGATGCGCGGGCCTGGTTCGAGCGAGGCATGCGTGCCTCGATCGAGGCGAACCTGGAGCATTTTGGACACCTTCGCGGCCTCTTGAAGACGACCGACGGATTCAGAGAAGTGGCGGCCAAGCTCGAGGCGGCGCAGGTGCTGAGCCAGAGGCCGGCGGCGTTCGCCTGCGATTCCGAGGGATGGCCGTTCGAGGGGATCGTTTACAAAGTGATCAGCGTTCCCGAGAAGGCCCTGGGGATCGAGGTGGCGTCTTGAACTGGGCTCTCGCCGAGGCGATCATCTCGGCCGTCTACGTGCTGCTGTCGACCGGCGCAATTATTCAGCGGGGTAAACGGATCAAAGAGCTAGAGGCGTTCATCGTGACGGGCGGCCTGGGACGCGCCCCTGGGGAGCGAGGCGGCGGCATGAGCGGCCTGGGAGCGCTCTACCGCAGGCACGCGAACGATGTCTGCCCGGACTGCCTCCTGATGTGGTGCGTCTGCACCGGTGGAAGCCTGAAGGCCGAGCATAACCGCGAGAATCCGCGGATTAGCGCGGAAAGGCGCGAATCTGAGATGGAAACCGCGGATTTACGCGGTCCGCGTCTGCCCACCGGTTCCGAGTCGGAGGCCGGCGCATGAACCCAGCCCAGGCCACGATGGCGCTCAAATCGGCGCTGGCCAAGCGCTACGAGGCCAGCGAGTGGGCGTTCTTCCCAGAGCTCCGCAACGGCACCGGATCAAGCTTCACGCGGTCCGCCGACGGGTTCGCGATGAGCCTGTATCCGTCCCGCGGAATCGAGTTCCACGGCTTCGAGATCAAGGCGAGCACCGGAGACCTCGCAGCCGAGATCCGGCACCCCGAGAAGGCCGACGCCGTCGGACGCTTCGTCGACCGATGGTGGATCGTTACGACCCGCCACGTCTGGAGCAAGAAGGGCGCTGAAATCCCCACGGCGTGGGGCGTGATGACCCTTCAGGACAATGGCGGGCTACGCATCGTCCGGCAGGCGGCTGCGATCACCTCGGAGCCGATCTCCCGGGCCCTCTTGGCTTCGATCGTTCTTAGGTCACGTCAGCCGGCGGAAGATGAGCTCGAGCGAGCCCGATCGAAAGGCTTCTCGGAAGGCTTCGCGCGCGGCCAGGAGAAGAACTTCGACACCGACCAGCTGAAGAGGATAGAGCGAGATCGCCGCTCGGCGAAGGAAGGCATCCGCATGATGATCACCCGGCTTGAGGGGGCGCTGCGTGGCTGAGCCCTTCGCCAAGATCTACAGGTCCATCTTCGGGCCCTCGATCATGGACTGAGGGTTGACACCCCATTCCGCATGTAGGATAATGCTTGCATGATTGAAATTGACCGCGAGAGACTTTCAGGAGCCCTCAGGATCCACCGCAAGGGGCTCAAGCTCACCATGGGGCAGGCCGGCGCGTACATCGGGTGCGCCGCCGCCACCGTGTGCCGAATCGAGAATGGGAAGCACGATCCCAGCGCGGTCGTTCTTCTTCGCGTCTGTGGCTGGATTGACCGCGACCCCCGGGGGTTTGGGATGGAGGTGGCGAGGTGAGGATCGGCACCAAGTCTCTGCTTTACGGTGCGCACCAATTCATCCTCCATCCGCTCTTCGTGGCGCTGGCCTGGCGGCGGCTCTACGGCCGGTGGCCGCGCGATCCGCGAATCTGGCTGGCCTTCGTGGTCCACGACTGGGGTTACTGGGGGTGCTCGAACCTCGACGGCGCCGAGGGCAAGCTTCACCCGTGGGGCGCCGCTCGGTGGTTTTCCCGGTTCGACACTGCGCCGGCGGCGCTCCCTTGGCATTGCTTCGGGCCGTTCTGGGAGAAGGCGCGCTACAACCTCGACGCATGGATGGAACCCATCGGGGGCGCGGCGATGGCGGCACGGCACGCCCAGGTCGGCAAGTGGTCGCGGTTCTGCCTGCTCCACAGCCGGAGCCTGGCGCGCCGCTACCGCCTGCCCGTCTCGGAGCTCTGTGCCCCCGACAAGGTCGCTGCTTTCCTGATGCCGCGGTGGCTCTACCTGCGGCTGACGTCCTGGACGGGCGAGCTCGAGGAGTACATGGCCGAGGCCGACACGCCAGCGGGTCGCGAGCAAGGGATCTCGATAGAATCGCCCGAAGCGTGGTTCGATTCGGCGAAGGCGCACCTCGACGAGGTGGCGGTGCGCATCGTCGAAGGCGGCGATCCCGGAGTGCCCCCGACACGATCCGAGCGCTTGCACGGAGTTTGACGAGATGGGCTTCACCAAGCTCGACGCCAACATCACCAACTCGTCGCTGATGGGCGAGGACACCGTGACCAAACTGGTATGGGTTCTGATGCTGTCCCTTGCCGACAAGAACGGCGTCGTCGACATCCCACACGACGCCCTGGCCCGTCGCTTCAACGAGCCGTTGGAGGACGTTAGGCGAGCGATAGCGACGCTCGAGGCGCCTGACCCCACATCCAGATCGCCGGCCGAGGAAGGGAGGCGGCTCGTCCGACTGGACGAACACCGCGACTGGGGATGGTTGCTGGTCAACCACAAGATGTACCGCGACAGCCGCGACGAGGAAGGCCGCCGGGAGTACAAAACCAGGTGGCAGGCCAACCGGCGCGCACTGGATAAAGGAGAGTCTCCGCCATATCCAGAGGTATTGCAAGGGGACCAAAGTCCACAAAGTCCACCAAAGTCCACAGTGGACGCCGGTGGACGCCGTGGACCTATGCAGAAGCAGATGCAGATGCAGAAAGCAGATGCAGAAGAAGAGGATCTGAAGACAGATCTTCGTCCATCTCCCGCGGCGGGAGCCGGACCGAACGAAGGAGACAGCGATGATCGAGATCGAGACGGAGGCCGGCGAGGCCGAGCAGGCGGCGAAGCTGGGGACGCTGAACATCCCGGGGCTACGGCGTCGGATCAAACAGGCGGAGTGGGCGATACAGAGGATCAAGCAGCCGGGAATGATCGCGGCTCTCAAGAGAGATCTGGCCAGAGACGAGGAGACGCTCTCCTGGCTGACGAGTGCCTGTCCGACGGCATAGCCGATCGACCGGCCAGCCCCGGCGACGGTGGGCGCGCGGTAGAGTCAACCTTCGCCGAGATCTGGGCGGCCTACCCGAAGAAGCGCGGCAAGGCCAAGGCGTTGCGCAAGTGGAAGCGGATGGGAGCGACTCGGCCAGCGGTCGCCGAGGTGCTGGCCTTCATAGAGGCCGGCAAGAAGTCTCGTGAATGGACGAAGGACGACGGCGAGTACATCCCGAACGGGTCCACGTTCTTCAACGGCGAGCTGTGGGCGGATGGGCCAGACAGCTTCCGGAGCAACGGCGGGAGCCCGGCGGAGGAGGATCCTTTTGACTACGACCAGGAGCCGCTGACGCTACGGTGCGACTCCTGTGGAGGGACAATGGAAGCCGTAAGCACTGCGAATATCCGCGAAGGCGCCCGTGGTGTCGATTGCCCGCACTGCCTCAATAGTACGACAGCTCGCCCGATCGCCGAGAAGGCGCGGGACGCCACCGAACCGAAGGAGAGCCCGTGACCAGAATCGAGGAAGCCCGCGCCGCGATCGAGCGGGGGGCGAAGTGGGCCGACCGATATCGCCCAGGATGGCACAAGCCAGAGGTGGTAGACGGCGAACGGCTCGAGATGGCCAGCGGATTCTATCGACCCAGAGATCTCATGTCGTGCGGTTGCATCGGCGCACAGATCGACGCCGCGGACACCGGCGGTCGCGGAGAGTATGAGAACTTCCTCGAAACCTACCACCTAGAAGAATGCCAGACAGGATTTCTTGGGTTTGTGCCGCCAGAAGACTGCGATACTAAGATGATGGTGCTTTGGGAGACCGGCTTCCCCGCCAACGCCTGGCGCCAGGAGATCGCGAAGAGGCTGGATCCATGAGCGAGACGATCGGACACTCGGCGCTGACGGTGATCGACCACACGGCGAAGCCGGCGGGCCCAGGGGTGATCCCGAAGCGCGACGACCGCAACGAGCTGCTCGAAGCCCTCGAGATGGCGACCGCCGAGAAGGCCGTCGGCGAGATCAGGGCGCACGTTCGCGAGCTCGGCGGGTGGATGGAGGCCCTCGAGCAATCCGTGACACCACAGCCGACCGGCGGCCAGCAGTGCAGCACCACGTCGGATCTCCGCAGCTCGCTCCGCCACCTGATCACGGTCGCCGGCCGTCTGTGGGAGCTGATCGGGTGAGAGTTGAAGAATAGCTTGACATGCGAACATTCGCATAGTAGAGTTTCGGCCATGGAGACCTTCACCGTCAACATGCTCGGGCGCAGCACCTCCCGGATCGCCTTCGAGGCCGAGCGCGGCCCGGTCGAGATCACCCGCCGAGATAAGCGGGTCGCGGTCGTGCTGTCGCCGGCGGACTGGGCGGTCGCCGAGAAGGCCATGGATTGGTACCACAAGACGACTCGACATCGCAGGGTACGAGCCTCAAAGGAGGACGCCATGGACCAGACCGGGGAAAGTCCGGGAGAATTCGTAGACGGCGAGGGTCGAATGAACGTGTCGGCATGGGAGGCCGAGAGGGCGGCTGCGCAACCGTCCGAGACCCCGGCAAGCCCGGAGCCGCGGTCTCCCTGGTCGCCATCGGGTCGCCATCCGGGTAGCGAATTAGCAGGACCAGGATGGCCACCGAAGGAAGCCACGCAACCGCCCGAGACCTCGGGCAGCAGGGCTTGCACCGGTCTCACGGCGCGATGGTGCCCGATCCACGGCACCTGCACCTGCCCGAACCCGGCAGACGATGACGACTTCGGCCCATCGGACCTGAATAGCCCTGACTGCCCGTTGCACAGCTCGGAGTCGAGCCACGCAGAGCCCGAGACCCCGGCAAGCCCGGAGCCGCCCACCTGCGATGAATTCGAGGCGAAGCGATGACCGACCCGATGACCGACCCGATGGCCGACGCCTTGGCAAATCTCCGGGAGCAGCTCGCAAAACTGTCCCACGAACAGTGGGCAGGGTGGATGGACTATCTCTTCGAGAAGAGCGACCTGAACGCCGACGAAACGGTCACGATCCCGACCTGGGCTACCAAGCGGTGGCGAAAACAGAAAGCAACGCCATACCACGAGCTCGCCGAGAGCGAACAAGACTCGGACAGGAGAGAGGCCGATAAATTCCTGGAGGTAATCGTGGGCATGATGGCCAGCAAAGAGTGGCTCGCTCTCACCGGGGACGAAGCCTACGCGCGCCGCATCGGCGAAGAGAACCAAAGGTTCCTGGACGTTGACAGGGCGCTGCGTGAGAAGGACGCCGAAATGGCCGCCGCCGACCGCCGATACGCCATACAGTGCGCGAGGGAATGCCCATGAGCTCCCTGATGATCGAAGCCCTAAACGAGATCCGGAAGCGCGGCGTGGCCATCGCGGGATGGTGGCCGGTTCTTGCGCTGGCGGCCTTGTTCGTTGCCGGGTGGGTGCTACTGTCATGACTCCGACGTCACTTCAGGCCGAAGGGCAACCTTCACGGCGCAGGGAACGCCGGCAGGGGGGCGCTCCCATCGATCCCCTGGGCCCGAAGGGACGGCGGAAGCACTGGATCCTCTATGACGGGCGCGCTTCCGGCGGCCCAGGATCCGATTCGGACGCTGCCGTTGTTCTGGTTTCCTGCGACTCCGACAAAGAGGCGCGATCTTACGCCGGTGACTACGGAGATATGGCTTGCTACACCTACGATGAGCAAACCCAGGAAGAGCTCTGGCTGTGGGACTGGAAAGAACCTCACGGATTCAGTGATGGGCGGAACTCATGACCTCCCTCGATCGCAATCTGCGAACTTCGGAATCATCCCGACGCGTTCAGGACGGCGCGCTCGAGTTCGTGGATTGCGATGGAAGGAGTTCTCCCGTCGCCGAGTCTTCCTGTGGGTGTGGCAATCCAGTGGATCGACCGAGGCGGCGGGGATCGTATAACGCGCGCACGCGCATCTGCCGGCCATCGCCAGTCATCTACGGAGGACTGGGAAGCACGGCAACGACTGGCCCGAGCGGGCTGCCGTCCCCTGGCACAAGTGGCGTAGGGCACTCGATACACCAAGCCGGGCGAAACCGGACAGCGGGGACGGAAGGCCCCGCCTCGATTCGTAACACCAAAGGGGGCGGCCCTATTGGGGTCTCAATCGCGTGCATCCGGGTCGGCCGACGGGCGGCGGGACGGCGAGCGACGCGAACCTCGAAGGAACCCGCTGTGAATTCCCCGGGGCCTGCGCCACTCCAAGGGCAAAGCAAGAGTAGCGGGCAAGGCGAAGCGTGGATGACCAGTCAGCAAAGTCCTGGGGCCGGGGATGTCACGCTCGGCCCTTCGGCTGTGCGCTGTTGCAAGCCCCCCGGCCCTGTAATCTGTACGTGAGGATTCCGAAACGAGGTGAAGCATGCAACCGAAGCAATTTCCAGAAGCCAACGGAACCTTGGCAGGCGGCCCCGCAGCACAGTACGGGACCGATCAAGATGTCGCAGACCTTCCCGTCTACCGAGGCGCCGGTGAGACCATTTCGTGCTGGAGACCGTCGCTTCGGGAGCGCTTGGGGATACTGTGCTCCGGCAAGGTCTACCTTAGAGTGGCGGCATCGAATCACCCGCCGGTGTCCGTCGAAGGCTTGCCGGTCTTTCCGGGCCCCCGGTGGATAGATCAACTTCTTGACCGGTTGAAGATCTACGGCTAACCTTAACGAGGTGATGATGAGCTTGATCAACCCAGGTGGAGAATGGAAACGGCGCGTGGTCGGTTTCGGCTTGCTGGTCACCGCCGCCGTTTGCATGAACTACTACGAGCCGATCGGGAAATTCGCCGCCCATCTCACCGAGTGGATTTCGCTTGGTTTCGGCGCGCTGTGCCTGGTGGCGTTCTTCGTGGTCGCCTTCGAGAGGGTCCGCGTGTTGCTGGGGATACGGAGGGAGCTGTGAGCGACTCTCGCTGCGCCCTGATCATGTTCAGACCTCCTCATTCCAACGAGGAGTACATAACCCAAGGCGTCGCGGCAGCCATCGCCGCAGGGGTTCAGGCAGGCAAGACAATCGCCCACCCCGATGATCCGATCATCCATTTACTGACCACGGTCGACGGAGATGAGGCCGTTTGCGAGCATGGAATAACCGCCGCCGAGGTACGGTTCCCGCTCGCCGAGTGCTTCGATCCGAACCGGGCAGCGTCTATCGCAATCGCCGCGAAGCGTCGCAGCACCTTTGCCAGCACCGGCCGCACACCATTGGAGAAGCTGTGAGACCCCGCCAACCACGCGGCGACGTCCACCCGTACCCGCAGACCCTTCAGCAAGGCGCCACCGCCGGGGACGGAATCGCGACCTATGAGCCACCGGTCCTCCAGGATGACGGCAGCTCCATCTTCCCCGGGTTCGCCCTCGCCGTACTCGCCTCGGCGCTGTTGATGCTCGCGCTGATCGTGGCCGTGTGGCCGAAGGAGGTTTTGCTGTGAGCCACGTAATCACAGCGCCTGAGCGCATGTCAGGCCCAAGGCCATGGGTGTTTTTGGCCGGCGGGATCGCCGCCTGTCCGGAGTGGCAAAGAGATGCCATCGAATTGCTGCGCCATGAAGGCGGAACGCTACTCAACCCACGCCGCGCTGATTTCCCTACCGGGGATCCAGGAGCAACCGAGACGCAGATCACATGGGAGTTTTACGCCTTAGCGGCTGCCGACATATTCTCGATGTGGTTCTGCAACGCTCCAAGCGATCAACCGATATGCATGTACGAGCTCGGGCGACACATGGCACCCAAGATCGTACTTGGTATCGAGCCGGGATACCGCCGCGAGGCCGATGTGCGAATCCAGACGGCGCTAGCCCTGGGCAGCCGACAGCACATTTCAACGACGCTGAGAGAACATGCGACCCAGATTATCCGCGCGCTTGATGACGCAGGAGAGGAATGAAACACGAAATCCTCGACCTACAGCCCGACGAAGCTGTCGCCCTGATGAAGGCTGCCCTCGAGCAGCCCGACACGGATCCTGTGCTCGCCGCCGCGGTCGACCTGCCGCCTGGCCCGGAGCTTGACGCGCAGGTGGCCGAGGTGTTGGGGGTTGAGCCGTCCGGATGGGAATACACTTGGGGCAAGAACCCAGCCCACATGTCCCCGACATTCACCGGCCATGAGGCCGCGACAGAGGCCCACAGAAGAGACTCTGATGAGTTCGTGACGACGCCTGTCGTCCCTGTGTTCAAGCCCTACTCCACCGACGCCGTCGCATCCGACGAGGCGCGGGAGGTGGCGTTCAAGATGGGTATGGGGTGGGCGGTGGAGGTGCCGTCTCCGATGGGTGGCTTTGTGTGCGTGCTCGGTGACACGGACGTGTTGTGGGAGAAGGCAGGGCCGCAGAGAACGACCGTGAATCGGTTCATCAGCGCGATCGACGACGAGATGGAAGGTGGCGGCTCACGCGGCACGACCCCGCAACACGCCCGCGCCCTGGCTATCGTGGGAGCCAAGACGTGAGGACGCGCGGAAAGGTAGAAACCCAGGCAAAGAGGGGAATGTGGCCGGCTGGCTGATCGCCGACGGTGGCGACCCTCGGGGAGCCGAGTCTACCGGCATTCAGCTGTGGCCCGACACGGCCGACCCGCAGGTCGACCCGTACACCCA
>SDBT01009194.1_pt1 | contig 16065 bp, 18 predicted proteins | sample 2277101 | NCBI WGS metagenome assembly SDBT01 (sample SAMN10404973, study PRJNA504765) | marine sediment metagenome | isolation source: marine sediment core GS10_PC15, 103 cmbsf | place: Arctic Ocean: Southern Knipovich Ridge | collected 2010 | reverse complement strand
GGATTCTATAACTCTCGGTGGATTTTTAACAGAGAAACTCCAACATTTGCCGCAAAAAGGTGAACGAGTACTTTACAAGAATTATTACTTCCAAATCCAAAAAGCGAGCCCTAAACGGGTGAAGCAAGTCCTCATATTTGCAGAAAAAAAAGAACCAAAAAAATAACTGTTGTTCCCGAGGCTTAAATCTCTGGAGAAATTTGGGCAAAATAGAATAATTGTTGCTCCTATTTTTGGGTGGCCAGTATAGTTGAGGCATCATATCTATACATTCACTCAAACAAAAGGAGTTCGCCATGAGAAATCATGTTCTCGGTGCGTTGTTGTTGTGCAGTACCTCTATGAATGCAACAGAATCGATACAACAACAAGATAAAACCCCGCCTCTCCCTCTGTGTGCTTCGTTTGAACGGTTTATGGAGTCGTTTGTTGGATTGTTTAAAAAAGACACGCTGGTGGAGGGAATGGAATCGATTGAAGAGATGACCACTAATCTTTTACAATCGGCATTCAGCATTATGGGAGGAAACGTTGAACCAGCACTCTATAAAGACGGAAAAACGCGTCTGAAATTTCGAGATAAACGGATAGAGCAGGAATTAGCCACATTACTCGTACAACATGCACGCACCATTTCGATCACTCGAAAAGCAGAATCCCCACCAAAAGCGGATTCTGATGGAGAGAACCAAGCAAAGATCTTAACCTTGTTTGCCGGCATCGTAAAAAACTTCTTCAACATCGCACTAGACCCAGAAAATAGAGATAATGTGCTTCCAAATCTCATGGGAATGGCAACCGGAATGGTTGAGATAGGAAGTGAAGTAATCAGATCTGGTGATCTAACCGCTGATGCAGATTTACAAGCAATCAATGCTTTCGTTGTGCGTCTTGATAATGCGATCAAACAAGATATGCTCAACATCGTGATACAGAAAACAGAAGAACTGTGGAGCATACCACGTGAAATGTAACGAATGAACTACAAACTACTATGCGGTGTAGCACTAAGCTGCACCGCTCTTTTTAGCACACCAAAACCGATCTCTCTTCTTGTGGTGGATACGCAAGGAAAAGATGCCTATTATTATCGCAACCTCATAATGCTTGCTACATCAGCAGGATTTACGGTTGACTACAAAAACATATACGATCTTCTTGAGAACTCAGACGTCAGCCAGTATCAGGCGCTATTTTTCATGATGAGCCCACAGATGCTCACGATACAACCAACATCATCATTCTTTAACGCACTCCTTTGCGTACTGCCTCGCCTTCACTCGAGCACTATCCCTGAATATTGTTGGAATATTCTTTATTCTTTTGCACAGCAATCCAATAAAGCAATAGGCATCATTCTACCAGGGCACATGCGGTATTCCCCCAAACTGCAAAAACAAGCATACAAAGCTGTACAAAAACTTGGCACCTTAAAACATCGTGCTAGCCCCACGAAACGGCTCGTCCGGCAGTTCGTTACCTACATCACGAGCCCCGATGCGAGCAAAGGATCTTTATTTGGCACCTCACTCATTAATTCAGGCAATCCCACCTTTCCCACCATCACCGATCGTAAGGGAAAAGACATCACTAAAATAATTAATCCGGACACCAACGAAATAACCGCCATCCTTACTCCCATTGGGCGTGAACGATACGATGAGCGCATACAGCGCGCATTTCCCGTGGGCTTACTGATCAAAGATGCCCCAAAAAACAACCTCTATCTCATCAGCAAAACGTCTGAGTTTGATTTTGCAGATCTTTTTGAGCATTTTTTCAAAAACCCCTTTTCAATTGAAGATCGCAATGAACTGCTCAATGCCGCACAGGAAACGCTCCTTTCATGGCACGATACCTACAGCACTAATCAAATTACCATTCCTGCACAACGGCCAAAACTTCCACACCAATTCAGTCGCTCCTATCTGCAAAAAGAAAAGGAGCGCATTGCCCTGCAACGAAAAGATCATATCAATAAAGCACTTTACGGGTGGACGCTCGATGAGGGTATTTCATGCGCATGGCTCGATCCATACGACTTTTATGCCTACGAAGATGCAAAACAAAAGCTAAAGAAGAAGGTAACCACAACAAACGATCTCGACGAAGCTACTATTAAAAACAAAGTTGAAACGCTCGCCCTCTCGCGAGGAATAAAGCTCATCTACCATGCGGGCTTTAATCTTTTATGGTTTGAATTTGTTCCCGAGTGGTACTTGAGCCCCCACGGGCTGAGAAAAGAGCAACGAGAAGAATATGTACAACGCATTACGCGTCTTGGCACACAACTACGTAGTTTCTTTGCCGCGCACAACCGACCACTCCCGAAGATATTTGTCGGCTTAAATCTGACAAGCAATTTCAGAACGTATCCTGTCCAAAATCCCGTCCAGGATCTTTATGGCAATACGTACAGTAAAATTCCATGCCCGTTTGATATGAGCCATTTTTGGAAGCCTGAGGTGCTCTTTATTTTTGATGAGTTCATCGAAATCTTCCAAGAGGCGCTTCCCATCGATGGCATCTTTTTCGATTTTGAAATGTATCATGCGCCCGAGCAAGGAGGCATGTATAGTGATCTGATGGACTTTTCCGATATGGCATGGCGCACCTACTGCACGCAATGCAAGGATACTCATGCCCTACAACTCAAAACCGTAAAAGAACGAGTTACCCACCTGCAAAAAGAAAAACTATTTAGGCACTACTTTACCGCGCTCGAACAAGCAAGCCGCGCGTTAGGAAATAAAATTAAGCAGCATATGCGCACTAAGAAACCAAATCTTATGTTTGGCGCCTATGCACCCACACTTCCCTATTCATGGTTCTATCGCGGCATCATGGCCGGCTTAAGTTCTCCATCAGAACCTCTTTTACTCGCAACATTTAATACCGATTACGCATCCCATCATCAATGGCTCACCAAACACCACATCCATCTTCTTCACGGAAGTGCCGTTATGCTTTCAAAATTAAAACAACGTAACGACTTTATGATTATTCCCTCTCTGCTCACGCATCATGACTTTGTGTGGTACAATCGCCCATCACGCATGATTTACGAATATACGCAAGAGGAGCTTGATACGATCTGGTGGGGCATTGAAGCAACGCCGCTTGATACAACGAAAACAATGCGGTATACCGCATCAGCCAAACTTCTCCATTTGTCATAAAGCTTTTTTAAAAAAAATAATTTGCACTCATTTTGTTTTTATGCTATAACGTATCGATGTAAGCAGTGTTAAAATTTCTCTCACATATCTTCAGAAGGAGTAACGACATGGTTAAGCAGCATGCCGACTTCCACAATACAACACACGCACAGTATCACGTTCTACCTTCCGGTTTTTCGTGTGCTCCTTTTTCTACTACCCACACACCTTTTATTAGGGGAATGCAGCACATCATTCGTTAACCACGAGATCCGCTGCAGTTCCCAATAATTCCTAACTATGTATGACTTCTTCCATCATTCGGATTGATACCATCTCTGTATCATGAGGAGTAAAACAATGAGTCGAGAACTACTACTAGCTGGTGTGTTAATCTCCATATCAACAGTACTGAAAATCTTTTCAGTGGTGGCCCTGTGCAAAGCACCCACACATTTTGATGAACTAGAGCACCGTTTGCGTCTTGCATCACCACGCAGATGCCAGCAAACCAGCCAATTGCACATTTAATTAGTTTCAAATCCCTAATAATCAGGGGCAAGGAGCCAGCTACACGGGCCTGGCTTTCCCTTACCCCCAAACCCTTTACCCAAAGGCATCTTTTCTGATATAGTTAAAGGAGAAGATAAGAATCCAGTCAAAAAGGATAGGGAAAACCATGAATAGCACAAAATCATTTATCGCCATGGCGTTGATTACCAGCTTGGCAATGCAACCAATCGCTGCCCAACCAGTTGAGCAAACAACAGAACAACAAAGCAAAATCGTCAAGCAACTCGATAGTGCCTTCAAAAGCTTTACCGAGCATCTGAAATGCGCAGTCAAACGAAACTGCACTCCGGAAGAAAAAAAGCGTATTCGAAGAACCGCTCTTACGATTATAGGAATGCTCGCAGGGGCCTACCTGGTTAAGCGCGCGTGGCCGCGAAGAGTAGCTCCTCCTCCCGCTCCTCAAACAGCCGAAGAAAGGCTTGCACAAACTAGAGACACCTACCTTTCGCAACGCAAGGCGCTGAGGCTAGTAGTCGACAAGCATCCAGACGTGGGGGATGATGTTACATTTCAGGAGCAACTGCAAACAGCAAACAGGCAGGCAGGAGCAGGAGCGTATTACAATGCTCTCAGAGACCTTAATATAGCATCAGCAAGAGCTCAGGAGCTCATCAGCAAATAACACCAAATCTCCCCCTGTATCATCTGCTCATTTTCCGCTATACTAGCCTGTATGTAGGCAGTGCAGTATAGAGGAATTCCTATGTTTATAGCATCTTCACCTCCCCCACCACCAAAACCGATCATCGTCTGGGTACATGGTACCCGAGGCAGCAGTTTTATGCCCTGGGTGGAAATGAACAAACCCTTGAAAAAGCGAATCGATTCGCTCACGCGCACCCCCAAAGGGCTTCATCCTCTCGCTAATCTCAACCAAGAAAGCAAATCACACAAACTCCTCACTGCCCTGTCTGAAGCAGATCCGGAACAATTCCCCTATGAATCGATTTATGCCTTTGGCTGGTCGGGCAAGCTGGATGGACCAAGTCGCAAAAAGGCTGCACAGCGATTATATGCCGCATTGGGCGAGTTGACCGCCACGTACAAACGGACCTCTGGCATAGCGCCACCAATCATCCTTATATCACACAGCCATGGCGGTAACGTTATTTTACATATGGCCCCCTTTTATCAGCAATACGATGATATCACGATTAAAAAAACAGTTCTGATCGCCTGCCCAGTACAACAAGACACTGCTTCCGCGCCCAATAATCCCCTTTTTGGAGAGGTCTACTCATTGCACTCCCACGTTGATATCGTTCAAATAATGGATCCACAACGCCTTCAACCCTATCGAGAGGCATTCCTGCAATGGCAAGAAACCAAATCATGGACTCCGCTCAAAGAGGCATATCTTTTGAGTTTAGAACAGCCACTATTTTCTGAGCGCCATTTTCCAACAAGCAGTAGGCTCATCCAGGCCAATATTTGCTGGAACAGCTTCACGCCGTATAGCGATCCACAGGCATCCTCCACCAACAAACTAGAAACGTTCATTAATTGGGCAATGAACCACCTGATCCAGCAAAAGCGCGGAGTCCTTCACTCCGAGTTCATCACGCCAGAATTTATACAGCATCTTCCTGTAATTCTTACACAGCTTGATAAGCGCATGGCTACAGGAAATCTACCTAAGCAAGATATTGATATCGTGATTTAACGCCACTCTTTCCTACCTCTAGATTTTTACACCTACATGGTCTAGCTTGTATTAATGTAAAAAAAGGGTAGCTGGAGAGTAGCGTGAAGATTACTCACTCAATAAGTTTTATCGTGTCTATCGCGTGTATAACGCCAACCAATTGCTACCATAAAATCATGAAGAAGAAACTAATCGTCTCCTACGCTCGCCGACTACGCCCACGCTCAAGCATTCGTCTTTCAAACCCACCCATCACCGTTTGGATACATGGAACCCGCTTTATCAGGCGCCCCATGTATGACAGTTTTTTTGAAGGAACACCCCGCCTCAAGCTCGCAAAACATGCTCCCAATGAATATTACATGCGCACTATTGCGCGCACACTCAGTAAAACTGATCCCGCACGGTTCCCTTTCGAAACGTTTTATATCTTTGGCTGGTCGGGTAAACTACGGGCTGCTGCCCGGGAGGACGCCGCAAAGCATCTCTATCGCAATCTGAGTAATCTGGCTGCCGCCTATGAAAAACTTTATCAAAAAAGCCCTGTTATCAGAATTATCACTCATAGCCACGGAGGCACGGTTGCCCTTAATCTGGCAAAAGTACAATCTTCACCATCATTCCGCATTAAGGAGCTCATTCTCTTGGCCTGTCCTGTACAAAAAAATACACGAAATTATATTGCCGATCCTCTATTTGAAAAAGTATACGCTCTATGCTCAAGCCTTGATATGGTACAACTCCTTGCTCCACAAATTATTAGCAACATCTATCGCACTAAAAAAGGACATCTGCGATCAAAAATGGAATGGCCGCCTTTTTCATATCGCTGCTTTCCCGGCAATCCAAAGCTCATTCAGATAAAAATTAAAATGAATGGCCGCGCCATTTTCCACCATGAATTTAATGGCAAACCATTTATTCGGGTATTGCCCCGTATACTCACCACGATTAATAGCTGGAAAAATGAGCAATGGTGCAATGAAAACGGAGCGTATCTTCTGTGTGTGTATACACCAACACCCAAACGGCTTTTACGAAAGCAGCTTGCGCACCGCCTGCATAATGGCAGCAGCATCAATACCTGCATCAGCTAAGAGCTCTGCAGGTTTTCCTGAACGAGGAAGTTTAGTTACTGCAAGATTGTTGATATGCAGATCATCGTTGCACAACGCCGCAGCAACTGCTTCCCCCAAACCACCTTGCAAATAATGATCCTCCACCGTTACCACTCGTTTGCCAGATGCTTTTGCCACGGAACGTATTGTTTCCACGTCTAATGGCTTGATCGAATAGAGATCGATTACTGAAATTGAAATGCCTTCTTTTGAAAGCTGCTCGTGTGCTCGAATAGCTTCAAAAAGGGTAACTCCTGCACCAATCACGCATACCTGATCAGCATCCGACTGCTTTACCACCTTGCACCCACCAATTTCGAAGGTTTCGTCATTTTTATAGATGATCGGCGTCGCCATGCGTGTTGTACGCAAATAGCTAATACCGGCATCATAGTTCGCCATTTCATGTACTAGTTTATAAGCACTCACCGCATCAGAAGGATACAAGACCACCGAATCGGGAAGAGCACGCACCATAGCAATATCTTCAAGCGCCATTTGAGACGGGCCGTCCTGGCCAATTGAAACCCCTGCATGCGAGCCAACCAACCGTAATGAAGCGTTACCAACGGCAGCCATACGAATCTGATCATGTGCGCGAGATAAAAAAGCACCAAACGTGGAGATGAAAGGAATTTTTCCCCGCCGGTTAAATCCAACTCCCATGCTCACCATATTTTGCTCAGCAATAAAACATTGGAAAAATCTATCCGGATGCGCCTTTTCAAACAGTTCTGCATAGGTAGAATTCTTTACTTCAGCATCGAGGCTCACCACCGTTTGGCAAACATTGCCAAGCTCAGCAAGCGCAACTCCATACACTTTTCGCGTAGCAATTTCATCACCCATCGTAAATGCAGGCTTTTTCATGATCCCAATTTCGCACGGTATGTCGCGCGGTTCATCTTCTGGCAGCGTTGGTTTCCACTGATAAGAAGACGGTACTGCTGCATCAGGAAATCGCTTTTTCAGCTGATCAAGCGCCTCATCAAGCTGCTCAGGCTTTAATGCTTTGCCATGAAACCCCTCCTTATCCTCAAACAGATCTACTCCATACCCCTTTTTTGTTTTTGCAATGATTATTGCCGGCTTATCCGAAACGTTTCGCGCTCTGTCCATCGTTGAAATAAGCGCTTTAATATCGTGCCCGTCGACTATAAACGGCTCCCAGCCAAATGAAGCGAACATTTTCTTAAATCGTTCCGGCGCATCCCCTTCTAACGCCTCCATCGTGGGAGTAGTTTGGCCAAGACGATTGCAATCGATTATGCCAATCAGATTGTTCAACTTATAAAAGGCAGCAATTTGTGCTGCTTCCCAAATACACCCTTCTGATATCTCGCTATCTCCCATCAGCACAAATGTTTTATACGAACGGGTATCAAGCTTTGCACTCAACGATTCCCCCGCACCAATCGAAAGACCAATACCCAGTGCCCCGGTTGACGCTTCCGCATACGGGAAACGCAACGTTGGATGCCCTTCAAGAACCGAATCAAATGAGCGATAAGAAAGAAGCTCTTCTTCAGTTAATTGCCCCACCTCTTTCCACGCAGCGTATAAGATCGGTGCCGCATGCCCCTTGGACAGAATAAAGCGATCGTTATTCGGATTATTAAAATTTTTCGGATCATATCGCATCGCATAAAAGAAAAGAACGGCCATAATATCAGCCGCGGAAAGAGAAGAAGTTGCATGCCCAGAACCAGCATTCGTCGTCATTTTCAACGACCATTGGCGCATCCTATATGCCGTCTGCTCTAAAAAAGAAATCAATTCCATTGCTACCACCCAACGCTAAAAAAGATAGTTATGTCAGCTGCTTACCGTACCAATAACCAGATAAAAGTTCAAAATTATGACATCAGTGCTACACTGGGCGCAATCGTACGTCACTCATCACTTTATAGAAGGATGTGCCATGAAAAAATCAATCGCATTTCTCGCTTTTCTTGCAGTAAGCGGAACCATGTTAGCGGGAAAAGAAGAGGATGAAACAGTACTGTTAATGCGGTGTATTGGTCAATATCAAGAGAGACAAGATCGTGTAGCAAAGGCAACCGAACTGATTAGGAGCGCAGAATTCTCGTGTGATGATCGAGAAAAAAAGCTACCCGTGGCATACACTGAATACGAAACCGCTTCGCAAGAACTTGAGGCATGGCTCAGAACCCATCCTCAATTCGCTTCAACTTATATATATGAACAAGCTCGTCGCACCAGGGGCGAAAGACCGTGTTCCCCCGAAGCTCTCACTTTTTCTTCTCCTTGTTCCCGCGCCAGTTCTCCCGCCGTGCCCACGTGATAATCTTATCCACATATTGAGCACCGATAGACATATTCTTGCGCGTTGAGGACATGACTTTGCGCCAATATTGGCGCATCGTTTCTCTCGATTTTCCGATCATTTTTTTCATAAATGTTCCTTTTTTTTCTGATCGTAGCAGGTCGGCAGCTTCACAAACAAGAACCCTTCAAAAACATAGATAAATACTCCATTTCCGCTACACTAATTAGCATGAAACAGACCTACACCCGGCTTTTGCACAAAACAGCACAATACATCACCATCCATCTTTTTCTCACACTCGCATCGATGCCCATACTTGTTGCCTGGGGATTACCACTCTCTCGCCTCTCCCTGTTTGGCAACTTCTTTTTTAGCCCTGTTCTTTTTTTATTTCTTCTGCTCTCATCCGCGGTGTTCTTTTTTGAAATTATGCATGTGCCCCACGGGTTTATCGCCTGGTTACTTGAAAAGCTAACATTTCTTTGGAAATGGATATTACCTCTTCATGGCAGCGATACGTTATATGGATTTAGCAAACCTCCATTATGGCTTCTGTTTACACTCGCCATTATCCCCTTTGCGCTCATTGCTCATCCCCGCATGCGTTCTTCAAAGCATCGCATCATCGGCCTGGCAGTTCTCCTTATTTTGAGCATGATGATAATCCAATCAGCCTCACGCCAACAAAGCGCTTGCACCCACATTCCATGTTATGGCGGAGAACTCACACTGCTTTACCAGAATGGCAAAACAGTGCTCATCGATCCCGGCTATATTGGCAGACGCATTTCGGCACCATCGTGGGTTGCCTACACGCTCACGCCCGAACTGATTGCAAAAACGGGGAGACTAACAATTGATCATCTTATAACGCTCAAACCCGGCATCATGACGTTTGAGGCAATCCGCACATTAGGTGAAACAATCAGCATACGCAACTTCTACGCTCCCTACATGTATGGAGAACTTACCGGCCCTTTGCGCGTTGCCTGGGGAAAGCTGTATGGCGTGTTACAACAACAAGAAACAAAATTGCATCGCATCTATGAAGAGCAACCATTGGAGCTGGTTGAGGGAACCATCACACTATCCATGTCTTCCCACGGGAAAAAGACATATCGAGAGATTACCTATCCGCATGTCCATATCCGTGGGTTCATTGACGATGAACCGGTGAATTTGTAAGCTGCATCACAGAAATAAAATAATCAAAAAACACAAATCTATAGTAAACATCCTTCATGATACTCACCACCTCAATCTCGTAACGGTATAAAAGGATCAGAGTATGACAAGTGGAAAAGTACTTTTTGTAGTAGCCCATAAGGGATATCAGCCCGTTGAATACACAGAACCAAAAAAAATATTGGAAGATGCCGGATTCACCGTAATCACCGCAAGCGACCAACCAAGAACGGCAACTGATAAAGATGGAGGCACCACCCACGTAGATCTCACGCTATCAGAAGTAAAGGTAGAAGATTATGATGGGGTGTTTTTTATTGGGGGACCTGGCGCATTGGAGCATCTTGATAATCCTCAAAGTTATAAGATCATCAAAGAAACCGCTGAAAAACATCTGCCGCTCGGCGCCATCTGCCTATCTACCCGTATTTTGGCACACGCCAATGTCCTAACGCGTAAACGTGCCACTGGCTGGAACGGAGACAACGAGCTGGAAAAAATATACGAAGAATATGACGTGAAATATACGCCTGAGCCGGTAGTGGTAGAAGAAAATATAATCACGGCGGTAGGGCCTACCGCCGCGAAAACATTTGGTCAGGAAATTGTTGTGTTACTGCACAATAATAAGGGATGGGGGTAATCATTAATCTACTTCGCCAAGGCTTCGAAGAATTTCGCGCAATATAACGGATTTTTTAAGCCATTGAGCTCTTCATTTATACGAAAGGACTCGATTAAGTATTCCATAGACCTTACTACTTTCTCCCTGAGTTTTTTCAGCAACATCTCTGGCAGCCCGCAGCACATTTGATGAATATTGCCTACTTAAAATTTGAAGATTGTGTACAAAATCAAGTATATACGAACCTCGCTGAGCAGCGGCATATAAAATATCCATGTCCTCCGATGTTACATTCCATTTACGAGCAGCGTCTTCAACTATCAGAGTGGGATCCGATTTTCTCCAGATAGAAAAACGCCTATCTGATCCAGCAAATAGACCTATCGATTGACTCATCAATACAAACACACCAACGATAACTATATAGCTACGCATCTTCATAACCTCTCCTACCTGTTTATGAATGAAATTATTTATACGAAAGCATCCGCTCAAGGATAAGATAGATTCGACTATCCGTCCCTTGTGTTATGGCGGCAATATCTCTTGCTGCCCGCAAAACATTTGATGGATAGACCCGAACTCCTTCCCAAGGCATTTCTTCATAATGAAGTATCATTTGTGCATCCGAACGAGTAGCGGCATATAAGAAATCCTTATAAATCGGCTGCTTGATATCCATACGCCTTATCAGGGAATCAAGCTCTCGTGTTCCGATAGAACGTAGTTTTGGATCTGCAGATATATCGCCACTTTGTACGAGTAACAGCGCAAATACAATCAAAACAAGATTGGTATACTTCTTCATGCCCCTTACCCTCCAGATATAGGTTGTGTGCCAATTATTGACTCAGCTTCTTCTACAAATTTCCCTCTTAGTATCGCCTCCTGTTTGATTCTTTCGCTTTTTTGCTTTTCTATAAGTTCTGTCGCAAAATTATACATAGCACGATCTCTCTTTTCATCAGCAATCCATTGGACTGCTTCTAGTCCTTGAATGCTAAACCGTTCCTGCACTCCTGCTATAAAAGAACGCGCTTCTTCATGTGCTTGTTGGCCTTGCTCAACAAGCTCCAACAATCTCAAATCATTAAATCCGGTACTTGAGTTATAGACATCGACCTTAAACCTTCTCACAGCATTTTGTACGGTAGGCTCCATGGACGCCTTACGAGAACGAACGCCAAGACCAGCAAGCACAGCAACTACACTCATCAAGAGGGCAATCCCCCCTGCTTTTTTACCAAGTTCTTTAATGCGAGCTCGTTGCAGATCCGTGCAACTCTTTGTCACCCAGCACGCACGCAGAGATCGTAATTCCGTCCAATATTTTTGTGCTGTCTCCTTGGCTGCTGCTGCCCTTTCTCTTGCCCGAGAAAAAACCTCAACCGAAAAGCTCGTCTGAGCTTGGAGCATAAGAATCATTACCAAAAGATATTTTTTCATACCGTTCCCTTCCCTATTTTTTTTCTTCCTCCACTTCTTCTTCTTATCTGTATGATAGCAAATACAACCCCCTAAAATAAAGGGTTTTGACGGGTTGATACCCCTACGGAGCCCCTGTTAGGAGAATAGCTCGTGCTGGAGCGGCTTCTGGTCCTATGATGGCCAGAGGTAAACAAACAAGAAAATAGGTTCCTGCCTGCACATGGCCTAGGCGCAATCCCTCAATAATGGCAATATCAGCCTGCATAAGTGTTTTATGGGTTCGATGCTCTGGATCCCCCCGCTCAATACCCAGATAGTCGATCCCCACCGCCTTTATATGCTTTTCCGCCAGATAATGCGCTCCCGATGGATCTAAGGAGATAAAATCTTTTGCAAACGGATCGGTTGGTTCATAGGCACTATTGGCGGTACGAAGGAGCACAATATCCCCTTCTTCCATCTCATACCCATGCAAATCCTCCTCGGTGATAGAATCGCCTATCGTAGGAAGATCAAGCAATATCGCTTTTCCCATAAGCCGATCAAGATGCATTTCATCAATCGTCTTGCCATCCTTTAAAAAATGGGACGGCGCATCCACATGGGTTCCGGTGTGGGAGTTAAAACAAAGCGATGATTCACGCACGCCGTCTTTATCAAAGGTTTTCAACTGCGTAAACGTAATAGTTTTTTGATCTTTGTATTCGGTGATGGCATCAGAAATGGGCCAACTGATATCTATTATTTTCATACGTCACCCTTTCTTTCGCTTTACCTCGTGCCCTCCAAATTTGTATCGCAGCATCGCAATAACCTTTGTGGCATAATCTCCACCACTCTCGCGCGACCATGCACGCACCTTGAGCGCATTTTCAATCACGGGAACTGAAAGGTGATGTTTCTTCGCTTCCTGAACCGTCCATTTTCCTGTTCCTCCCTCTGCAATTTCACCACTAACATCAGAAAGTGCTTGTCCCTCCTCAAAAACTTCATGCGCAAGACCCAACAAAAACGAACGGATGATAGAGCCTTCGTTCCAAATGCGACTGATCTCCTCAAGATCGAGCCCCATCTTTTTAAACGTGCCCTCCTTGATGATTTGAAAACCTTCCGCATACGCTTGCAGCAGTCCATACTCAATACCGTTATGAATCATCTTCACGTAATGGCCTGTCCCTGAAGGCCCCACATGGCCTAAACCACCCGGTGCTGCAATCGCTACTAATAATGAATGAATTTTTGTATATGCCGCTTCATCGCCACCAACCATCAAACAAAAACCGCCCAAGCGCCCCGCAATACCACCGGAGGTGCCACAATCGAGAAATATGATGCCATCAGTGGCAACTGCCTTTGCACGCCGCATTGAATCTTCATAATAACTGTTTCCTCCATCAATGATGATGTCATTAGCTTTCAGATGAGGTTTGAGTTCATCAACCACCGCATCAACCGCCGAAATGGGAATCATCAACCAGATCACGCGAGTTTGTTTGGCTAGATCGGCAAGATCATCGGCAAGAGTTACTCCCATTTGCCCAGCCAGCTTTTGGGGTTCCTCGCCACGATCATACCCAATCACGTTGTGCCCAGCTTCGAGCAAACGAAATGCAATAGCATTACCCATCTTTCCTAAACCAACAATTCCTATATTCATGATCGCCACCTCATGCCATGTTTCTGTTCAAAATCAGTTATCTCTTTCGGTCCATCACTCTCGCATGGATATTGATACAGGGGAAACTTCTTTGTTTTCACCTCATCGATAATCTGCCACGCATACTCAATCTCATCGAAGCGTACCGAAATAGATTGCTCTCCACGAATAACTTCCTCGATGACCACTTCATATGAATGCGGTGTTATCTCACCAAACAAACAGCTGTGGCAAAATTCCATCGAAACCGGCATCACCTCTTGGCTGTATCCCGGTTTTTTTGCATTTAAGCTCAAAGAAAAGGTTGCTTCCGGAGACACTTCAATAGTGAGCCAGTTTGAGGGGACCGGACAACTGTACGTAAGCAGGCAATCCACTTGTTTGAACTTTATCTGAATAACCGTCTGTTTCTTGCGCAAACACTTTCCTGTTTTCACATAAAATGGCACCCCCGCCCATCGTGGATTATTTACGCGTAAAAAGAGTAAGGCAAACGTTTCCGTTTTGGATTGTGGATCCACATTCTTTTCTTTCGTGTACCCCTCATACTGCCCAAGCATTCCATCTACAATCTCAACCTTCTCGAGCACCTCCGCTCTTCGGGAACGTACATAATTACCCGATAATTTCTCCGGCGATTCCATCCCAATTAATGCAAGGAGCTCAAGCATATGATTCTGCATTACATCAGAAAGAGCGCCGTATTTATCGTAATAGCCACCACGCCCTTCAAGCGCAATCTCCTCGCTAATCACAATCTGAACCTGATCGATATACCGATTGTTCCACAACGGCTCAAACACACAGTTGGTGAATCGTATTAAGGCAATATTACTCACCAGTTCTTTTGTTAAAAAATGATCGATGCGATAGATCTGACTTTCCTCAAAATGCTCTTTGATACATGCATTAATCTCCCGTGCCGATTGTAGATCGTGCCCAAACGGTTTTTCATACACAATACGCTGCCAGGGAGTTTCATGTTCAGTACGGCGCACCACTAGTTTTGATGTTGCAAGATATCGCGTAATCGAGCAAAAATATTCTGATGCAGCCGCTAAATAGACCAACCGATTACCGCTCATCGCATGCTCTTTTTCTAACGAAGCCACAAAGCTTTCAAGCGCCACAAAATTACTTTCATTGCCAAAATCGAGCTGCTGATAGAAAAATCGATCCGCCATTTTCTGCCAAATCGCATCATCAATCCCATGAATAAACGGCTTTGCCTGATCAAGAATCTGCTGCGCACCGCTTTCTTCTAGTGCCGCACCAACAATCAAAAACTTTTCCAACTTCTCACGCACTATCAACCGGTATAACGCTGGCAACAGTTTTCGTTTTGCCAAATCACCCGTAACCCCCAGGATTATAATTGTGACATCATTCATGGTCTAAAATCTCTCTTGTTTCTTTTTTGTATAGCTCAACTTGCGGCTGATCAAAGGGATTAATATCAAATAAAAAGCCGAGATACATGATCTCCACCATCTTTAATTGCATAAACTGGCCAATGGTATATGCAGAGATTTCTGGCAACGCAATCATCATAAAGGGGCGCTTATCATGTTCATATGCCTTTTGCGTGCCTCGCTCAATCGCATCCATAATTTCAGCAAATGATTTTCCACGAATCATCGGCACTAATTCATCAAATGGGCTTCCTGTGGTAACCGCTAAAGTACCTTCCTGTGGTGTAGAAAGAAAACTAGTGATTCGATTGTACGGCCCACCAAGATAGAGCTGCGCCACAGAATGCAAATCTTCCGGCCCCACAGAAACCGTGGGGGTAATACCAACATTCACCCGCTTGCCTTGCCGATTATCTGCTTTACCAAGACTTTCCCCCACCAGCTGCCGATACCAATCTGCAACGGCATGCAATGGACGAGAAAAAAGAAACGTATCATGAATTACAAAGCCTGCACGGTACTGCTCATAAAGAATGGCAGCACTCATCGCTGCTGGATTGTTCATAATGGTGGTATCAGAACAGGATTCCTTCATGCTCTGCGCCCCATCACGCAAGGCAACAAGATCAAACCCCATCATCCCCAGAGGAAACAAACCAACAGCAGAAAACACCGAATAGCGGCCGCCCACTAATTTAGGCACCGACAAACAACTCATTGCATGCGTTCGTGCAACATTCCACAAGGGGGAGTCTTCATCAGTAATCGCCACCACATACTCTTGGTACGGCTTGTTATATTCCGCCAACAACTTGATAAAGAGCTGTGCGTTGGCAATCGTTTCAGTGGTAGTCCCTGATTTGCTAATGACGGTAATAAGGATTTCTTTGCCCGCCTGAAGAACCGCCTCACAAACCTTATATACCTCCTGGCAATACCTACCATCAAGCGTATCCAAAAAATAAACGGAAGGC
>SDBT01009193.1_pt1 | contig 16066 bp, 18 predicted proteins | sample 2277101 | NCBI WGS metagenome assembly SDBT01 (sample SAMN10404973, study PRJNA504765) | marine sediment metagenome | isolation source: marine sediment core GS10_PC15, 103 cmbsf | place: Arctic Ocean: Southern Knipovich Ridge | collected 2010 | reverse complement strand
TCTACAGTGTGCCGAGAAAGCTTCTTAGCTCTTGCCAGTGGAAGTCTGGCTTGGACAAAGGTTAGCCACCAGTCCAACACCAAATCCCACGCACAGGGAGGTAACGAACTGTGTGAAGCTGGGGGAGTGGGGGTCACATCTTCATATGTCATTTATTGCTTTTTAAACTGTTTTCTCCAACCACCCATCTTCCTATTCTTCTTCCCAGTTATTTCGGACTATTTTCCCAGCTTACTTTATCTTATTCCATTCTGTCGGAAATATCAATCCTCCTACGCTGAAAGCTATGGCGGACAAGTTCTAAAACTCAAAGCCTACTTCGCCGTAATAGGCTACGAAGGCTGAATTCCTCTCCCCGATGGGGAGAGGAGGTTTATGGAAAAAATTTCTTAGGAGAAGGGTTTTTCAACAGCCCCACAGCACCCGTTTTATCTTCAATTCAATCTGCGGCATCATTTGCTCATTTGTCAAGATTAAAGATTAGACCCCCGCCACCTTAGAATCCCCCGGGATTATTTTACGGGTATATTTTTGATGTCTAATATTTTGCACAAACGTATTAATGTCTCTAATGTAATATTTTTTTTCCCAAACTCAATCGCAGAAATATCAGGTTGCTTCATTCCTACTCTCCGGGCAAAATCTGCTTGGTTTAATCCCTTTTTTAATCTGTTATCTCTGATGGTTTTACCAATTTTCACAAATATTTCTGGTGGTTCACCTTTTATTCCTTTTTTGATTCTCTTTTTTCCCAGAAGTTGTTCATAAACTGTTTCCCACCAGGATCTAAAATCCTCCGCCTGCTTTCTCCTTCCCCAGTAGCGACGTATTCCCGGCCATACTTCTATAAACTGTTCCCTGCTTATTAGAGAAAACAGTTCCCCGGGATCATCGCACCTTGAAAGGAGCGTAAAAATTCGTTCCCTAAACCTTGGGTGCTGCGGATTCTTTATTATCTTTTCCGTTTCTTTAAGTGCTTTGGGGTTCATTCCCCAGAAATATTTATTGATGTTCATCCTGTTACCTCGCTTATGAATTCTCTTATTTCTTTGTCAAGATAGGCGATCATCTTTGCGACATCGAAGTATTTATCATAAATATCAAGGTCAAAGACAGCAAGTTTAACCTCCTGTCTTGAATAACTCCTGTACCAGTGAACGATACCTCTCTGGTGTTCTCTAACAAGATTTTTCATGAATTTATGCAAAGGGCACACCTTTTTTGAGAGATAATAAATGTCGATGACATCCCTGGCCTCTCCCCGGCCGGTTGTTACTTCTCTTCCTGTTCTGTCCCTTACTAAATTTGTTCCAACAAGAGCAATAATTTTTTGAAAATAAATATTGTTTACATCATAAACAGGAATCTTATTAAATTTTTTGATATTAGGCCTATCGAAAAACACATCTTCAATAAAGTCAATCTTTAATGGGAAAGCAGTTCCTTTTATTTCTACTGCATAAAACCTCACCCTCGCTCTGTCCGGTGCAATAAATTGATTTTCCAGTTTTATAGTTACCCCAACAACCTCATTGAATTTTGAGATCAGATTGTTAATTTCTTTTAAATTATATGTTGGTGAAAAGAAATCAAGATCCCGCGAAAATCTGTGTTTTAAGTAATAAAGTTCCAGGGCGGTTCCGCCTGATAAGGCAAATGTTTTGGATGTCCCCGAGAACTTTCTCAGTAATTTTAGTTGTGCATCACGGATTATTTTATCCATTGGCTTATTGCCTCAAGTATATAGTATAAAACCTATAACTATTATAGATTATAATCTATATTCAAGGAATGTCAAGAATAATAAGATAGAGGATCAAATATTTGCAGGAGATTTATGGGACGGGAGATTTATAGGACATTGGTGCTAAAACAATTTTTCTTGACGAAGGGGTCTTGGTCATCGGTCTGCCGTCAGTGGTCATTCGCCTTGCCCTCTGACACTAACACCGATTATTGTGTGCGGGCCTGCCTGCCCTGCTTGTCCTGAGCAGAGTCGAAGGGAGCCTTTCTTTTTATCTTTCTATCTTTTTTCTCTTGACAGGTGCCCTTTAATGGGTGACTTCTTTTCTCCCTCGCTCTTTTTGTCTATGTAGGAGCTAAACTCCGAAATAATAAATTGCTCCATATAAATCCTCATCCCATTTTTCGAGTGTGCTCGACAAATGTCTCTAAATGCTCGAGCAGATCACTTACTAAAGGATCCTTTATCCAGTATATTGCTTCTCGGCCGCCTCCTTTTCCAGCTTTAGTTTCATACCGGACGAGATCAATCAGCTTCAAAGCCCGGAGATGAGTGGATATGGTCGAGGGGCCTCTTCCGAGAGACCGGGCAAGCTCAAGAGGGCGCTTTTTATTATGCCCCAAAGCTTTGAGTATCTGATAGGCTATGGGGTTTCCCAGAACACGACAAAGGCGGGAAGCCCGGTACTCCGTCTCTCTCATAATCCCAACCTCCATTCTTAAATTCATGAATTCGCAAATTCATGAATTCACGAATTTGCGAATTTCGACTTTTTGTTTATCCTGTCAACCTATTTCAGAAAATTGGGACAGCGCCTGGTTTTTCTAAAATGCAAAATGAAGTGTGAGATTGCTTCGTCGCTACTGCTACTCGCAACGACAGATAGAAAATAGGCCCAGCGCCCGTTTTATCTTCAATACGTCCTATGTCCAGGGCTTACCCCCATTGCCTGATTCCCTACTATTCCATGATATTCCTTGCTACTCGCTACTATTCCCTGTTTTTCTCTATCATTTACTCATTTGTCAAGATCAAAGATTTGCCTCCCGACCTCCTTTAAAGCCGGGAAAGTTAGGCAGAAAGACTAAAAACCGAATTAAGTAAGGTGTCCCCGGAATCCCATGGGGAAAATGGTGAACGGCACGCTAAGCAGGTCAGAGCGCTACGGACAATCCGCATTACTGCCTAAGGCAAGATTTGACGCTTCGGAACGAAGACCTGGAACCGATACTTAATCTTGAAGCTGTACCGTTCACCAATCATAATTCCGGGGATACAATACTTATTATTTGGGAGAAGGTAGGCCCAGCGCCTGTTTTATCTTCAATTAAATCTGCGGCATCATTTGCTTATTTGTCAAAATCAAAGATTTTACCTCTGACCACCCTCAAATTTCTTAAATGACATATGAAGATGTGACCCCGAAATTCCATTAAGTCTTCCGATAACAGCCCTTCGGCTGATAGGAATTCACGCAGCTTATTGACTTTTTATAGATCCCTTGAACAACACCGCCACAGATTCAGGCCAGTGATCCCTGGCCCGAATGGTTTACCTTTCTCTATGCCAATTCCAGAACGGGTTAAAAAACGAAAACAGATCCTCTTGTCCTTGTGGGTATCTTGCAGTTGCCAATAATGGTTAATAGCATCGATAACGGCAGGTGATCGCAGGGTTATATTCCTTGCTGTATCTTTTACTTGAACCGCTATCGCTTTTTCCTGATCGACGATATCAAAATCTTCTGCACCCTCCAGAAAAAGAACCTCTTCGTCTGCCAACTCCAGCCAGGCATGAACGCTATTCCAGATTTGGTAGAGATAGCCGCGCAAAGCATTAGATGCTTGTCGCTTCGGGTCTCCGTGGAGAGCCATTTTTTTCTTTTCTTTATTAGTCAATTTGTTGCTTTAATGAGTGAAAGGAGTCAGACTTTAGGCGGAAATGGGGTAGTATTTTGACAGGCTGTTGCCCAAATCCTAAAGACGTAAAAAATCGCTTTCCAAACGGCATAAAAGACGGTTAAATGTAAGTTTTAAGTTCATTTTACGCTGTTTTTATCGATAATTTTAGTACTTTCTTAGTAAATAATTGTTTGGGCAACAGCCCGTTGAATAGTGAATAATACAAATCAAGATGCGGTTTTTAACCCTTCCCAGCTTGCTTTATCGTATTTCATTTTGTAATCTCTTTCAATAATTTTTATCGGGTGAGTTATTCATCAATAAACTTAATCTTTACATCTTTGCCCGGTTCCTTCTTCATATATACAATGACCTTTATCGTTTTGTCTTTGACAATCTCGATCTCAAATTCCTTCGTAACTCCCAGGCGGGGAAATAGGCCCAGCACCCGCTTTATCTAATCCCCCAATAAAAAAGGGAATGCCAGGAAACTACGACTTCCCTAAAACATCCCCTTCAAACACCATTTTTGGGGCAGAATTGCCATACTGTCCCCCGGTTTACTTCGGTTGATTTATATCTACTGGATTATCAAGTCAATATTTCTACCCGCCTTAGCTTCCGATAATAGCCTGTCCAGCTAAATTATTGTCCAAAAAATACCATCTTAAAAGGTGCTTTGCAAGAAAAAAGAGGATTCGGGCCGACACAGAGGTCGGCCCCTACATTGCGGGGCTGGAAAGCCCCGCCTATCCTATTTTGTGAAATTCGTGTAATTCGTGGTTAAAGTCCCCCTTCCATCCCGCGTTCACGCGGGAGAGGGGAGTATGAAAGGCCCCGCTCCCCAATAAAAAAGGGGATATTCTGCCAGGAAGCCGGAACTCCCGATAAACATCCCCTTCAAATGACCTTTTTAGGACAACTTTTCCTTATACGAGCGATTTTATCAGGGAAATGACCCTTTTTTCAGGAGGGTGCACCTTATTCGGTGCCCGATGTGATGCTCAATTCTTGGGTGAGCCCATGGAGCTGAAGTGTGAATTCATTAATGAGGTTTCGACCTAAAATAGGTTCATCACCTAGTGCAATAACCTCCACGATTTTTTTTGTTGTTGCTATTTCGAACTCCAGAAAATAGCTATCTTTAGAACCAATTGATAGTCCATTTATAGCGAACACATCATAGCTACTTGCATACTCAGCACCGAGGGCGTTAATAAGCGCTCTTGGAAAGCATGTTATGTCTGCTCCTGTGTCCACCAATGCTACGGTATTTACCTGCTTTGCACTATCACCTGGAATGTGCACAGTGATGGGTAGCACCGGGGCTGGAGGATTATAATGGTTATTGTCATATGGATAAGTCACGCCATCCTCCTAGACACTCTGGGTGTAGGGATATGTACCACCTCAGGATTTTCTTCCACCAAACCAATATAAAGGGGTCCGTATCCAAATTCCGAGTAGGCTTGCTCAGCCAGTTTAGTTTTATTATGGCCAAACAAAACCGCCTTTTCTTCTCGGATAACCACGTATTGTCCCCGATGTGTCTTCAATAGTTCCGGTCTAAGTCGTTTAAACGCTTGCTTCTCTCGTTGGAAAATCATAAGATTTCTCGGCAGCTCCCTCCGATGCGAAGTTGGCGCTTCTTCATGTGCTAGTGATGGTGAGGAGGCCATGAGCTGACGAATCAACATTACGGCAAGAGGATGTGATTCTCTGGGGAGATTACTAATGATTTCATCCGTAAGATGTTCTTGCCCCTGATATGGTCCTTTATAGGAAACCTGGGCGCGTCTCTGCAGCCTATGCAATTCTAGAGAACAGAACGGCGTCAGATACGACAGCATGATCGATTGGGAGCTAAAATTGACTATGCCGATTACCAGCTTGCCTTCAAAACCCGGGTCCACCTGCGGACCGACAGTTGCCAACAGACCCATTCGCGCGTATACTGAACGCAGACCAAACCGCCCCACCATGTTAGCAGATAACCGTAGTTTCTCATGCGTCATAACAAGCGCGAAATCGCCTGGCTGAATCTCCAATTCTCCTTCGTTTTTAATGTTGATCACCTTGCCCGCCGAGACTGTAAACGCTTCCTCCCCAACCCGTAGATCGTAGCTCGCAGGCTGAAGACACTCTTCGGAAAAATCACTGAGCTCAATCTCGCTGCTATCCACAGCTTCCTTGATCTCCTCATCTACAAGAATCACTTTATACCTCCTTTATATCTTAGAGATTTAGGGAACGTTGGTTCAAACATAAGTTATGAAAATAAGAATAGCACCCATTTTTTCTACTTTTTAACCATTTTACCACATTTCTTATCCTTAATCCATAAATTTTACCGTTTTATACCCCTCTCCACACTTATCTCCCTACTTTTTCACAGCTTGCTTTATCATATTCCCTTCTGTCGGGTTTTTCAATCTGTCTACGCTGATTGCTACGGCGGACAGATCCCCCTCCCCTTGCCTACTTCGCCGTAGTGGGCTACGAAGGCTGAATATCCCATCCCGCGTTCACGCGGGAGAGGGGAATATATAAACTGACCACTGATGGCTAACCTGTGGGGCGGGTTATTTATTAGAAAAGGGCATACCGGCTGGGTGATTAGTTCTTCGGGTGAGCGATGAAGAAATCCATCACCTCGTCGCCCCACCTGAACGCGGCCGGATCAGAGCAGCCATATAACCCCCCGGGTTCCTCGTAGGTTCCAGGAAAGCAGTGCCCCCCAACAAGTCCAGTGTAGTCGTGCTCGATAAATTCGAACAACTGGCCGCTGTCGTTGGTGTAGCGAGTCCAGGTGTAATTCGAATCGAACGAGAGCACCTCCGGCGGGACACTATTCCCCAGGCCTTCGGTTATTCTGGCAACCGTGGCCTCGGCAGTTTCGAAGGCTACGAGAGTGTCATCCGTACCGTGGCAATAGAGGATAGGCACATCGGGGTTCGATTTCCCCTCCCCGAAGCATTCCGCCCCACCCGCCGAAATGGGCGCCGCGCTGGCGATCACATCCGAGTGCTCGCAGATAAAGTGCCAGGTCATAGCTCCCCCCTGAGAGAAACCCGTGAAATGAACGCGATCTTCGTCTACATCAAAGACCTCGATGGTCTGCTTCATGAATTCAAAAATAGCGGGATAGTCGTCCCGGGACCAGCTGGGAACTTCCTCCACCAGATTCGCATTCGGCTGAACGACGATGTAACCGTTTTCTCGACCTATCTCGGCGAGGTTAGTATTTGTGTCCTCGCTGGTTGCGCTCATGGTCCAACCGTGCACATCGAAGATGAGCGGGCAGCCTCCCTCGATACACTCTGCCGGCACGGATATGTCGAATGTGATCCCGTTGCACGAGAACTCCCTGTTATCAGTGGCGCTCACATCATCGATACACTCGGTCGTATGAACGTTGCTCGCAGTGTCATCGCCGCAATTTACGCCAAAAGTAATTAACCCCACAATCGCAATGGACTTAAGAAGACTTAAGTGTAAATTCTTTAAAATTCTATTTCCCATTTTCATCCTGATACCTCCTTTTTGTGACACTTTACTTATTTCTTGGTACTTGGTTTCAGTTGTTCACCGGTTCTGCTCAACATCTTTTTTCAATCTGCTTTATCAGGTCATTAAAAATGAAGTTGTGAAGAGGCAGGAAGACATACCAGTATATCTTTCCCAACAGGCCCTTTGTGTAGTAATGAGGGGTTACCGACAACTTTCTCAAGCTGTCTTCCTCATCTATATTAAACTCCAACCATGCCTTGCCCGGTAATTTCATTTCGGCCCGCAAGAGCAGTCGTCTGTCCTGCCGGATATCCTCGACTCTCCAGAAATCAACCACATCATCGATACTTAGACTGGAATAGCTCCTTCTTCCCCGGGAGGATCCGACTCCGATCAGAATCCTGTCAACTGCCCCCCTCAGCCGCCACAGCCAGTTGTTATTGAACCAACCTGTCTTACCCCCGATCCTGCAAATGGAGTTGAAAAGGGAAGAGGCGCTCTTTCCCGAGAGCAGTGAGTATGAAGTTGTATATTTGGGGGCCTCCTTAAGTTCATGAAGCTTGATGGCTAATTCGTGGGCCGGGGGGTAGGCGTCGGACCAGCGGGTGTAGACCTTGTCTTGCTCTTCCCGGGTCAGCGCTCTGACAATGGCTTCCTGATACGTTAGCGGTTCAAACGGCAGATAGTCCTTGATCGCCTCGTTCCGGCAGATGACTTCATCTCTTACTCCTTCCATCAAACTCAAGGTGATGGGGTCGGGTACCGGTGTAATAAGACTGGCAAAATAGGCATAAAGCCAAATGTTGGAGATGGGAAAGAGTAAGAAGAGCCTTCTTTTGTGGACAATCCCGGCAAATACCTTCAGCATCATTTCATAGGTCAAAATATCCTTCCCGCCGATATCAAAATTTCTCCCTGATGTCTGGGGAATCTCCAAAACCCCGACAAGATATTTGATCACGTCGCGGATGCCGATCGGCTGGCACCTGCTTCTTGCCCAGTGCGGGAGGGGAAGAAGGGGGAGCTTGTTCACCAGATTGTGAATAATTTCATAGGAAGCGCTTCCCGATCCGATGATTATAGCCGCCCGAAGAATGGTCACCGGAACCTTGCCACGCAACAGCTCCTCAGCCACTTGTATCCGGCTCTGCAGATGGGGCGATTTTAAAGTTTTAACTTCACCGAGCCCTCCGAGATAAATGATTCGTTTAACTTCATTCTCCTCCGCGGCCTTCCTGAAATTAACGGCGGCCTGCAAGTCCGCCGATTCAAACTCCTTCGGCCCTCGCATTAATGAGTGAATCAAATAGTACGCGGTATCAATACCCGTAAGCACCTTCTTCAAACTGCTTAGGTCCAGAGCGTCCGCCTCTACGATCTCCATCCCCGGCCAAGGCGATGCACGTTCGGAAGTCGACCCCCTTACCATCACCCTAACCCGATAGCCTCGATCCAGCAGTTCCGGAACCAGGCGACCACCGATATAGCCGGTGGCGCCGGTTACCAGAACTCTGCCTATATCAGGCCGGGGTTTGGTAGGCAGATCGTTACAGAAAAGATCCGCCTTCTCGGGAAATCGAATAACCGGCAACTTGTTTTTATACTGAGTATCGGACATTGATTTCTATGAATTTGATTTCCACTTCATAATGGACGGTCGGATGTAGAGAAAACTGAGCGCAAATACAAAACCATGGAGAAACAGGTATGGTATCCCCAGATTAGGAAAAATTTTCATTAAGGCAGGACAATAAACTTAGTCGCTGACGAACTGGTGGTAGACCCACCCTTTCAGGGAGCCGTCGGTAGTTTGGATGTGATAGAATTTAGTCTTCTTGCTAAGGTAATATTTCCTTAAGAATTTTACCTTGGTTCCGCTCTGAATCATCCCCTTGCTTTCGTGAAGCTTCCCGTCCTTTCCAATAAAGGAATAAACCGGAATACCTCCGTAGCGCTGCTGATAATTAATGGAGCACTTTAACATTACTGTGTCCAGAAAGGAGGTGGATTTATCCAGCGCAATCCTCTTCTCCGCATCAACACAAAGCTCGCTCACCTTCTCATAGTTCTTTTCCTTATAATTCTTGTAAGCCTCGAAGTAAGCTTCGACGATGATCGGGCTGGGGTGCAGCAACTGCTCCATCCCCTGCTTTACCCTGGCCAGTTTATTCTTGGCATTCTTTTCAAATGCCTTTCGCCGGAGCAATCCCTTCTCTGCCTCTTTTTTTGCCTGGTTAGATAACTTAACAACCTGGGGGTATTTTTTTTTCTTCTTCTCCTTCTGGGCCTGGGAATAAAGCATGCGGTAGGCCATGGTCTTGTCCATCGGGGGGCCCTCCCTCATATAGAGGGCATAGGCAGTTTCTGCCTGGGATAGGGCTAAATCTGCTTCTTTGAGAGAAGGACCACATCCGCAGAGGAGGACCAGTGCTAAGGAGATCTGATAGGTTTTCTTCTTCATTTAAGAACCTCCTGAGAGCTTCAATCTAAAATTCCTCATAATCCGGGCTCAGCCAAAGCAGAGGTCAAAGGCATTCCTGATTAGCTCCACCCTGAACTCACTACTAGGGAGCAACTGAACTGTAACTACATCAAACCGCATATTCATCCGGAAAATCTTCTTCCTTTTAATGAAATGCAGAGCCACCTTGGAGATCTGCATCTGCTTTCTCCGATCAACTGCCAGTTGGGGAGGACCAAATGTGGTTGAACTCCTGGTCTTTACTTCGATAAAAACCAGGACCTTACCATCTAACGCAATAACATCGATCTCCCCGAAGGAGCAATGATAATTTTTTTCGATAATCTTATATTTTCTCTTTTTCAAATACTTAGCGGCAAGATCCTCTCCTGCCTTTCCGAAGCTTTTCCTCTCCTTGGTCATTACCTATGCTCAGTCTCAGACTAATTCCTGTTCAGCAACCCTCAGGATCTATTCTAAGCTGAAGGATTGATCAGCCAGCTTGCTAAAGTCGGATTTGGAGGTCAGATGAATCACCTGATTAATTTGACCTAAATGCTTAAGTGCCTCGGCAACCGCCGACAACCGGGGCTCGTCGAAGTGGAGAAAAGGGGCATCAAAGATTATCGGGAATGGTCTGATCTCCAGACTTCTCTCCAGGAGTGCGAAATCCAAGGCAAAATAGACAGCATCCTTAGTAGCCGGGCTTAGCTCCGCAAATTTGAGTTCCCGGCCGGGCTCTTTACCGATTAAAATCAGATCCCCTCCCTCATCGAAACGGGCTTCCAAATAATTATCCGAAGTAAAGGCCTTAAGATTGCGACAAAAACTGTCTTTAATCGAGGCGGTAAGGGCTATTAAATCTGTATTTAAAAGCCTCTGGCAGTTATTAATCAGATCCTGCACTGGATCCCGGGAAGAGGAGGTAATAGAAGCCTGTGCAGGCTTTGCTGGTTCAACCGGAGCAGGCTGCGGCTCCGGACGGGTAAAACTACTAAAACTATCCTCCGGGGCCGAGGCCCGGCCGAGGTCCGGGGAGAGAAGTGCCTCCAGTTTATTGATTTCCTGGCGCATCTCGTGGGGCGCCATAGAAAGCCCCCCCATATCCCGGAGCTTTTTCTGTATCTCCTTACTATCGTTCTGGAGTTTTTCCTGCTCAGCCTTTAGCTTCTCATAGTCTTTTTCCTTCCTCAAGCTTCCCCCTTTAGCTATGAGCTCCTCTTTCCTCTGTTTTAATTCCCGCCAATGCTCCAACTTCCACACCAGGTCTCCTGCTGACCTTGCTCCGCTCGACTCGATCAGGCTGTGAACCACTGCCCCCTCGATCTCGTATTTTTTCTCAGTCACCTTTTTGTCTTCATTCCTCTTGTCCAGCTTGGCCCGAAGCTTCTCCACCTTATCCCTCTTGGACAAATACTGCCAGAGTGAATAAGCAACCAATGCCACTCCGACGAGCCCCCCCAGGGGCACAAAACTCGGAATCTTTCCCAGACCGCTTAAGATCCCTCCTCCCACAAAAAAGGCTAACATAGCGATCGCCCCATAGATGAGTGACTTCTCTTTGTACACCGGATTTGCCGTTAATAAATCTATATCATACTTAGCTTCTTCTATTTCTTTATTATATCTGAGCAGAATATCCTTTTTCTGCTTCTCCATCCTCATATAATCCTCCAGCCGCCCATCAATGTCCTCAGGAAGTTCTTCAAAGCTTTCATAAGTGGCCAACTCCTTCATTGCCTCATTCAGGTAGCCTTCGACTTCTTTAATGTCCTCGGATCCCGTCTCCAGCTCAAAGAGCTTTTTCTCCAGGCCATCAAGATTAAACTCCATTTCCTCTACCTTCTCCGCCCACCCCAGTTCCTCCTTTAATTTCTGCAACTGATCCTTTATTTCATCCGGGGATTGTCCTTGCTGGGGGAGAGGCTCAGGCGGCGGGGTCTCAAACCCGGGGGGAGGGGATGCTCCACTCAGCTCAATTGTTCCCGAATAATCCTGCTCAGCAGGCTGGACAGTGGAAATACCTCCCACCGAAGGAAGCCCGCCGAGATTCTTAAGGTAGACGCTCTGATAAATCTCTAAGGCAGGAAAGCACAGCTCCCGGGAGAAGAAATCAGAAATCCAGGAAGGGTCTCGGGAGAAAGGCTCAAACTTACCAGTGGTAAGATTGCGCTTACTCAACTGTACCTGTCCCGAGGAGAAGTCTTTTAAGAGACGAAAGGTATCCTGAGCCTCTTTAAACCCCAGGCCAACCCGACTGGGAGTCCCGCGTGCCCCCCAGGCCAGAAAGCTTTCCCGGTTCTGGAGAAAATACCCATTATCCAGGGAAGCAATCAAAGCCTCATAGATTGTAGATTTACCACTTTCATTTAGCCCATAAACGGCATTATACCCGGGCTTGAAGGAAAGTCGGAGCTGGGGAGAAAAGCGGCGAACTGATTGAAGGAAGAATTCTAATAGCTGCATGGGCCAATCCCTTAAATTTGACGAACTTCCCGGGGCTTAGGTATCGGGCTCTTCCACCTGAGGTAGCTTCGCTTCCGAGCTGGTAGATTCCTCCTGCTCAACATTAGCCTCAGGGAGAGCAGGTTCTTTTACCTCGGCGGCGGAAGTTATTGTTATTCCTCTCCTCTTGACCCGAGCTTTCTTCCCTCTCAGTCGCCGCAGATAATAAAGGCGAGAGCGACGAACCTTACCTTCCTGAACTACCTCGATCCTCTCGATTAGAGGCGAATGAAGGGGAAAGATCCTCTCCACCCCCACCGTGTAAGAGACCTTGCGCACCGTAAAGCTGGCCCGGTCCCCTCCCTTCTTTTTCCTGATGACCGTCCCCTCGAAGACTTGAACCCTCTCCTTATCCCCTTCTTTGATCTTCATATAGACTTTAACCGCATCACCTACATTAAACAGAGAGGGGTCTTTACGGAGCTGTCCTTTCTCAATCAGATCTATTTGATTCATATTCACCTACCTATCAGTTCTTTTAATCTCTTCCAGTATCCTGCGATCTTCCTCTCCGAGCTCCCTTTGCTTAAGGAACTCCGGTCTCCGCTCCCAGGTTCTTCGTAAGGCTTCTTTTTTTCTCCAGAGTTCAATGTGTTGATGATGACCGCTCAAAAGAACCTCAGGAACCGGGATTCCCCGAAGCTCCCGGGGTCGGGTATACTGGGGATAATCCAGAAGGCCCTGAGAAAAAGAATCGTTCTGAGCTGAAGCCTCATTGCCCAGAACTCCGGGAATAAGGCGGCTTGCTGCTTCCACCACTACCAGAGCAGCAACCTCTCCTCCATTTAAAACATAATCCCCAATCGAGATCTCCTCATCGATGAAATGCTCCCTTACCCTCTCGTCAACCCCTTCATATCTGCCACAGACCAATATCAGTTGCTCCCATCCGCTGAGCTCCCGGGCTATCTCCTGCTGAAATCTCTTTCCCTGAGGCGTAAGCAGAATAACTCGAGAGATCTTCCCTAACTGTTTCCGAGACTCGATGGCCCTAATAATAGGCTCGGCCTTCATTAGCATCCCTTCCCCTCCTCCAAAGGGTAGATCATCAACTACCCGATGTTTACCAGGAGCAAAATCTCGGATGTTGATAGCAGCTATCTCGATTAGGCCCCTTTCCTGTGCCCTCATCAATATACCCTGCTTCAAAGGAGAATTAAAGAAGTCGGGGAAGAGGGTAAGGATATCGAATCTAAGCATCTTCCAACAAACCTTCCTTAGGGCGAATAATTATCTCCCTCTTATTTAGATCAACCTGGAGCACAACCTCATCAATAGCGGGAATGAGGTATTCCTTTCCATCCTTTCTGGTAACATAAACATCATTACTCCCGGTAGCGATAATCTCTTCAACCTCACCCAGCATTCTCCCTTCCTCGGTAATTACCTTCATTCCAATAATGTCAAAGCAATAATGCTCTCCTTCGGATACCTCAGAAAGATCTTCTCTGCGTATCAGTACCTCTGCTCCCAGAAATTCCTCCACCTCCTCTATTCTCTCCCATCCCTCTACCTGAAACAAAGCCCCTTTTTTATGAGGAGCAGCTTTCAGGACCTTGCATTCGTGGAACTCTCCCTTCCGGTTATGCATGAATATTCTATCTGCTTTTAAAAGACCCTCTCCCGAGCGGCTGTATGGCGACACCATGAATCTTCCCTTGATCCCGTGAGCCTTGGAAACCTTTCCAACCGAAATTAATTCCTCTTCCATTTTGCCAGCTCGGATTATAGGCTGGGGCCCGCCTGATTACTCCACTATCTCCAAAACTGCCTTCTTTCCCAGCTTAACCGAGGCGGCCCCCAAAATGGCTCTGATGGCCTGAGCAGTCCTTCCCTTCTTTCCAATGATCTTTCCCATCTCTTCTTTGGCTACCTTTAGCTCAATTACCACGGTCTGCTCCCCTTGTATTTCAGAAACTTGCACCTGATCAGTATTATCCACCAATGACTTAGCAATAAATTCTACCAATTCTTTCATACTCATATTCACCTCTCTATTCTATCTTCTGTGAGTCCAGGAAGTGCTTGGTTCTTAATTCCTCCCGTTTTAAAAGCTGCTGGACTGTCTTTGTGGGTTTTGCTCCCCGCTTAAGCCATTTGCGGATCTTTTCTTTATCAAAACTTACCTCGGCCGGATCCGTGTTGGGATTATAGGTGCCTACCTTCTCGATGAACCTGCCATCCCGGGGAGCATCACTGTCCGCCACTACTACTCGATAAAAAGGCCTCTTTTTCTTCCCTATTCTGGTTAATCTAATTCTTGCCGGCAACTTTAACCTCCCTTCGTCTTTGAATACTAATTGCTACCCTCTTATTCCAAAGGGCATCATCCCTCTCGGTAGTCCTTTGAGTCCTGATTTGCTCATCCTCTGGATAAGTTTTTTCATCTGCTGGTAGTTTTTTATCAGGCGATTTACATCCTCCACCCGGGTTCCACTGCCCCGGGCAATTCTGAGGCGTCGACTTCCATTCAAAATGGAAGGATTAATCATTTCTTTCCTGCTCATGGAATTTATGATTGCTTCGATCCTCTTCAACTCCTCCTCTGCCGGTCTAAGATCCCTTCCTCCTTTCGTCAGCTTCCCTGCTCCCGGGATCATCTCTACCAGGCTCTCCAGCGGCCCCATCTTTCTGATTAACCTTAGCTGCTCTCGAAAGTCCTCGAATGTAAAGAGGTTCCGCGGCACCCTCCGGGCCAGTTCCTCGGCAGTTTTCTGCTCAACCACTGCCTCAGCCCTCTCAATGAGGGAAAGGACATCTCCCATTCCCAGTATCCTTGAGGCCATTCGGTCGGGCCGAAAGGGCTCCAGTGCCCCAAGCTTTTCCCCGGTGCCCACAAACTTAATCGGCTTTCCGGTCAATGCCCTGATAGTCAGGGCAGCACCGCCGCGAGCATCCCCTTCCATCTTGGTCAGGATCACCCCATCAATATCCAGGGCTTCATTGAACCTCCCGGCCACATTGATCGCATCCTGACCGGTCATTGCATCCGCCACCAGGAGAATCTCCTGGGGCTCAATCTTCTCTTTTATCCTCTCGAGCTCCTTCATCAGCTCCTCATCAATATGGAGCCTCCCCCCGGTATCAATTATTAAGGTATCAATCCCCTTCGCCTCTGCTTCCTCCTTTGCCTTCCGGCAGATTTTTATTGGATTGTCTTTGCTCTGGGAGTCAAAAACCTCCACCCCTAACTGCTCTCCCAGAACCTTTAGCTGCTCAATGGCTGCCGGACGGCGGGGGTCAGCCGGAACCAGATAAGGTATCCTTCCTTTCTGCTTTAGATATTTTGCAAGCTTGGCCGCAGTAGTGGTTTTACCCGATCCCTGCAGACCCACCAGCATAATGACCGCTGGAGGCCTCCCCGAAAGATTTATCTCCCTTCCTTCCCCACCCATCAGCTCGGTTAGCTCCTCATTCACGATCTTTATGAATTGCTGGGCCGGGGTCAGGCTGTCCTGAACTTCCTTGCCCATAGCTCTCTGTTTAATCTTTTCTAAAAACTCCTTAACCACCCGAAAGTGAACATCGGCCTCCAGCATACTTATGCGCACCTCCCGCAGAGCCTCCTCGATATTGCGCTCACTCAACCGGCCGTGCCCTTTAAGCTTTTTGAAGGTGGAGCCTAATTTTTCAGTCAGATTCTCAAACATCTTCTATTAGATTATTTCAAATTACCGATTAACAGTCAAGAGAAACTTTTCAGGAGGAATTTGCGTTGTAGCTTTTTTTCTATCCCCCTCCCCTTAATCCCCTCCCACCAGGGGAGGGGAATCTTTTCCTGAGCCCCTCGGCCTTACTCGGGAAAGGGCCTGTCCTGAGCTTGTCGAAGGGATGGGAGAGTACCATACAGTTTCCTCCCCCTTGATGGGGGAGGATTAAGGTGGGGGTGAATTTCTGCCTTTCCCATAAGCAATGCCCCGCAAACCTTGAAAAACCGTTCTATTT
>SDBT01009192.1_pt1 | contig 16066 bp, 13 predicted proteins | sample 2277101 | NCBI WGS metagenome assembly SDBT01 (sample SAMN10404973, study PRJNA504765) | marine sediment metagenome | isolation source: marine sediment core GS10_PC15, 103 cmbsf | place: Arctic Ocean: Southern Knipovich Ridge | collected 2010 | reverse complement strand
CATCCCCCAAAGCAGGGCCGAGAGGGCCAATGCCCCGAGCGACATGCTGAGCATAATCCGCCAGGAGCCGACGCCGGCGAGTATCAAGATGGCCGCCCCGATCAGGCAGGCCAGCGCCGAGGTCTCGCCCATCGAGCCGGGGACCATGCCCAAGAAGGCGTCGGAGAACGTAACGTCGCTTCCGACGATCGCGCCGTCGACGAACCCATTCTCGGTAGCGGCCCCCAGCGGCGTAGCGCCGGAGACGCCATCGATCCCCTGGAATTTTCCCGCGGTCCAAACGGTCAGATCGCCGGAGATCTGCTTGGCATGGGCAAAGAACAGACAGGCCCGGCCGGCCAGCGCCGGATTGAGGAAGTTGCGACCCGTCCCGCCGAAAATCTCCTTGGCCACGACCACGCCGAAACTAATGCCGATCGCCACTTGCCAGAGCGGGATATTCGCCGGCAGCGTTAGCGGAAACAGCAGCGCCGTAACGAAGAGCCCCTCGTTGAGCTCGTGCTTGCGGACCACGCAGAAGAGCAACTCCCAGACCACGCCGACGACAAACGTGACGAGATAGATCGGCAGGAAGTAAAGCGCCCCGTGAACCAGATTGTCCAGGATATTGCCCGGATCGTATCCCAAGCCGGCCAAATCGATCACGTCGATACCGCACTTCATCAACACGTCGTCGCGGACGTTGACGATTTCGGACGCGTCGATATACTTCTCGATATTCACATTCGCCTGGTAGCCCGTGTTGTACATCGCCATGATGACGCAAGGGAGCAGCGCGACCAAGACGGTCGTCATCATCCGCTTGAATTCCAGCGCGTCGCGGACGTGGACGCTGCCGGTGGTCACGCGGTCGGGCGTGTAGAAGAAGCTATCGAAGACTTCGAAGACGGGCTCGAAGTATTCGAGCTTGCCGCCCTTCTCGAAGTGGGGAGCGATCCGATCGAGGAGGTTCCTTAGCAGTTTCATCAGCCTTCCTTCTCAATGGTCGTCAGATTTCGCCGCAGCATGGCCCCATAGTCCTGCTTGCCGGGGCAAGCGAACGTACACAGGGCCAGATCGTCTTCGTCGAGCTCGAGGCAGCCGAGCGCCTCGGCCTGCTCGACGTCGTCGACTTCCAGAGCCCGAAGCAGAAACGTCGGCAGAATATCCAAGGGCATCACCTGCTCGTAGCTACCGATGGGCACGATGGCCCGAGCGCCGCTATAGGCCGCCGTCGTCATATCGAACTTCTTGCCGAGCAGGAGTTTCGAGGCAAAGACGTTCTTCAGCGAGTATTTGTTGAAACCGGGAGCCATCCAGCCGAACAACTCGCGATCGTGCCCCTCGGCCAGGGCCGAGACTTGCAGATGATAGCGTCCCAAGAAGGCCAGCGGGCCGTGGGCCGTGCGCCCCGAGAGGACCGAGCCGGAGACCACGCGATTGTCGCCTTCGGTCAATTCGCCGGCCGTGAGTTCGTTCAGATCGGCCCCGAGTCGGGTGCGAATCAGCCGCGGCCGTGTGACGCCCGGCCCGGCCAGCGAGACGACCCGTTCGACATCGAGATACCCGGTCACGAAGAACCGGCCCATGGCCATAACGTCCTGATAGTTGACGTGCCAGGCGACGTGATGCCGATCGGCCGGATCGAGGAAGTGGATGTGCGTACCCGGCAAGCCGGCCGGATGGGGGCCGGAGAACTCGACCCGTTCGACGCCGTCGATCTCTCCTGCGGAAATCGTCAGACCGGGCCCCGTGCAGACATAGACTTTCTTTCCGGGAGCAATTCGTGAGAGGACCTTCAGGCCGTTGACGAAATCTTCGGTCCGCTCGGCGATGATGACGTTCGGGTCGGCGGCCAGTGGATGGGTATCGATGGCCGTGACGAAGATCGATCCGGGCGTCGACTCGGGCGAGGGGATCCGGCTGAACGGTCGGGTTCTCAGCGCGGTCCAGAGCCCCGATCGGACCAGATTCGCACAGACCTTCTCGGGATCGAGCCCCGTCAGATCGGATTCGAGGAAACTGGCATAGGCCTGGCTCTGTTCGCCGTCGAGTCGCACAACGACGGATTGCAGCGCCCGTTTGGCCCCTCGATTGACCGCCGCGACTTCCCCACACCCTGGGGAGGTAAATCGGACGCCGGGCGTTGCTTTGTCCGAGAAGAGCACTTGCCCCGTCTCGACCCGGTCACCCGCCGCGACTTCCATCGTAGGCTTCATGCCGACGTAGTCCGGCCCGAGGATGGCAACCTGCGAGATGGGCGGACCATCGCCGATCTCCTGCTTGGCTCCACCCGATATGGGTAAGTCCAGTCCCTTGGCTATTCTTATTGTCCGCATGGGTGGGGAAACCTATCTGGGGATGAGCCTACCGAATTGCGAATTTCTAGCATATCGTGGGCCATTTTACAACTGCCTGTACATCCGACGGATCGAACCGGGTATACTGAGCGAGACTGTCCCCTTCGGAGCGAACGAGAAAGAGGCCCCTCATGGTTGAACAACTTCACACCTTCTGGTGGGTATTCGTGTTGCTGGGATTCGGCGGCGGGATCGTCAGCGGGTCGCTTGGCGTGGGCAGCGGCATTATCTTCATCCCCGTTCTGGCCATTTATTTCCTCGTCCCCCAAAAGGCGGCCCAGGGTACCGCATTGGCGGTAATGGTGCCGATGGCACTGCTCGGGGCCTTTCGCTACTGGCGAAACCCGGCAATTGATGTTAGCATGAGCCTTGTTGCGCTGCTGGTCATCGGCGCCTTGGGTGGGGTGCTGGTCGGGACGGAAATCGCTAACCATCTGCCGGGCCATTGGCTGCGCAAGGCCTTTGCCGTCTTTATGGTGGTCGCGGCCGTGCGAATGTTTACCATGCCCCCCCGGCGCGTGGACACCCCCGCAACCATGCAGGGCAACCCCGCCGTTAGTGTAGTTATTGGAGAAAGTGGAATCGATGATTGAGCTGGCCCCCAATGCAATCCGGATCTTCTCGGCCCGAGCCTGTGCGGATCCTTTGGAAGACGCCGTCGAGATTTTCACCAAGGAAACCGGGATCGAGGTAAAGATCGATGTCTGCGCCCGACACTGTGCCTCGCAGGAAGCCGAAGAGGCCGACGCCGAGGGCAGCGCCCATGACTTCCTCAAGGAAATCGCCGAATATGGCGTCCACGATCTGTCGATCAGCGGCGCGGAATACTTGTTGGACGACGGCGAAGTTCGCGGCATCGTCCAGCAGGGCGAACGTCGGTTGATCGCCTATCGCGAGGCGGCCATCGTTGTACCCAAGGGAAATCCGGCGAATATCCGATCGCTCGAGGATCTCGCCCGACCGGGCACAAAAATCGCCATCTCGATGATCGATTGTCTGAAGGGGCTATGGGAAGACGTCACCGGACGGGCCGGCTTGACCGACGAAATTCGCCAAAACCTCACGTTCCACGCCACCGGCTGCGTCGCCATCGTCGAGGCGGTCGGCCAGGGGCTGGTCGACGCCGCCTTCGGATGGACCGCTTTCGACCATCTCGGCGAAGGACGCCTGGAAATCGTCCAATTGCCGCCGGAACATCGGATCTATCGGGGTACCGGCATCGGGATGCTCGAATTCACCAAGCAGCCCGACCGGGCACGCCAGTTTATGGATTTTCTCGTTACGCCGGAAGCTCGCGAGTGCTACAAACGCTATCGCTGGGTGTTGCCCGAGCAGTTGCGAGGGTAGGACACCGGGCGTGGTAGCTACGTTCGCCAGAACGTGGGGCGTGGTAGCTACGTTCGCCAGAACGTGGGGCGTGCCCCAGGGTTACGACCACTACAGCCGTCCTACGCCGATTCGGCGGTCGGCTCTTCCTTCTTCTCGCGCTGAATTGCGTCGAAGACCTCCTGGCGATGTACGGGGATCTCGCTCGGGGCCTGGATCCCCAACCGGACTTTGTCGCCTCGGATGTCAACAATCGTGACCACGACATTGTCGCCGATCATGATGCTCTCATCGCGCTGTCTGGACAAGACAAGCATCGACCGCTCCTTCCAATATGTCTAATCGGCCCCCGGCCGTGTTAAATCGTGGCAGACCGCTTCCGAGTTTCATCAACAAGGGAGCGCGTAGAAGATCTATCGGTAAGGTTGCCTGTATGTGATCAGGAAAACTGTGGAGTATCGGCTAAATGGGCATTGCCGATAGTGTGGCGATGTCAGGGCATTTAGGGGGATTTCGTGCCGCCCTCGAATCGGCCGCTATTGCCTTTCAGACCGGCGAGAACGGCGCTCCGGTTATCTCCATGGCCCGGCCGCGACACGATTCGCGAAATAGCCAGAAATCCCTAAGGCGTTTAACCTGAAAGGATTGCGGCGCTTACCGAGAGTAGTCAAACGCTTTTTTCGGTATCTCTGGCACGCTCGTTGCATAGTCGGTCGTCGGATGATAAACGACCTGCCCATGCAACGGAGACGACCATGCCTTACGGACTCTATCTTTCGGCCGACGGTGCCGAGGCCCAGAGTCTGCGATTGGACGTCATCGCCAACAACATGGCGAACGTCGATACCGTGGGCTTCAAGCGAGAACTGGCCATCATACAGGCCCGATACGCCGAGGGTATCGAAGATGGGACGGCGATAGCCGGCACCGGCGAGATCGAAGATATCGGCGGCGGCGCCATGGTCATCGAAACCAAGACCGACTATTCACCCGGCCCGTTGAAGCGCACCGGCGAGAAGACCGATGTGGCCATTCAGGGCAAGGAAGGCTTCTTCATGGTGCAGAAGGACGAAGAAGTCCTTTTGACTCGGGCCGGCAATTTTCTACTGGATTCCGCCGGTCGTTTGATCACGCAGCAAGGCTACGAGGTCTTGGACGACGCCGGGCGCCCCATCACGATCAATCCTCGGGACCCGAACTGGCAGATCGACTCGGCGGGGGTCGTTCGAACGGCGGCCGGCGCAATAAACCTCGGTCTGGCTCAGCCGGAGTCGTTCGACGATTTGCTCCGGGTTGGCGAGAACCTGTTTCGCCCGTTGGTCGAGCCTTCGCAGGTTCTCCCCGCGGATCGCCACGTGAAATCCGGGTTTCTCGAGGGGTCTGCGGTCCGTCCCACCTTGGAGATGACCGAAATGATCCAGGCATCCCGGATACTCGAAGCCAACGTGAACATGATGAAGGCCCAAGACGAGATGCTCAACGGATTGGTCAATCGCGTGATGAGACTGTAATAAGTTGCCCAACTTTCCATCTGAAATCCGAAACTAGAATCCCCAATTCAAAGCCATGAGCGTTCAAACACTTTACACAGCGGCCACGGGCATGACGGCCATGGAAACCAAGCTCGACGTCATCGCCAATAATCTGGCCAACGTCGAGACAACCGGTTTCAAGCGGGGCCGAGCCAACTTCGAGGACCTCTTCTACCGGCATGAGACGATGCCCGGTGCCGAAGATACGCTGGGAAACTACACACCCACCGGGATCTCCGTCGGACTGGGCACGCAGGTGTCCAGTATCCAAAGCGAGTTCAAGCAGGGGGCGTTCCAGGACGGCGGAAACTTGGACGTCGCGATCGTGGGCAAGGGCTTCTATCAGGTGACCGACACCGACGGATCGATTCTCTTCACGCGGGCGGGTAACTTCTCGAGGAACGCCAACGGCGACCTTGTCATGGGTTCGGCCAACGTCGGCCGAGTGCTCGAACCGGCCGTCACAATTCCCCCCGATGCGACCAATATCGTGATCAGCCAAGAGGGGATCGTCTCGGTACGCCAGCCCGGCAGCGAGGCGCTTACGCAAGTCGGTCAGATCGAATTGGCCTACTTCGTCAATCCCGAGGGACTCTTGAAGATGGGCGAGAACCTCTATTCCGAAACACAATCCTCCGGCTCCCCCACCACGGGAAACCCGGGCCTCGAGGGATTGGGGGCGCTGCAGCAGGGGAAGCTCGAGGCGTCGAACGTCGAGCCGGTCCGCGAACTGATCGACCTGATCACCACGCAACGGGCCTTTGAACTGAACTCGAAGGCCGTCCAAGTCGGCGACGAAATGATGCAGATCGTCACGAACCTAAAAAGGTACTAAACCGATGTTGCGACCAACTGCAAGACCCCGAAGTGTCATCGCCCTGGCAGCCGCCTTGCTGCTTCTCGCCATGGCGTCGGCATCGGCCCTGTCGGCATCGGCCCTGTCGGCGGAAATACGTCTCCGCACGCAGTGCCAGACTCAAGGCACGGTCGTCACACTGGGCGACGTTGCCCAGGTTTTCGCCGCTGACCGTCACGAGGCCGATCGATTGGCCGCCATCGAGTTATTCCCCAGCCCGGCCGTCTCGCGAAAACGGTTTGTCGGCATTCGCGAACTTCAGGAACTACTGGCCACGCGAGGCGTCGATCGATTCGACCATCGCTTCTCGGGAGCCGCGCAGGTGGCGATCGTCGGCAGCCGGCCGATGACGCAGTACGAGCAGAAATCACTGCCGGCGTCGTTCCTACGTCGGTCAGAACGTCGGGCATGCGAACTGGTCAAGCAATTCCTGCTGACACAAGTTTCCGCCGAATCGGATTGGATCGTGGAAGTCGCGCTTCAGGACGATCAGGCCCAACTGCTGCTGGATCCTCGCACGGAACTGTCGATCTTGCCGCAATCGTCCGCCGCAACTTCGGCCGGCGGAGCATCCCTCGGTGGCCCGGCGTCTTGGATCGGCACGCGGTCCTTCGAGGTCGCGATGGAAACGGCCGAAGGGACGGTCCGGTTTCCGCTTCAAGCCGGCATCTCCTTGCCGCCGGCCGTGGTGGTCGCCAGCCGACTGTTGGCGCGAGGGACATTGATTCGACCGGGCGACGTCGAGTTGCAGCACGAAGCGATCCGTGCGAATCTCGTCGGCCAATTCACGTCGATCGAGGAAGTGATCGGCATGGAAACCACCCAACCGATTTCCGAGGGAACCCTCCTGTTGCGAGGCCGTTCGGTGCGTGCCCCCATATTGGTCAAACGGGGCGATGTCGTGACCGTGATCGCTCGGACGGCGGGGATTCGCGTTCAAACGACCGGCCGTGCCCGCGAGGAAGGAAGCCTTGGCCAGGCGATTAAGATCGAGTCGCTCGGCAATCGCGAGACTTTCTTCGCTCGGGTAAGCAAATGGCGGGAAGTCGAAATCTATGTCCAACCGACCATCGTCGAGCCGATTCGGCGTGCTGTCGGTGCCGCCGAGCAATCCCGCAGCCAATACCAGACACCGCGCAGCCAATTTCAGACACCTCGCGGCCAACTCCAGACACAAGGAGCCGATCGTGACTCATTTATCCGTTGAGAAGAAGTGCTGGCTTACCGCGGCAACGCTGTTGTTGGGTGCGTGGATTGCGGCGGAAGTGGTCGGCCAAAGCGCCAGCATGTTGGGCGATCCGCAATCGCGACCGCCTTTGACGTTGCGAGAATACTCGTGGACGTACGAGGAGCCGCCGGACATTCGCCCCATCCAACTGCACGATCTGGTCACGATCCTTGTGCAGTACGACACGCGAGTAAGCACCGAAGGCGAGATGGACCGCAAGAAGAAGACCAACGCCGACGCCGTGCTGGCCGATTGGATCCTCCTGAAGGGGCTAACCCACTTGATTCCCGATCCTCAAAGTGCGGGCGACCCGAAGATTAGCGCCTCGTTGAACAATAAGTTCAAAGCGGAAGCCGGGATCGAAACGCGATCCTCGATGCTCTTCAGTATCACATGCCACGTGGTTGACATTCGACCCAACGGCAACCTGATCATCGAAGGCCACCATTCGATCCAGAACAACAACGAAGTCTGGGAATGCTCGCTGACCGGCGAAATTCGCGACAAAGACGTCCAGAAAGGAAACAACACGGTCTACAGCGAGAGTGTGGCCAATCTGAAAATCAACAAGCGTGAGTCGGGGCACGTTCGCGACGGCTATCGTCGCGGATGGTTCCTGAAGTTATTAGACGCAATCCAACCGTTCTAGTGATCTGAAGTGTACGATGGCCCTCCGAGGCCGTCGGTGAAGCTGGTGGTCTTGCTGACGACGGCCTCGGAGGGCCATCGTACGAGTGTCCTGGCGATTGGTTCTCCTCGCAACGAAAGCTCCCTGACATGAACGCCCCATTTCCGAAATACGTCCTCCTGCTGTCGCTTATCGCCGGCCTTTGGGCATGCGGCAAACCGGCCGATGCACAAACGCCGCTGCGGAATATCTGCCGCGTGAAAGGTCAGGAAGAGAACACGCTGCAGGGGCTCGGCATCGTGGTCGGCCTGAAAGGGACCGGCGACGGCGATTTTACGCCCGCCATCCGCAATCTGGCCAAGGCGCTTACCGTGATGAAAGAGCCGTTGGGTGACCAGGGTTTCGCCGAGTTGCGCAACGCGAAAAACGTGGCCATCGTCGTCGTCACGGCAACGATTCCCCGGCAAGGGGCCCGTCAGGGAGACCAACTCGATTGCGTCATCAGTTCGATCGGCTCGGCCAAGACGCTGGCCGGAGGACGCCTTTTCCTCGCACCCATGGTCGGCCCCAATAAGAATGAATCGCGAATCTATGGGTTCGCTCAAGGCCTCGTCACACTCGACGACCCGGCCATACCGACGACCGGCCGCATCCACGGCGGCTGCCGTCTGGAGGAGGACTTCTTCAATCCCTATTTCAGAGAAACCGAGAACGGCCCGATCGTTACGTTTGTCCTTCACGGGAATCACGCGAGCTTTGAAGTGGCGCAAAGCGTCGTCGATGCGATCAGCCAACATCCGGTTTTCGGCCGCGGTGGCGGCGGGGCCTCCGTCCGCGCGGTCAATCAGGGCAACATCGAAGTCATGATTCCGGCCCTCTATCGCACGGATCCGGTCAAGTTTATCGCACAAATCCTCGACGCGCCGATCCTCAATGTCCGGCCGGGAGCCCGAGTCGTCATTCACGAACGAGCCGGGAGTATCGTCATCAGTGGCGATGCCGAAATCGCGCCGGTCGTCGTGACGCACAAGAACGGTATCACGGTGCAGGCGGGTGCGGCCGCCGCCCCCGAGTCCTTCGTGGCCATTGACCCCAACGAGACCAGCACAGCCAAGCTCAAATCGCTGGTCGCCGCGCTCAATGCCGTCCGTGTCCCACCCGCCGACATCATCGACATCATCAAGGGACTACACCGCAACGGAAGTCTACACGCAGAACTGATTATCGAGTAGCGGCCGCAACCGAACCCAAACGTCCCGTAACACGTTTTGAAAGGGAATTCGATGACCGTCATCCCCAACGCCACCTTGGCCATGGAATCGACGCTCTTGCCCATGAGGGTTCCCAACACCAAGGCCCTCGAGGCGAGCAACGGGCCGTCGGAGAATGATGACGAAGCACGAAAGACGTTCCACTCGGTAATGGGGGAAATGCTCTTCGGCCAAATGCTCAAGTCGATGCGGAAAACGGTCGGAAAGCCGGCCTACTTCCATGGCGGCCAGGCCGAGGAAATCTTCACCGGACAGCTCGATCAAGTGCTGGCTAAGAAACTGGCCGATGCCAACGGCGCAAGCTATGTCGACTCGATGTATGAATTGTGGACGTTGCGTCCAAACTGAGTAAACTCTCGACACCTGAAAAGACAACCGCGACCCCGTGTAATAAGGGCGACTCGATGAAAACCTCCTGGGACAGCGAGCTGGCAGAACTGCTCACGAAGCTGTTGGCCGTCCAAGACGAATTGCTCAAAATACTGACGAGCAAACGCGAGTTGTTGGCCTCAGGCGATCTCGAAGGGCTGGCTGCCTTGACCACCCAAGAGGGGGAGCTGGTCGGCTCGCTGCAGGAATGCCTTGAAAAAAGGGCCGAATTGCTGGCCAGGGCCGAACAAGAGGGGCTTCCCTCGGGTAGCATCCGAGAGTTGACCGACGCCTTGCCCAGGGACCAGCGGGGGCTTCTGAAGGAGCAAACCCAACGGGCAAGCGGCCGGGCCCGACTTCTTAGGCATCATAGCCTCACCAACTGGGTGGTTGTGCAGCGAACGCTCATACATCTTTCCCAACTGTTAGAGATTATCGCGACCGGCGGCCGTTTACAGCCGACGTATGGAGAGGCAGCACCAGTCAATGCGAGTGGATCGCTAGTAGACCGGGCTGCCTAGGGCAAATAAAGAACGTGGGTATCTGGCGTAGGGTAGAAAATGTCTCTATTCGGCTCCATCCGCTTGGCGGCTAATACGCTCAGGGCGAACGAAATCGCTCTGCAGGTCGTTGGCCAGAATATCGCCAATGCCAACACTCCCGGTTACATCCGAGAGGAAGTCATCCTCACGCCCGCGCCGACGCAGCGCATGGGGAAGTTGCTGCTGGGCCTGGGGGTCGACGTTCAGGCGGTGGTCCAGAAGATCGACAACTTCCTCGAAGAGCGGCTTCGCGGAGCGGTTAGCGATCTGGTAGACGCCGAGACGCAAGAGAGCACCCACATGCAGATGGAGGGATTGGTCGGAGAACTCAGCGATACCGATCTGAGCACGGCCATGAATACCTTCTTCAGCAGCGTCGCCGAAATACTCAATCAGCCGGAAAGCACTTCCGTTCGAAATCTGGCCGTGCTCCAGGGCGGCGCGCTCGCGTCGGGTATCAATCGTCTGGCCCAGCGCGTCACCGAAGTCCGCTCGGACGTCAACGATCGGATCATCGACATGGCCGACAACATCAATCGGCTCACCGAGCAGATCCGCGTGCTAAACGTCCGCATCTCCAGCACCGAAGGCGGCGATGTTTCCGCCAGCGACGCCGTCGGCCTGCGCGATCAGCGTCTGATGGCCCTCGAGAACCTCGCCCGATTGGTCGAGATTCGCGTTCGAGAGCAACCCAGCGGCGGGGTCGTCGTCTATAGCGGCGGCGATTTTCTGGTGTTCGAGGGCACGGCTCGCCAAGTCGACGTGGCATTGGAAAGCGACCGCGGTTTGTCCGCCGCCGATATTCGTCTGGTCGCTAGCGACTCTCCGGTCGATTCCTCGTCCGGTGAACTCTCCGGGTTGATGGTCTCTCGCGACGAGATCCTCGGCGGGTTTCTCGATGATCTGGACGGTTTTGCCAGAGCCTTGGCCTTCGAGTTCAACAAGGTCTATTCCCAAGGCCAGGGGCTCAGCGGCTACGAGGAGTTGACCAGTGAGTTCGCCGTGACCGATACGACGTTGGCGTTGGATCAGGCCGGCCTGCAATTCACGCCGGAGAACGGCTCCTTCGACATCCTGGTGCGCAATACGGATACGGGAAAGACCCAGACGGAACACATCATCGTGGACCTCAACGGCCTGGGCGATGACATGGCGTTGGCCGATCTGGCCGCGGCGCTGGATGCGGTCGACGGGATCTCGGCGGCCGTATCCAACGGAGGGAAGTTGACGATTGCCAGTGCCTCGGCCCACGAGTTCACGTTCAAGGACGATTCGAGCGGCGTCTTGGCGGCGTTGGGGTTGAACACGTTTTTCAGCGGTTCGTCGGCGTCGAGCATCGGGGTCAGCGACGCGGTTGCCGCCGACCCGTCCACTTTCGCCGCCAGTCGAGGCGGATTGGGGGCCGACACCGAAAACGCCGTTACCTTGGCCGGCTTCATCGACCGACCGCTTCAAGCACAAAACAACGACACGCTGGCCGTATTGTACGACAAACTGACCGGCCAGAGCACGCAGGCCGCCGCCATCAGTCGAGCCGTGGCCGAAGGTACTCGCGTCTTTGAACAAACGCTTCGAGGACAAAAAATGGCCACCAGCGGCGTCAACCTGGACGAGGAGGCGGTGCGAATGATCGCCTTCCAACGCTCCTTTCAGGCGTCGGCCCGCTATATCAGAACACTGGACGAGCTATTCCAACTCCTGGTAGCCCTTTAGTCCCGCAAGACCCAAGATAGAGACGACCCGCTGCCATGTCGATCATCGGTATCCCGACAACCCGAGTCAGCAATCTGTTCGTCCGGCAGCGTCTGACGAACCAGATGCAATCCGATCAACTCGGGTTATTTCAGGTCCAGACGCAGATGAGCACGGGCCATGTGATCCAGACACCCAGCGAGGACGCCGCCGCTGCGCTGAGGATCATGAATCTGCAGCGACTGATCGAGCGAAAAGGGCAAGTCCAGACCAATCTGAACACCAATCAGTCCTATCTGACGGCCACCGACAGCACCCTGATGGCGATCTACGGCAATGTGGCCGAGGTTCGCGGCATTGCCCTGGGCGCCATGGGAGACACGGCCGACGAGACACAGCGTCTGGCCGCTGCCCAGCAAATCCAGCAGACGCTCACTCAACTGGTGGACGCGGGAAACCAGAAGTTTCGTGGTCGTTATCTCTTCGCCGGCGCAACCACCATGGTTCGCCCCTTCGAGCTTACCGAGGACTTCTCGGTCAAGTACAACGGCAACGAGGAGCGGCTGGCCAGCTACTCCGACATCGACCTGTTGTTCGACACCAACGTCCACGGCAGCGAGATGTTCGGCGCCATTTCCGACCCGGTTCTCGGGCTGACCGACCTGAATCCGGCGTTGACTTTCAATACACGGCTGGCGGATCTTCGCGGCGGCGAGGGAATCGCCGACGGCAGCATCGCCATCGGCGTGTCCACTCTTGGAGTTCGCCAAACGACCATCGTCGATCTCAGTTCCGCGGAGACGATCGGCGACGTGGCTTCCATGATTCGCGACAGCGCGCCGACCGGCAAGACGCTCGACATCGAGATTACATCCACCGGCTTGAGGATCGAATTGGCCAGCGCTCCCCCGGATATGCTGGCCATCGAAGAAGTGGCCGGGGGGACCACCGCCTACGACCTGGGGATACTTGCCACCGATACCCCCTCGCCGATCATCGGAGACGACCTGGACCCCATCGCCCGACTGACCACGCAAGTCCAAGACCTCTTGGGCTCACGATCCCAGGCCTATACCCGAAGTATCGGCGCGAACAACGACTTGATCTTTCGGGCCGAAGCAAACGGCACCGCACTGAACGGTACCCAGATCGCGCTCACCGGCGTGCCGGGCGGACCGCTGGCCGTCGTCTACGATCCGGTCGCCGCGACGCTGGCCATCACCTACGATTCGCTCCTGGGAACCACGGCGCAACAAGTGATCGATGCCGTAGCGGCCGACCCGACGGCTGGAGCCCTCTTTGTCGCCGAACTCGATCAGACCGACGGCGGCTCGAACGACGGCACCGGCCTGATCGTCGACTCCGTCGCCCCGGCAACCATGGCCAGCGGATCGGGAACCGCGCTCGATAAGGACTCGGGGTTGCAGATCGTCAACGGCATGAGAACCCACTCGATCACTTTCGCCGCCGCCGAGACCATCGAGGATATTCTCAACACGCTGAACATGTCCGGGGCCGGCGTGTTTGCCGAAATCAACGAGGATGCCACTGGAATCAACATCCGCTCGCGATTAAGCGGTCACGATTTCGCGATCGGCGAAAACGGCGGCACGACCGCTGCCCAGTTGGGACTCCGATCATTTACCGAAGACACCCGGCTCGACGACCTTGCATTCGGCCGGGGTGTGACCGCTTCCGCTGGTACCGATTTCACGATCACGACGTCAGACGGTGACACGATCGAGATCGATCTGTCCCAAAGTGACGGCACCGGATTGGTTGCCCAAACCAGTATGCAGGGCCTTCCGATCATGGCCGATGGAACCGCCACCACGCCGGCCGCCATAGAAGTCATGTTCGACGGTTTCGACAACGATCTGATCATCAGCGCCGTCGCACTCGGCTCGACGCTGAACGGGACCGAGATCGTTTTCCAATTGGTGCCCGACACACCCGTCGCGTTCGATCATTCGGGCGGACGATTGACCGTGCAGTTCGATCCCGGGGTAACCACGGCTCAGGACGTCGTCGACGCGATGGCGGCCGATCCGCTTGCCGCCACCTTTACCGTGGCACTGGATCCGGCCAACGGGAATGTCCCCGATACGATCGGAGAATTGCTGACGCTGATCAACCAGGACAGCCAGAATGTGGACGCGGTCACCGGAAATCCCCTGATCGAAGCTCGACTGTCCACTTTCGGCAACGGAATCGAATTGGCGGACCTGACCTCCGGAGCGGGCACGCTGTCCATCTTGCAGGACCCCAACAGTCGGGCCGCGGTTAGCTTGGGGCTCGTTGCCGAAGGCCAGCGGACGGCCTCCGGTGGAGCCGCCATGAACTCCGCAACCGTCGATATCATATCGCTCGGTGCCGACAACGACTTGACCTTCACGGCCGTTTTGCCCGGCTCATCGGCTAATGATATCGACGTCGTCTTTCGGCCCGTCGTCGGTGGACCCGCAGCGCTGAATCTGGCCGGAAATGTGCTGACGGTCGATTACGATCCGGGCGTCACCGACGCCGACGCCTTGGTCGCGCTCGCCGCGGCCGATCCCAACTTCACCGCCGCGCTGATTGCCCGCGACAACGACGGGTCCGGCAACGTGGCGGCCGCAACAGGCTCCATGAGCGGCGGGACCGTCAATACACGGGCATCCGCGACTTTCACGTTTGCCGGCAACAACAACGACATCACGCTGAGTGCCCAAGCGTCGGGAATCGGCCTCAACGATACGGTCATCACGCTGGTCGACAACCCGGGCAATCCGATTGCGTTTACACACAACGCCGGGGCCAGGACGTTGCAAATCGAGTACGACTCGACCGCTCCGACGAGGGCGGCCGATATCATCGCGGCGTTGCGCGCCGATCCGTTGGGGGTCGCCGGGGGGCTCTTCGAGGCAACGCTCAATGCGGCCGACGGCATCGCCAGCGACGGCACCGGGCTGATCCGACCGGACGGCTTGCCTGCCACCGCCGGTGGTGACGGCGCAACGCCTTCGACCGTAACCGTGCCGTTTGCCGGCGTGGATAACGACCTGATCTTTACCACCAAGCCACCCGGCGGCCCGGGCGTCAACGGCATTCAGATCGCCTTTCGCGAGGTACCCGGTGGTCCGGTGGCCACGACCTACATTGCCGGTCAGATGTTAATCGTCGATTTCGATCCCGGCGTGACCACGGCCGCCGACATTGTGGTAGCCATGGCCGCCGATGCGAACTTCACGGTCGCGTCGGATCCGGCCGATGTGCCCGGCACGGGGTTGGGACTGGTCGCCGCCGAGACGCTCGCCACGACCGCCGGTGGGTCCGAGATTCTCGCCGGCACCGACGTCAACCCGATGGAAACGGAAAGCGTCTTCACCGCCATATTGCGGCTCATCAGTGCGCTGAAGACCGGCGATAAATGGGAGACGTCTCGGGCCGTGGAACTGCTCGATAAGACGACGCTCGAATTGAACTTCTCGCGGGCCGAACTGGGGGCCCGACAGCAGGGACTCGACGTCATGAAGTATCGATTGGAGGACGAAACGATCGACTTGCGGGCGGCCCTGTCCGACAACTTTGATATCGACATGGTCGAGGCCATATCGAACTTCACGGGCCGACAGATCGCCCTGGAAGCCTCGCTCAAAACGACCGCCACGATCATGCAGATGTCGCTGCTGAATTATCTCTAAGACCGCCTTATGGCAACGAAATCACTCGACGAGAAACTCCGGCGGATCCTCGCGGACCCTTCCTGCGGCGACTTCATCATCGCCGACGCGAAGGACGCCGACATGGCCTTTGGCATCTCGGCCCCGGGCCGGAGCCCCGAACATCACGCCGGCGAGGGGCGATTCCGATCGTTGGACGAGTATCGCGAGCTGATTCGCCGGAACGTCCGCCAGGGGCTGGTCGATATCATGCTGATGAGCGCCAGCACCAACGAAGTCCTGACGATCCAAGAGCGAATCTTCGAGCAGAGCCATGTGACGCCGGCCATTCGAGCAAACGATACGACCGACATCTGGCTGGCCCAAGGCGGTGTTTATACGCAGGAGCCTTCGCAGCCGTTTCGCTCCGCGTCGATCGATCAGGCCATGTGCGGCAAGCCCGAGTGTGGCCCGGGCGAGCGCCATCTGGGAGCCGATCTGGGGCTCTATTCGGTTACCTTCAATAATGATCTAACGGTCGACTATCGAACGCTCGATGCGTATAAGGCATTTCGCGAGGAGGCGGCCGGCAAGGGCTTTCGCCATTTCCTCGAAGTCTTTGACCCCAATGCGCCGCAAGCC
>SDBT01009191.1_pt1 | contig 16068 bp, 16 predicted proteins | sample 2277101 | NCBI WGS metagenome assembly SDBT01 (sample SAMN10404973, study PRJNA504765) | marine sediment metagenome | isolation source: marine sediment core GS10_PC15, 103 cmbsf | place: Arctic Ocean: Southern Knipovich Ridge | collected 2010 | reverse complement strand
ATGGAGGTTCATTTGGCGGCTTGAACCTGTCCTCCTTCGCTACGCTCAGTCGGACAGGTTCAAGCCAAAGATCAAAAGAATATGGAAACAAAAGTGACAACTTTTAATCAGGACTTGACATGAATGGAGAACTTTGTCATTTACGATTTACGACTTGCGATTTACGATTTTTTCCTTTTTCCGCGTCCATCTGCGTTAATCTGCGGTTCGAATTCATTGCTTATTTGAAAAAACAAAGCCAATGTTAACATAGGCCAAATGGCATTAAGTCAGTAATATTAACGATTTATGGAGGTTTCTGTGATTTTTGGCGGTTTTGGGTAGCGAAAAACAAAGCCAATTTATTTCGTATTGAGTACTGCGTGATGCGTATTGCGAAAAGGAATTTGAAAAAACAAAGCCAATTTGCGGTATGGCAAAATTGGCACAAAGTCTTATATAAAAGGTGATTATGAAGAATTTCATGCTTTGAGACGGCGAAAAAACAAACCCAATTCAAAGCCAATTTCAACTGGGGTGCCTACTGATTCACCGAACCGTCAAGACCGGCAAGGAAGTCGTCGAGACTATCTTCAGCCGAACGCCCGCCTACATTCAATTGTACGAACAGACCTTCGGTAATACTCCAATAGACAAATCCCCCCAAACTCAGCGGTTCGAGGGCTTCTTCTTCGGTTACCCGCCCTGCTGCGTGAACCGGTATATTCGCAAGCCCTACGCCCCAAATAATCTGCCGGAACAGCAGCAGAAAATCCTGTTCCATTGGCCCTGCCGAGACTGCAAAGTTACACCTGCGCTGCTGCCGGCTTACAAGAGCATACATTATTCGCTCGATCGTTGCTAAAGCCCAACCACACTTTTCATTAGGAGTGCATAGCGATTGCATTGAGTTCGTCAAACGAATTTACAGAGAGGATCATGCAATATTACAACCTGGACTTTATGAAGGAAAGCAAAGCCTCTGCCCGCTTAGACCATGTATATTTTTCAGCCAAGTCAGCAAATGCCTTACTTGTCAACTGGTCCGCCAATTCCCGGTCATTCAGTAATCTGCGTAGTCCTGCTCGCCAAGCTTCATTATCATCAGGATCACAAAGGAGAGAGTTTTTTTCATGAACCAAGACCTCTTTCAACACCTCAATATCTGAAGCCAGTATTGGCTTTTTCGCAGCCATATATTCAAATAGTTTGAGCGGAGACGTCCACTTTCCAATATCGTTGACTCCACCATATCCCTTCATAGAAGTCAAATTCGGAGCTAAAAGGACATCCATTTTCTTCATGATAGAAAAAACCTGTGCGTGAGGATAAAAACCGTGAAAAAAAATGTTCTTTAGGCCAACTGCCTTAGCTTTCCAATGCTCAATGTCTTGTGTCCGCCCTCCGACAATATGAAAATTCACATCCGGGCAGTTATGAGCAAGCGGCAAAACTATCTCCATGCCCTTGCCTTGGTATAACGCCCCTACATATGCAACATTATGCTCCGCTTCAGATAGACCCGGCAGATCAATATTTTTGTGTAAATCGTATGAAGATGAAGGGATATCTGCTCCGTCTGCAGCCACAAGCACCTTTTCCTGGGGTAACTGGAAATGCTTTATATACCAATCCTTCAGTGCTTTCGTAACAACAACAAGACCCAGAAAAGATTTATTCTTAATTAGTCGCCTGAATAGAACAGTGTGGCGAAGACCAAAATCCGATATTGGCTGATGAAACTCAAATACTGTCGGAAAATCTGCATAAACAGCAAATAAACTACCGTAGAAAGACCTGCTGAAGACAACATTCGGCCGAATTCGAGATAAATGACGATAACATTTTATACCGTAAGAAAATGAGGGGCCAAGCAAAGGTATTTTATCAACCCTGGCCAAGGTAAAGGAAGGAGCAACTCCGTAGAACTCGAATAAATCATAATCGGAATCTTCTTGATTACGGATCTGTGGCACCAACAAATCCAAATTACACCCTTGTTCAGAAAATGCTTTACACATTTTCATCACATGTATAGTGTTGGCCATTGTTGAAGGAATCAAGGACTCTGACAGATAAGCTATGTTCATCAGCTTCTCAATCTTTTCAATAGGATCCACCCTTCAAAAAAGACCATTATCTTCTTTATTAAATCTTTAGTTGCCACAATAAAAAACCCGTAACTATTTTGGAATGTTAAAATTTGAATACTACTTGATCAGCAACTGTAATTCTTTTTTTACTTCTTTTCCGTGTCTAATCGGATCATATATCTGCTCAAAGAAAACCCTGCCAGCTTTGGCAATTGTCTCACGCTCTTCATCGTGTGTCAAATAATGCTTGATTTTGTCTACTATATCATCCAGGTCATCAAATGCCACATAATGAATTCCTTCCTGGGGGTTTGCAAAAGGAAGAGTCACATCCCTGACAGATGGAGTTGATAGACAAAAACCGCCCAGACACCAGATTTCCAAATGTCTATAAGTAAATTGGCCCAATCCTTCAAGGGCTAGATTTATTTTGGAGTTTTTTATGGCCGACTTGTATTCATCAAGCTTAAGTCGTCTCTGTTTATACTTATTTTTCTTTTGCTTCTGGTGTTGAAGACCTCCCAAAAAAACAAAAGACTCCTGTTCTAATCTTTCAACGATGTTTTTCCGACTCTTATTTGACCAGGTAGCTCCTGAAAAGAAAATATCGTATTTATATGAATCTGTTGTTTTTCGTGGATCCGGAATATCACCCCATTGTATAGGATCAGTCTTTTTTGTATAAACAATAGGACAACTTAGCATTGTTGTCCGCAGCTTCTGGCGGTTCTTATCCGATATGTCATAGCTATTTATGTCATGAAGGAGTTCTCTTTTGTATACTAAATCGAACTTGTCCAGTATTTCATCAGATGGCAGTTTATGAGCCTTTGCGTTACAGCAAAACAAAACAGCAGGTATTTTCAATGGATCAATCCATTCAAAATTTTTAGGTCTTTTTTTTCTCTTGTTGAACTTGCTATTCACTACCACAATCTCATAGTGGCTATTTATAAAGTCCCTATTATTCAAGGCCCACTCTATCGACTTGCTGTCTACTTCGCATGAACTGAACAATGCGGCCTCAAAAAAACCGTCCTGTCCAACGAATCCTTTTCTTTCGCGCCAAGCCCCATAAGAGCTTTTAATTGACTTTATGGTCCAATCCTTAAGCCATTGACGACAAATATAAAGTACTTTTAGAGACTGACTTTTCATTTTAAACCTGATTTCCAATCACCTGAGCCTGTTGCACAATGATTTTTCGAATCCAACCGCTGGATTCGATGGCTAATTGAGTGAGACGGCTCAATTTTCTCGTTTTCGCACAGCATCTATTAAATTTTGTCTAAGTTAATCACCTTTGGGCGGCTGAGTAACTAAAATTGCGATCCAATCCACCAAAAACGGCCTTTTTCTCAATTCCAGCGGGCCTTTCCACTTCGCCACAATTTCAGAAGGTTATGCATAGCGCAAATCAGCGGCCATTCGCTACGACATGCTTAAAATCACTTGCATCAAGCGCAGAGCCAATCAACCTTAGACGCTATGTATTCAAATAATTTTAATGGAGAAGTCCATTGTCCGATATTACCTCCACCACCATGAACCATAATCGTTTTCTGGCAAGGCACAAGAACAATATCAAAGGCCTCAATATATTTTTGAACCTGCCCATGCGCGATAAATCCATGGAAAGAAATATTATTGTATCCTTTTGCATCGCTGTTTCCAGTCGTCAATATTTTCATCCGTACCACCGACCACATGAAAATCAGCCCAATGACACAAGCGTGCGATCTTTACAATAAGTTCCATACCCTTACCTTTATACAAGCGCCTGGCACATCTTCATGACATGAATACTGTTAGCCGTTCTTGACGGAATAACAGACGATGATAGATAAGCGATTTTCATTTATGATTTCTTTTCGTTAAATCAATGAACTTAAATCCACAGGCAAAATGTTTTCGCGGTTTTTGTAACGCATTAAAATCTCAAAAGCAATCGGCAATTTTCCGGCTACAAATGCCGCGCCAACTCGGCGGGCCAACCATGTGGCCTGCAAAATATCTATCTCATCTTCAGTCGGCGTCATATTGGTTTCTCTGAGATACAATTCCATATAATACCGTCCATATTTATCGCCCAGGCTGTTGGCGGTATTACACATATCGAGCAAAGGATTGCTCCCAATAGTCATTAGTTCATTATCGATTATTTTCAAATGGTTATCGGGAGTTCTTATCACATTTGAAGGCGTAAGATCGGGGTGTATCAGTATACGAGATTTTTCATGCCCTTCGTTTTGAACCTTTTGTCGTATCTCATTGGCTAATACTGATTCATTGAGCAATTCTGCCGCTCGTAAAAACCGAGGCCAGATAATATCCTGCCAATAATCAAAGTGAGGCTCAGGCAAAGAATCAATCCGTACCTTGTGAATACGAGATTGCAAAAGCGATAAATCTTCCAACGATTGCCTTTGCAGCATCTGTAGTTTTCCGAATATACTTTTTCTTATTAATGGCTCATTAACTAAGCTTCCTTTGACCCACTGGCATATAACAAACCTTCCATGAAGACCAAGAACTTCCGGGAAAAAAGTCCTTATCTCCGGCTGCTGTGACAATTCCTTAATAAAAACAGCATGCTCAAGGTTTGCGGCCTCATAAACCTTGACCTCTTTATCCCGAATTTGACCGCGCAGCACAAGCCGTCCAGCTTTGTTCACAGCATGGCCATTAACGCAGAGTTTTACCGGCCTCAATTCTGTCAAAGAGAAATTGTCAGTCATATTGCATTCTATTTCTTTGGAATATGTTTTAATTACATTTTTAGAACCGATTTACATTCGTCCTGCCAAAATACGTCTTAAATTGCGGTATATTTTAACCTTTAGACCTGGGCTGCCGGTCAGTCTTTTACCCCTTTGTAACCGGCCCTTTCTTCTTTCACTGAGAAAAGCATACATATTATGAGATAGTTCTTTGCTTGCTGTTGCTTCAATCATTCTAAATATATCCATAATATCTTTATCAAGCGCTTTGTCTATATCAGAAGTATAATGTACTATTATAATGTCATCCTTATAAACACTATTTACGAAGCCGGCCTTTGAACAATTCCACCTGGAATCTAACGGACCAATTCGCACATCGCTGATAAAGATAGCCTCAACGAGAGAAACCTGGTCATACGGGCTTGATGATTCTGCACATTTTCTTTTCCATATATCAAAAAACGTTTCCACTCTCTCGTTTTTATTGAAAAATATTACACCTGAATTCCAATGTGGTAAGTCTCTTACTGTCTTTTTTCCGCTGAACAACGAATGCTTCGATTTATCTCCATTCCATTTAGGCTCTGAATGGGGCTTAATGGCTATATCAAAATAATTGAGCAACTCGAAGCCGGAATCCAGAGGGCCGGTTACGATTGTGTCGCAGTCGAGAAACAAATTCTTCTCGGTAGTGGTAAAGGAACTTATAGATGTTTTAATCTTTCTATTACTTGACTCCTTATCGTCAAGCCTAACCCACTTATCAGCATCCGTCCAAAAAGGGACAGCCGGTGCATTTGTCAGTACATTTGTTACCACTGTGACGGGCATATTAGGGTTATGCTTACGAAGCGACTTTATCGAATTTAAAGCCATCACCACATAAGGCATACCAAAAGCTACATACAAAACTCGCTTATCAGTCATGGGCGACCTCCTATGTCTGAATGATATGTTTTTTACAGCACTATGGTAACGGCCATGCCTTTGCTATTAAAAATTATAAAAAAGTTCAATCCTGCTTGATATAAACTAGTCGATCTGCTATTGCTTTCACGAATCTGCCCGGATATTTTGGTAGTTCCATCAGCAATGCCCGTTTGACCAAAATACTCCTTAATTCTTTAGGAGTAACCGCATCATTAATTCCAACTTCATCTAAAACAAACTTGTACTGTTCATCAGAAATCTCTGTTTTGAATTCTCTAAACATCTCTCTAACTTTTTCAAGAAGATCACTTTGATTATATTGGTTATTGTTATGTCTCAATACGGCTACGCTTTCCGGACCATAAACAAAAAAAGGCACCCCCATCTCGACGGAATAGAATGTATAAGAGCCAATATCGTTTGATGTGCTATAACGATGTTGAGATAATATTTTATAAAAAGAATCTACAAAGCCTGTCCCACCTTGACGACTCTTGCCAGCCGTTACAACAGAGTATCCATACTTTTCAAACAGAGGTCCGAGCGTATCCACATCTATGTAATGCAAACAAATGGTAAGAGGTTTGAATAGGTTTGGGAGCCTGGATAATTCTTCACAATATTTTAAGACATCAAATTGTTGAATAACACTATGTGAAGAGTGTGCGGGAAAAACAACAGTACCTTTCGCCGCAGGGCTAATCTCTATCCCTTTTTTACGCCGATAAATAACAAATGGAGATCCTAATATTTCAACCCTTGCATTTATTTGATTTCCGGATTGGTTGGCGATCCTTTTATTCCATACCAAATATAATGGTGTCTTTTTTTTTAGATCAGGATTTTCGCCAAGATAGCCACCATGTTGAATGCAAGCGTTTATTGGGAACCATCTTGGTAATCCAACATACTCCCTGAGAATAACATCATGACCATAGTTTCCAGAGGGTTCGCCAAATATTTTCTTAAAGAGATTAATTATTAGTTTATTTATATTATCTAATTTCGTCATACTTCATGTTCTTTGGATTATGCGTAATGAATTTTCAAGTGCGTAGATAGAATGCCATTTTTGAACAATCGCATAACGCCTTCAATAACCGGATTAAATATGTATTATGCTGCAATGCCGCTTAAATGCAAGCATCCATCAATCATTCTACTGCTTGATTTTATAACCGCTAAAAAAGAGGTTCTCCGACAGGCTCCTAGCTGACTTCGAACGTTAAAGCTCACCTGCCGCAATGGAGCATAGCGGAATTGCGGTCAGGTGTAGCGCCTTGTTAGGCGATTTTTTCACAAACAACAAATATACGATGACAATTATTTTTATCCGTAAGAAGAAAATGATCCAGATAATAATTGTATATCCATCTAAGCATTTTTCTGTTGTTTAAGATGAAAAACCGGTTGTATAATAGTTTCTTAATTAGTCTTAGATAAAGTGAAGATTTGTGATTGAGATAACTCACATCAACAATCCTGAAAAAAGGGCTTAAAGCATTTTTCAAGGAATTCAGATCAAAATGCTGATAATGCTTCTTATTTACCTTTATGTTATTGCTTGGCACAGTTACGATAAAGCTACCACTTTCCTTTAGATAATTATGTGCACCATTTAAAAATGTCTTAATCTCATCAGGTTTAATATGCTCCAAAGTTTCAATTAGAGTTATTATATCAAACTTTACGTCAAATATATTTTTATCTTTAATATCCCCATAGACCCATTCGGCATTAGTATCCATTATTTTGGCATAATCAATTGCACGTTTGGAAAAATCTATACCAGCCAATTTCTTGCCGAGAAACTTTTGACTAAGTTCGAAAAGAAGACGTCCATCTCCACAGCCAATATCTAGCAGGGATTCAAAACTAATTTGACCTACTTTATCCAATACAAAGTAAATATATGATAGATATTCGTAGCCCCATACTAATGTTTGTGTCTGTGAAAAGTTGTTCCCATCCCACGTTGGAATGTAATGATAAGGATATTTATATCTACTCTCTTGTATAATTTGTTGATTGCTTAGCTCATTCATAACATTGTTCCATTTTTTCGCCTAACAAGTTATTATCTGGGATTTCCCATTAAAACGGTTACAGAACATGATTCCCTCCGTACGACACCAATAATCTTACCATATTCACCTTGAACGGCCATGAAACTTCTTTTCCGAGGCAGTTTTAATAAAAATATGCATGAAAACAAGTTAATGGAATAATGTTGCAAACACGTTTGTGTCGTTAGATAAAGGAAATCCCTATCATATTTCGATGACGAAGAGGGGATAGTACTCAGAGAATTCAAAGGCAACAGTTTCGATTTTAAAAAATGAATCCGGATCACTTCTTGATATGTGGAACTGGATGAAATGTTTAAAATCTAAAGGATTTCTTACATCTAACATTTCCCTTTCTTTCGCGGTACAAATACCAAATCCAAAACGATTCAATATTCTCGCGATTTCCCTTCTTTTAATCAATTTCGATAAACTCCCAGCTTAACGGTTGTCCTCTTTTTAAAGTTAGGCATACCTTTCTCCCCAGTATTTCATGATAATACTTAGGATGTAAACCATCTGCCGGTCTTATGGATCTGACATTTTCTTCTGTAATAGTTCCACCTTTTTTAATATCTTTAACAACGAAGAGAGAACGAGCAAACTTACGGCTATTCGCAGGCACATCGTACGATGGCGCCCCAAGCAGTTTTTCGGTATTTCGAACCGCCTGCACCATTTGCGAAAATTCCTGGATATTCAGAGAAAAACCGGCGTCTGCTCCACCAAGGGCCCTGTCGAGTGTAAAATGCTTTTCGATAACAGATGCTCCAAGTGCAACGGCGGCTACCGGCGTTTCGATAGTCATTGTATGATCGCTCAGACCCACGGGCACTTTGAATCTAACCCGCATGTCCGGGATGGTCAGCAGGTTCATTGTATCAAGCGGTGAAGGATATGAACTTGTGCACTTGAGCAGGATCACGTCATTATTGCCTGCCCTGTGACAAGTTTCGATGGCTTCATGTATCTCCTCTTCCGAGCATATCCCTGTAGAAATGATCACAGGTTTTTTTTTGGCTGCGGTATACTCAATGAGTGGAATGTCCACCGCCTCAAAAGAGGCAATTTTGTAGGCCGGAACTTCCATCTTTTCCAGGAAATCAACGGCCGTCTTGTCGAATGGGCTGGAAAAGAGAGTGATCCCAATAGAATCCGCAAACTCCTTCAGAAGCGGTTGCCATTGCCATGGAGTAGACGCCTCCTTGTACAGGTCATAGAGATACTTGCCGTCCCATAGCGTGCCCCCCTTGATTCTGAACAATTCACTCTCGGACTTTATCGTGATCGTATCGGCAGTATAAGTCTGCAATTTGACCGCATCAGCACCCGCGTCTTTTGCGGCCCGGATCATTTTTCTTGCAAGATCAAAATCACCATTATGATTAGCAGAAAGTTCAGCAATGATATAGACTGGCTGGCTCTCGCCGATCAATTGATTATTGATTTGAATTAGCATAACTTTCTCAACTCTTTTCCATCAAAAACCAGGTCGTGTCACCCAGAGCAAAATTATTGTCTCTATGATAAACAAAGCCATAATCAACCAGTTTAAGGTCCGGGAATTTGTCAAGCATCTCACCGGCAAAATCACGCTTAAAGAGTCTGTTTTCATGACCCCTGTATGGGACCACCACCGGTGAGGGGTTGTAATACTCTGAGACGCAGATGTATTTGGTCGATGTTTCATACATTTTCTGATAAACTTTGCCGAGTTCTTCGGGATTGATATGGATCAGAACCCCTTTTGTAAATACCAGGTCGTATTTTTCTTTGGGCTCAAAATCCAGGATCGAGCAGTTATATGCCGTCACATGGTTGATCTTTTTAAGTTGTTCATAGGCATTTGCATTTATTTCAACCGCTGAAAGTTTTGCGTTGATTAGAATCTTATTAATTGCATGCATGTTCATTCCGATATTGGCCCCAAACTCCATAACTGAAGTTACATTATTCGTTCGTTTGAAAATGTCAGCAAAAAAGGTTATATTTGAGGCCAACAATTGGCTGGATCTGTTTCTATCAATGTAAGCTTCACCGAACTCTCCGGCCCAGAAAGCTTCCTGTTCTGTTTTAAACTTTTTAACCATCCTGCCCCCTTTTCATAAATCTAAAATATTCGTTTCCATCAATAAAAGTCTCCATTTCCAATTCAAAGCCTACCTTTTCAAAAGTTCTTCTCGATGAGACATTTGTTTGTTTAACGTAGGCCAGTATCGGCAAGTCTTTCATACATTGGGCCTTAATTAAAGTTCGTTTAACCACGTCAACTGCCAAACCCATCCCACGATACTTTTCCTGCAATGAGACTGATATAGACCAGCTATCAGTTGTTTTCATGTCATAGCGTATTTGTCCTGCAAACTCACCTTTTGTGGATTTTATGACATAGAACAGTCCCTTAGGATCGTTTATCTTATGATTATACCATCTTTTATGATCGTCCAGAGATATAGCATCTGAATTAATGGATTGGGTACGAACTTCGGGGTTATTTGAAAGATTGTAAACTGCCAAACAATCTTTTGGTTCAGCCCTTCTAATCCTAAAACCTCCGCCCAAGTCTTCGAGACATGCCACATCTTTTTCAAAATCTTCCAAATTGTATTTGCTATTCTTTTCTGTTTCCAACGTAACAGGCTTATCTGAGTCAACAAGCTTAGTCAATGTTTCAAGATCATAGTTTCCGTCTCCAAGATGTTCATGGCTGTCGAACTCGCTGTTAATGTCACCATCACTTAGATGATAGACAGATGGCCCTAGCTCAATAAACTTCCTTAGAAATGTTGTATGGTCAATCTTATGTGAATTCGCCGCACAGATGGCATGTCCTATATCAAGGCAGCACCCAACGCCGCATTCCTTCATTACATACTCTATTTCTTCCGGTCTGCTGCCTACACAGACCACTCCGCTAAGCCCTAGGTATGGCTTATTCTCTATCAGAATTCGCGAATCCCTGATTTTCTTCAATTGCCGCGATGTTTCTTCTATGACACCATTAACACCAGGATGAACGATGATGTAACGAGCTTTTAGTCGATCTGCAAATAATTGGGTTTCTTCTATGAGTTTTCTGTTATATTTTATTTTATTTGCATCTGCAAGATTTACTTGATGCCCAAAATGCGGGGCATGAATCACAAAGGGAATTCTTAGCTCTTCCCATATTGGAAGAAAACTTAAACTCTCAGGAACCACATACAATTCAATATAGTCGTAGACACCTTCTAAGAACAGTCGCCTGGCCTCATCTATGTAGTTTTGATTCACCGACCAGAGTTTCAGTCCGATTTTATGCATTTATAGAGTGCCTCCGCGATGACCCAATCCTGGGGTGTATCGATGTCTCTGACTTCACTGTCGGGAATTTCAAAATAGGCGGTATTTGCATTCATCAAGGATTTATCTTTTATCAATGAGGCAGTTCTAAACCAGTAGAACTGACCGCAATCATGAAATAAAGGTTCAAGGTCCTGTGATCTGGCGTTCGCGTATTCCGGCTGGGCATAAATCACACGACCCTTAACTATCCTGAGTGTTCTTTGCACAGGAAAATCAAACTTTACCACAGGTATCAAACTATCCGCGTATTCATTACACAACACCTTGAAACTGTCCTGCAGTTTCTTTGGAGTCGTAAAGGGTGCCGTAGGGTAAAGGCAGCAGCCGTACTCAAATTCTTTCCCCGCTAACTTGTAATCCGAAAGCACTTCGATCAGGACATCTGCAGTAGTAGCATAATCATTAGAGTTTTCTGCTGAACGCATGAACGGTACTTGCGCGCCGTACCGGCGAGCTAAATCGGCTATTCTATCATCATCTGTTGATACCATTACTTCGTCAAAAAGCTGCGATTCGACAGCGGCCCCTATCGAATAGGCAATTATGGGCTTCCCGCAGAACGCTTTAATGTTCTTTCCGGGGATCCTTTTGCTGCCGCCTCTGGCGGGTATGATGGCGAGGTTTTTCATTTCTGATAATATTCTTTAATCCGGTCGATTATTTTCTGCTGCTGATTTTCGTGAAGAGTTACCCAAATCTGTTTCAAAACTGAGCTCGCGTTGCCGCCCTATTCCGTTTTTGAAATATTTATAGTCGGTCAGTAAATGCGAAGCCAGGATTGCGTTTTCCTGTAGCAAACAAGGAATATCGCCAATAACAGGATAAGCCAAGCCCGGTTTTTCAGCGTACATTAAATTATCGTTATATTTTATTAACTTTTCTTTCGTTATTGGACAAATTAGATGTAAAGCATTATTTTCATTTTGACTTTTCTCAATAATATAAAGGCATGTCGGATTCAATGGATTCGCCGAGTAACCAAACAACCGGTACTCGATCAATTTAAGGCCCAAATCTTTAATAATTGAAGGCAAACCTTTTATATAACCATGCTTCTCCATTCGCTCCCTTCCATTTTTGTCGGCGAACTCAAAAGATGGTTCGAGCAAGATCAAATACTTTTTTGTTATTCTGTATAACTCTTTTAACGCTTCTTCTTCTCTGCCACCGTTTGGTTCTATAGAATGTGATGTATACACGATATCTACAGAATTATCCTTTAAGGGTATTTCAAATAGATCAGCTTGAAATAAACTGATTGGTGCAACCTCATTCTCTAATGCAAATTCTTTTGCAAATTTCAATCTGGACCAAGAAATATCAAATCCTAAAACTCTTGTCTGGCTCCATTTCAGTAAATTGAGCAACGGCACCAATGTCGTCGCTTCACCAACTCCAACCTCTAAAATTGATGCCTTCGGACCCAATCTATTCAATAAATCTGCTAAGCTTTGAATGTACCTTTCTTTAACCGGATTAGGATTCATAAGTAGAGCACTGATGTATGATCCTGCTTGTAAATCATAGCTTATCAGGATGTCTTGAATCGTATTATAACTTCGTTGCTCTATGTCTTTCAAATATTGAATAATATTATTTCCGTTTTCATATTTTTCTTTAATTACCATCATTAAATCGAACTTATTCATCTTTATTCCTTGCAAAAAAAATGTGGATTAAAGGATCTTTCTAAGAAAACTAAGTTTCATGCAAATCGTTTCTTTCGCACGGACCATTTAACGGTCTATCATCGGAGGAAGTATATCCATGCTTATAAAAATAAAGCAAAGGCTTGGTTTCCGGGGATCCTTTTGCGGCCGCCTCTGGCGGGTATGATGGCGAGGTTTTTCATTTCTGATAATATTCTTTAATCCGGTCGATTACTTTCTGCTGCTGATTTTCGGAAAGGGTTGGATACATCGGCAAACTCAGGCAATGTCTATAATATTCCTCAGAATTTGGCATATCCCCTTCTTTCCAGCCCTTTTGCTGATAGTAAGGCATCAGATGAACTGGGATATAATGTACCTGTGAGAGGACCCCATTTGTTCGGAGGTGATGGTAGAGACCGCCCCGATCCTCCGTTTCAATGACATAAAGATGATAAGCATGTCCCTGTATTAAACCGGACTGTCTCCTGATCTGGGGAATACCTCTCAATTCAGTCGCATAGCGTTGAGCCAATTGCCTGCGTCTGGCCAGGCCCTGATTAGCTCTGCTTAATTGGCTCAATCCCAACGATGCATGGATATCTGATAAACGGTAGTTATATCCAAGCTGCTGCATTTCATAGTACCAAGGCCCGTGGTTTACCTCAAGTTTTTCGGGGGCATTGGTAATGCCGTGAGTCCGGAACAACAGTAGCTTTTCGTATAAGTTTCTATCATTTGTCGTCACCATTCCTCCCTCTCCTGCTGTGATGTGTTTAACGGGGTGGAAAGAAAAAATCGCCAGATCGGCAAATTCGCCGCTTCCGCAAAGATGCTTCGAATCTCCGCTGTCAACAAAAAATCCGCCGGGTGCGTGACAGGCATCCTCTAACAACCAAAGATCATGATCGTCTGCAAGTTCCCGGTAAGCCTTCAAGTCAACTGCTCTGCCGGAAAAGTCCACAGGAATGATACCACTGAATGTTCCTCGAGGATTTTCATCGAGCAACGACTGGACCTTACTGATGTCTAACAGGTAGGTTTCAGCATCAATATCGACAAACGTAACATCACCCCCGCAATACAGAACACAGTTTGCAGAAGCCGCAAAAGTGATTGGAGTCGTTATGACTTTATCTCCCTGTTTAACACCTAACGCAAGTACCGAAATATGTAAGGCCGCCGTTCCGTTAGCGACGGCCACTGCGTATTTCGAACCAACATAGTCAGCGAAGCTTTTTTCAAATTCAGATATCTTAGGACCTTGAGTCAGATAGTCAGACTTCAATGTATCAACTACCGCCTTGATGTCTTCTTCGCTTATATATTGCCGCCCATAAGGAATGGGACTGTTATTAATATTCATTCAATTACCCATTGTTTTTTTAATTAAAGATCTCAAGTCATCAATATTCAGCCATGATTGATTGTTTCCGGAATTATAGCAGAATCCTTCTTTTACTTTTACTGCATTAAACTTATCTATAAAATCATCCAATTTCCACTTTGTGATATTTGAGAGGATGGCATAGTATCTGCCAAGATCGTAGGTATAATATGAATCTGAAGCGGTTATCATTTCTTCATGGATCTTTTCTCCGGGTCTTAAACCGACTATTATTGTATCACATGTCGGATCAATTGCTTCTGCCAAATCAACAATCTTAAACGAAGGGATCTTGGGCACAAAAATTTCACCTCCCCAAGCATGTTCAAGTGCGTGCAAAACCATCCCTACCGCTTCATATAGAGTAATGTTGAACCGTGTCATATCAGGATGGGTAATTGGAAGAACTCCTTCTTTTCTTTTTTTTAGAAAAAAAGGTACCACCGAGCCATTTGACCCCATTACATTACCGTACCTTACGACAGAAAAGCTTATGGGGTTCCACCCTTTAATGTTGTTTGCAGCGATAAAAAGTTTATCAGAAACAAGCTTTGTTGCACCGTATAAATTAATTGGTGCTGCGGCCTTATCAGTGGATAATGCAACAACTTTTTTGACTTCTGTTTCCAAACAGGCATTTATAAGATTCTCTGCCCCTATAACATTGGTTTTTATGCATTCCATAGGATTGTATTCGGCGATATGTATGTGTTTCATCGCTGCGGCATGGATGACATAATCTATTCCCTTTAAGGCCCGTTTCAAGCGTTCATGATCTCTGATGTCTCCGATGAAAAATCTGATAAAAGGATATTTGTCGTACGGATACTCGTGGGACATTTGAAACTGTTTCTGCTCATCCCTTGAATAAATAACTAAGCGACTTATGTCAGGATACCGTTCAACTATTATCTTCGTAAAGCTTTTTCCGAATGAACCTGTTCCGCCGGTGATGAGAATGGATTTTCCTGATAGCATATTAATTCCCCAAAATTATAACCAATTTTTTAATAGATACTTTTTTATTTCCAGGTCAGATATACAAAAATCCTGTTTTAAATCCGGTTATGAGCACTTGGTTGATTCCTCTTCTGTCCCTTGTGAAATCTGGAGGGATGCATCTGCTAAAAAGTTTTTTCTTATTTCTCGGCGATTTCCATGAATTCTCTGTTTTCCCGAAGCAGGAATTCATACGATCCTGAAGCTTGAAGTTTTCCGTTCATCATAAAGAAAATCGTATCACACTTGACTATGGTACTCAGCCGGTGCGCGATGATAATCATGGTCTTTTTCCCCGCCATCATATCGATGGCCTCCATCACCGCCCGCTCCGTAATATTGTCCAGCGCGCTGGTGGCCTCATCCAGAACCAGTACGCTAGGGTTGCGATAAAGCGCCCTGGCGATCCCGATGCGCTGCCGTTGCCCGCCGCTGAGCCGTACGCCCCGTTCCCCCACCAACGTATTGTATCCATTCTGCAGTTCGGAGGCTATGAACTCGTGCAGATGGGCTGTTTGAGCTGCTTTTTCGACGGCCTGTATGTCGATGGATTTTGAAGAGATCCCAAACGCAATGTTCGCAGCGATTGTGTCGTCTGTAAGATAGATATGCTGAGGGACATAGCCGAGAGTAGCCTGCCAGTTGGCCATATTTTCGGAGGTAATGGTAATATCATCCACCAGTAGCCGTCCGCTTTGGGGTTGCAGCAGCCCCAGAATAATATCCACGGCTGTTGTTTTTCCGCTGCCTGTTGGGCCGACAAAGGCTACGGTGGAGTTGGCGGAAATATCAATTGTCAGGGAGTTGAATAAAGGCTTCTGAGCTCCGGCATAGCAGAAGACGATTTCCTCCATCCGAATTTTTTTTGCAAGGATCTGCGGATTTTGCACTTCAGTC
>SDBT01009190.1_pt1 | contig 16068 bp, 14 predicted proteins | sample 2277101 | NCBI WGS metagenome assembly SDBT01 (sample SAMN10404973, study PRJNA504765) | marine sediment metagenome | isolation source: marine sediment core GS10_PC15, 103 cmbsf | place: Arctic Ocean: Southern Knipovich Ridge | collected 2010 | reverse complement strand
TAAGATCTCTCCCCGGTAAGCACCGGCAATAAGAATATTTTTACGCAAATTATTCCAGGCAGGTTTGTCGTAATTCAGTATACTGCCCATAACCTTCCCCGTGAATTGCCCGCGATCCGTAAAATAATTAAGGGTGAAATTGTGATTGTGTCGGGAGGTCTTGATTGCAGTGGCCGGCGTTTTTTCATCGAATTGTTCTGATGAGTAGTATTCTATCTCAGGAGAAAAAGCACCCAGTGTACCGAAATAATTAAAGATTATTTTATCACTAAAAGGGATAATGATTTGTGCGGCAACCAGTCGGCTCAGCCAACTGCCGTATTTTATTTTCAGACCATACTCAGGTTTAATCGCATTGCGGGTGGTGATATTGACCACACCGCCAAAGGCGCCACTGCCTAAAAGGACCAGATTTGATCCTTTCAGAATTTCGAGTTTTTCTATATTATCAGCTGAGATAACCGAAAGATCAGCTGCATTATTATATCCTAAATTGTTGATTTGAATACCATCGACATAAACATTCACTTCATCGGGATCACTTCCCCGAATTTCAATAAACCTTCCGTCCAGGTCGTTTCCGATGATACGAACGGAGGGATCTGCTTTAAAAAGATCGCTGATTTCTGATGTACCGTATCTTTCGATCTCTTCTAAGTTTATGACCGTCGTACTGTGTGGAAGCTCCTGGCGGGCCAGGTCCAGTTTCTCTGCATATACGGTGATCCCTTTATCCACCTCCAGAATCAAAGGCCTAAGTGTGATGACGGAAATCGCCGGCATATTATTTACGCTGTTACGATATTCCCTGTACCCAAGATAGCTAATAATAAGGGAGTCACTTCCATCTTGATCAGGGATGGTCAGTTTAAAATTGCCATTACTGTCAGTTACCGTACCGATTGTTGATGTGCGTAAAAAGACATTGGCACCTACCAGAGGAGTTTGGGTTACGCTATCAATAACTGTTCCTGATAATTCAAAATCTGCTCCAAGTACGATGACCGGTAAAACAAGTAAGATTGTGAGTAGATTAAAAAACCGTGATGTTTGAATCCTCATTTATAGCCTTACTTGTAAACAGGTGGAAAAAGAAGTGAATCTACACCATTAATGTTTTGACTGGTTGAATCTGCATATCCGAGACGATCTCTGGCATATATCTTAAAATTATTGATAAGTGATCCGAAACCCGTGATGGAAGTCTTGACAAAAGCCTGGTAATAGGCCGTGTTTGGTGTGTCCACGTAAACCCTTTGCAAAGGAACCCTTGTGGTTAAAGCTATGACTCTTTCACTACTGCGTACATAAAAAAACTCGCCGTACACTTCGGCGATATTTGCCCAACCCTGATAGTCAAATATCTCTGCCTGACAGACAAAATCGATTCGGACTATCCTTTTTATAATGGGTGCGGCATAGGCTAACCCTTTAATTATTTCATTCTCAGGGAATATTACAATATTTGTGTCAATGCGAAGATAATTAGTAGCAGAAATTAACAGTCGTACTTGTTTATTACGATCATCATCTTCATCGAGATGATAATAAAACTCATATTCTCCTTTATCATCAGAGAAAGTTGCCTGGTCACCTACCTGAATTATTGCATCTTTTATTGGTTGTTGGGTAAATTTATTAGTCAGAGAGCCATAAATTCTGGCTGATTCGTGGATAGGTTCTGCTTCATGGTCAAATCCGGTAAATTTATCTATATCACAGCTGTTAATAATGAGAAACGAGAATATAGTCAGAGTACTTTTAAATTTGGTCATTTTTTATAATTGTCCTAAATGTGTTAAATTTACATCGATCTGTTGAATGAGACAACCGGTTCAAGAAAAACGGAGTATCTTAATGTACAAAGCCCTGATCCGCCCAATATTATTCCGGTTAAATCCGGAAACGATTCATCATATCATTTGTGTAATCATTAAACTCCCTTTTGTGTCAAAAGTTTTAAAAATTTTATTTCATCAACGGCATTCCACGCTCGAAGTGAAAGTAGGCAGTCTGACATTTAATAATCCTGTCGGGTTGGCAGCTGGATTCGATAAAGACGCTGAAATAGTAGATCAACTGGCTGACCTGGGATTTGGATTTGTAGAGATTGGGACTGTAACTCCAAAAGCCCAGAGCGGCAATGAGAAACCGCGTCTCTTCCGGCTGCCAGAGGATCAGGCCCTGATAAACCGGATGGGTTTTAATAATGCCGGCGTTGAAAAAGTCCGTAAAAATCTTTTAAAGAGTAAAAAAAAATGTGTCATAGGCGGCAATATTGGTAAAAACAAAACGACACCCAATGAACAGGCTGTCCATGATTATGAAATTTGTTTTGATCGCCTCTATGACGTTGTTGATTATTTTGTCGTCAATGTAAGTTCCCCTAATACGCCTGGCCTGCGCGCCTTACAGGATAAGGACTCGCTGACTCAGATTTTAGGACATCTGCAGAATCTTAACCTGGCCCAAAAAATGCCAAAACCGATTTTTTTGAAAATTGCACCAGATCTGTCAAATGATCAACTGGATGATATCATTTCTGTGGTCCAGGATACAAAAATAACCGGTGTAATAGCCACAAATACGACCATCGAACGTGAGAATTTATTAACGGATATTAAAAAGATAGAAGCAATTGGTGCAGGGGGGCTTAGTGGACAACCTCTAAAGGAAAGATCCATCGAAGTTATTCGCTATCTGTCAGAGAAATCCGGACATGGATTCCAAATAATTGGCGTGGGTGGCATTCATTCCGCAGAAGATGCCTTGGATAAAATTGCAGCAGGTGCTTCTTTAATCCAGATCTATACCGGTTTTATTTATGAAGGTCCGGGCATTATTCGTAAAATATTAAAGAAGATGATATAGTTATGATAGTTGATCCCGTACTTTCTCCAGTAATCTTTTAGTCGCTTTAATTCCCTCATCTTCATTCAGCTTACTTCCTTCATATTCGATGCCAACATAGCCATGATAACCGGCATCGATGACAATTTTCATCATCTTTAGATAGTCGGTATGCGTTTCATTTCCTGCCTCATCGAAGTCATGCGATTTTGCACTAACCGCTTTAGAAAAAGGCATAAGTTCGGTAACACCTTTGTAGCGGTCATATTCTTCATCCTTACTTACACGGAAGTTGCCGAAATCCGGTAAGGTGCCACAGCGGGGATGATCAACCAGTTTCATTACACCCGCCAACCAGCTGCCGTTGCTGGACAATCCGCCATGATTTTCTACAATCACATTGATTTCAGTCTTACCCCCGTATTCGGTTAGTTTGCGTAATCCATCGGCTGCTAATTTCTGTTGCTCCTCAAATGTTCCCTCGCTGGCAGCGTTTACACGAATAGAGTGGCAACCAAGATATTTAGCGGCATCCACCCACTTGTGATGGTTTTGAACCGCTTCCATCCTTTTTGCCTCATCCGGATCACCCAGTCGTCCTTCCCCGTCGCACATGATTAAAAGACTTTTTACATTGGCATCATCGGCTCTTTGTTTCATATCCATGAGATAGGATGTATCCTTAGCCTTGTCTTTAAAAAACTGATTGACATACTCTACGGCCTCAATTCCATAATTTTTCATAGTCAGAGGGGCAAAATTCAAATGATCCATGTTACCGGCAAAGAGGGCTTTATGCAAAGACCATTCAGCCAGGGAAATTTTATACAGAAGTGGCTTGGATTCGGTGCAGGCGGTCATCAATCCGGCCGGAAAAGCGGACAAACTCATGCCGCAGGCGGCAGCAACGGAAGTTTTTAGAAAATCTCTACGTCTCACGATAGAACTCCTTATTTTATAAGAGGAATTAGTAATGGCGAAAATAATACCTAATATCTGAATTATTCACCACAGAGAACACCGAGGATTATAACATTAATAATAACAGATACTTGCAATAAGTATTATATCAGTTTTATCTTATTGTAATCATGAATTAATTATAAGATAAAATAAATAATAACAAGAGTTTACCCCTGTCTTATCTGTGGTTTATGAATAATTCAGGTTAACAAATATTAAAGATTAAAGACTAAAAATGAAAGAACTAAAATTTTAATTTTAAATCAATTGAATTATCATCATTCCTGATTGAATCTTGCTTTTGATATGTGGTTAATATTTGCTTAAATTTCGCCCGCAACAGGTTAATAGGAGGTTGCATTATGTATACATTAGCAGTTGATCGGATTGTCTCAATGGCCCATCAATTGAATAACTATCAGGGACCCTGTGCCCGTATTCACGGTCATAATTGGAAATTCCGGGTTGAAGTCAATGCACAAACACTGGATAAGATAGGTATAGCAATTGATTTTATCGATCTGGAAAAATGGTTGTGGGAGATAGTTGAACCTTTTGACCATAATTTAATCAACCGGATTTCACCTTTTGATAAAATAAATCCCACGGCGGAAAACCTCGTGAAATATATCTTTGGACAGATGAAATCCAGACTTCCGGGAACTGTTACTCTTCAAAAAGTGACTGCCTGGGAAACAGATAGTTGCATGGTTACCTATGAGGAATGAAAATAATACCAGGGGTGAAGATATCACTCTGAAAATAAATGAAATATTCTTTAGTATTCAGGGGGAATCAACACATATCGGCCGGCCCTGTGTTTTTGTCCGCCTGACTTATTGCAACTTACGCTGTACCTGGTGCGATACGACCTATGCCTTTTTTGAAGGGCAGGATATGATGCTCTCTGAAATCATTGATCAAATCGAACATTATCATTGCCAACTGGTTGAAATTACCGGTGGGGAACCGCTGATCCAGAAAAATGTGCATATATTATTGGAAAAACTCTGTGATCAGGGATACGAAGTCCTCCTGGAGACTGCCGGGCATATGGATATTGCTGTTGTCGATCAGAGAGTAAAAAGAATTATGGATATTAAATGTCCGTCAAGTGGTGAATCGGAAAAAATCATGTGGTCAAATATTGATGCTTTGCGGAATACTGATGAGGTTAAATTCGTCGCTGGTTCCATGGAGGATCTGACCTGGATTAAAAGCTTACTAGAAAAATACGAACTACATAGCAGGTGCGTGGTCATTGTTTCGCCTGTGTTTGGAAAAATGGAGAACCGGATTTTGGCGGAGTGGATTTTAGATAACCGGTTGCCCGTCCGAATGCAGATACAATTGCATAAACAAATCTGGAAGCCGGATGCAAGGGGACATTAATCCCGCTCTAGCGGATCGCCCCTGGGAGATCAGCAAAACTTTAGTGTCGGTAGGAATCTTCCGTCGTACAGGTTATATCCGACAAGATGGAAGATCACAACAGGATGACACAGTAGAAATTGCCATTTGATTGTCCAAAGGACTCCTTTTTTTGCAGCCATTGGCTGCGTTATGAATAGATCAGGATAGATAAATAACAATTTTAAAGGAAAACAATATGGCGAAAATCGAAGTGTTTGACAATAAATATCCCGGTAGAGATTATTATATCACCCACATAAATGAAGAATTTACCTCGGTTTGTCCTAAAACAGGATTGCCGGATTTCGGCATTATTACAATAAATTATGTACCTGATAAATTATGCCTGGAGCTGAAAGCCTTAAAATATTATTTCCTTGATTTTCGGGATAAAGGTATATTTTATGAAACGGTTGTGAATCAGATTCTCGATGATCTGGTCGATGCCTGCCAACCCCGCTACATGGAAATTACAGGTGAATTCTCAACACGGGGTGGAATAAATTCAAGCATCAGATCAATTTATGATCCTCAGAAAAGGGACTCGTTCAAATGAGAAAGGATCTGGCTGTGGTGCTCCTTTCCGGAGGGATGGATAGCTGCCTGACGGCAGCCATTGCCGATCAGACCTGTGAATTGGCGTTTTTGCATTTGAATTATGGGCAAAAGACAGAACAAAGAGAAAAGAAGGCCTTTCAGGATATTGCGGATTTCTATCAGGTGAACCGGCGATTATCAGTAGATATGCAGCATTTTAAAGTTATTGGCGGATCAAGTTTGACCGATAAATCGATTTCTGTTGAGAATGCGAATCTGGACAACGAGGTAATTCCGAGCAGCTATGTACCTTTTCGTAACGCGAATATCCTGGCAATTGCGACCAGTTGGGCAGAGGTCATTCATGCGTGTAAATTATTTATCGGTGCCGTGGAAGAAGACTCTTCTGGTTATCCTGATTGCCGCGAGACTTTTTTTAAATCATTCAACCTTGTTATAAATGAAGGCACAAGACCGGAGACTCAAATTGAGATCGTCACGCCTTTAATAAAACTCTCAAAAAAAGAAATTGTTCTCCGTGCCCTGGCGTTAAAAGCACCGCTTCATTTAACCTGGTCATGCTATCAGAATGAAGAAATAGCCTGTGGAATATGTGAGAGCTGTGCTCTGCGGTTGCGCGGATTTGAGTTGGCCGGGAGGGAGGATCCTCTGCAATATGAAACTAAACCTTCATATGTGTGAATGGCGATCCAACTCTAACTGCTCAGGGCAGTAATGGTTTCATAAACCCGGCTGCCATTTTCCCGTGCCGATGTGATTATATTATTGACCAGTTTAAACCAGGTTTCAACTTTTTTCTTATTTTCCCTCACTTCAGTTTCTTTATTGCCAACCAGATTAATCACACCAACAGTGTACATGGCGGCCACAAGCTCTATCAGACTCTCTAAATGAAAATAAAGAACATTATGATATTGATTGATATTTAAGTACTGCTGTATTTCCTGGTACTGAAAAAGTGCCTGTATTGCATTTCCCTTGTTTTCTGACGCCTGTTCCATCCAGTTGGGCAAGAGTATCAGGCATTTAATCAAAAGCAATTGCCGCTCAGCGCTTAATTCATCATGGCCAATTGTCTGAAGGGACCGAACAATGAGTTTGTAAAAAAAGAACTCATCGAGCCAGGAAAGACTGATGATTGGAGCATAATTGGAATCCTGCAATTTCCCAAGATCAGCGTATATAAGCCACAGTGCAAGGGTAGCCGGGGAGGGGGCACTCTCTTTAAGAAAGACAGGTATTTTCTTTAGCGATGTGGTCTGTTTCGTTTCGAGTAATAAAGCCGGCTGATAAAGAAGAAGCATCTTCCGAAACTTGGCGTTTAACTCCTCTAATAATACTTTCTCGTCTCCTCCGGCAGAAATATAGTCATTTACCCCGGCAATAAAATCACTCATATTTTTTTTAAAATCATTAATCAGATCCGGGGAAATGTTTTTAGCGGTCTTCAGAGATCTCATATATTTGTCAACGCGGTTGAGAAAATCCAATTGCATCAAATTATTAAATGGCTGGTGAACCGGTTTAAGGAAGGTCTCCTTCAGCGCTGCTTCAATCCCCGGGACCCCCTTGCCGCTCAAATACTCAGTGATTTGCCCGTAATGGCCATATTCATTTTCCTGAACTTCACGAAAATCAAGAAATACATGATACTTAAAACCGTCTAATTCCACATATAATCCATGATGGGCGAAATCTCCGCTATGGCGAATATATTCCAGGTTTGTAATTTGATCCCGAAAAATTATATAGATATTATTTCCGGCTGCCAGGGATAGTCCTTCAGACAGCGTAAATTGTTTAAAACTATCTGCATTTTTTTCAGCGGATGCAGAGGAGTATTTGATCCAGCCACTCGACCGTTCGTAGCGGTTATTAAATAAAACGACAGCCTTCTCATCGCCAGCCCTGTTAGAAAATGCATATACATCTTCATTGACATAGCCATCCGGTCCGATCAGATCGTACAAAATAAAATTCTGCACATGGCTGAACAGGTACCTTCTTTTTAATAGTGGAAATATCTCCCGCTCATGTCTTTCAATTAAATATCCATCTTCCTGTTCATCCCAATAGGCTTTCTTATACTCCATTCCGTATTTTTCGCTGTAGCCTTCAATCTGACCATGGCCAAACATGGGCAAACCGGGCAATGTGCACATGAGGGTAGAGACACCAAAATACTTGTCATCCTTCCCAAACTGAGCCACGGCTGTCTCTTCGTCGGGATTATTTATAAAATTAACATACCGTTTCATGATCTCCGGATTAAAATCCATTACACTCTTGATTGCATCACGGTATTTGGCATTTTCTTCGTTTTTCAGCATATTCATAAATGCGCTGTTATAAACACGATGCATACCTAACGAACGGACAAAATACCCTTCCATCATCCAAAAAGCTTCTGCCAGTAAAAGCGTATCCGGTACTTCCTGTGCAACGCGGTCCACAACTTCACGCCAGAATTCGACAGGAAAGGCCTGATCAAACTGTTCTCTGGTCAGGGCAAAGCCGGAACGAGAGGGAATGTCGCCGCCGCTGCCGGGTGGTGGAAACCAGAGCCGCTGGAAGTGCTTTTTTGCCAGCGTCATGGCTGCATCAAGACGTATAATTGGAAATTTACGCGCAACATGAAGAATGGTCTGAATAACGGCTTCGCGTACTTCAGGAAGAAGATAGTTTAACTGGGCGGTATCATTCCAGGGCATGCTGGTGCCATCATTCCCATGATAAATATAAGTTACAGCACCTGTGTAAGTATCAACCCTTTTAAATAATACGGCAGCATCAGAACGGTTCCAATATCCATCTTCGATATAAATAGCCACACGGTCATCATCGGAAAGATTATTTCCGTTGAAAGTATATCCTGGAAAAATGGGATTATCAGCCTGAATATACCATTCCGGATGCTCAATGACCCATTTGGAGTAAATCCCCGTATGGTTGGGTACCATGTCGCTGGCAAGCCGGATTCCTCTCTTCCAGGAACGGCTGCGGAGATTTTCATAAGCAGCATCACCACCCAGATCAGTGGCGATATTATAGTCATAGAGGGAGTAGGCTGAACTGACGGCTTCAGGATTTCCGCATAATTGTTTGATCTTTTGTGAAGCTGAACTCCGTTCCCACAAACCAATTAGCCAGAGTGTGGTAAAACCACGGCTGGCCAGGAGGTCAAGTTCCTCATCAGGAATATGATCCAGTTTGGTGATTGATCGCGAATATTTTCTGGAGAGTTGATCCAGCCAGACATAGGTACTTTTGGCGATCATTACGACATTTGGCATCCAATCCTGATCTGCGCTGAATCGTTCGGGTTCATCGTCACCTGTAAGGTTACTAAAATCAGGCACATAAGTGGGGCCGGGGCCGGTAAAACCCGCTTTTTCTTCTTCTTTAATCAGATCGAGACTGCCAAGCAGACGAAATATATAATCTGATAACAGATATCCCCAATGTTCACGGATAAATTCAAGTTGAGCAGAGAGAGAGTGGGGAAACTTTAAGGCTGGTGTTTTAAGCATATCATAGAGCGACTGGTGATCGGGACCAAAGGTAGGCTGTTCGCTGAGAAAACTGCGAATGGATGCGGTTAACTGCCTGTAGTCGGTATCTTTGGATAAATTTTTATCATCGAACAATTCTTTAAAAGGGTGGAAGGCCGGATTGTCATTGGCAAGATGCAGCAACAGAAGTTCTTCTAAAACGATATGGCGATTATTTATACCAAGGCTTTCACTTTTTAAGAATTCATCCCGACTTATTTCTCCCCGGTATACGGACAGGGGAGGGTATTGGTCAACAAATGCCTCTATTACCTTTTTGTATTTTTTTGAACCGATTTTTTTAATAATCCATTGCTCGGCATCTTTGAACAAGGTGCTGTTCTTCTGTTTTTTAAACAATCCGGCCATGTAATGCAGGATTTCATCAATTAAACCCATGGCATTTAAGGCACCTGCTTTGATGGTCTTATCAGGGGAAGAAACAAGGTCTCGTTTTGAATTTATTTGTTGGGCAAAGAGACGGATATGGAACATATCGGAGAAGATAACATTTCCGGTCTGGGCAAAAAATGTTTCATCAAATCCATAGTAATCCCGTGCTTCCCGTAAAACATGAAATTCATACAATGGTGTTTTAATCACCTAGGAGGTCCTCCATGCGTTTATTATCTTCGACGCCATTTTCATCGACTTTCTGATAAGTACTGCCATAGCCCTTATCCTGCCGAAGTTGGTTTAATTTATTTTTTTTATGATAGAGCTCGGCCAGTTTCTCCACATCTAATCCGGCTAATTGACATTTACTTACCCAAAAATGCAATTCGTCGATCAGTTCTATACCAATATTTTGCCAGTCAATGTCAGATTTATCTTTCCACCATTTCCAGGGTAGAGAATCTTCCAGCTCAATAGATTCATGTATTTGAGCGCGATTATAATTAAGCAACCACTCGACACGCAGTTTTTCATTTATTTCATCCTGATTCGAATGGTCACATATCTGCTCAAAATCCAATCCATGCCGTTCCTTCAAAATTCGTTTATTTAATTCAAATTGTTTGGTAAAAATGGTTTGTAAAATGTCCATTAATTTTTTTCTCCTATCTGATATCATCCGGTAACACTTTTATATATACAAATCGGGTCTTACCCTGGCGGTTAAGAAATATCTGAATATATTCTTCACCGGATTCATGAATATCTTTTATGTTTTTCTCAAAATCTTTAAGGTTTTTAATTTCGGATTCGTTTATCCGCAATATAAGATCGTTAATCCCTATGCCACCCAGGCTGGCAGCTCCGGCATCCTCTAACCTTGAGACCCAGACTCCTTCTGTGTTAAAATCAAGATCATTATTACTAATATAATCCTGCGTTAATTCTTTTACCCCGATACCCAGGTGGCCATTCGAATATTCTTCCGCTAAAAATCTGCTTTTCGGAGCACTCTCCAGTGAAATTGTCAGGGTTTTTAGTTTTTTATCTCTCATGATATCAGCGGATATATCACCCTCCGGTAAATTCCTGACGAAGACACGTAATACATCAAGATTTTTTTTGTCATAACCCTGGATTTTAAGTTCACCAAATGACAAAATGATATCTCCTGGTTTTAATCCGGCTTTCTCAGCCGGTGAGCCGGGGGAGACCTTATTGATAATAATTCCAGTGGTGTTGTTTATTTTCCAATAAGCAGCCATGTCTTTTGTCAATATTTGCATTTGAATGCCCAGCCAGCTTTTTCCGCTACCCTCTTTCTGGGATAGATGTTTCGGCGGGTTATCCAAAATGTTGAGAAATTGAACGGCAGGTAAAATCTGCAATAAAGTTTCATTAGAATAAGGGGCCTCATATCCATAATCATAGTGATTGTAATAATTTTCACCGCGATAAATAATACCGATGGCCTTTCCTTCAATATCAACAACGAGACCCCCGGCTGATAAAGGGTTGATTTTAGACGTTGCCAGCAGTTTGGTTTTTGGTTTTTTTATAATAGCATTAACATTATGGGCTGTCATTATTTTTTCAAAGTCAAAACGTCCATTCAAATGTTGAATCAGGAAAATCGGGTCACCGATATCAAATTTATCTTTACCTTCAAATTTTATCGGTTTTGGTAAATCATTAATCTCCGTAATCTGCAAAAATGCCAGACGCAGATCTTCATCTTTGCCGAGAAATCTGGCCTTAAGTTTTTTGTCGCGTTGAAAAGATACAGTGATATCTTCAGGGAGAGGTTGTGTGGAGAAATAAAAGGCAGTCGTTTCAACGATATCCAGATTTGCCGGATAAATAATGTCAGATGTAACGACCAGCCCTTTTTCATTGACGAGAATACCGGTAATTTTTCTTTTTATTCTGCTTTTATCTTTTATTTCACCAATTTCAAACTGCGGTTGAAAATATTCTACCAGGCAAATACCCTGTTCCAGAACTTTTATATTTTCAGGCCAGTCTGAGAGGGATTGTGCATTTAGCAAGGCAGCCTGAAAAATTAATATGAATAACAAATAGGTTATTTTAAACTTCATTTTACTCCTCCTTAAGCAGAGCAAATATTACTGCATCTTTGTAAACAAGTTCCAACATCCTTCCCTGCGCCGGGAGTTGCTTTGCCTTCTGATAAATTTCTTTAAATTGATCAAGATCAATAATCTCTTGACCATCGACATCTTGTATCACATATCCGCGGTAAACGTCTCCTTCATCAGCGGGACTTCCTATTCTGACCCCACTAACCAAAACACCCTGATCATTTTTCAGATTAAGATTTTTGATGATCCGTGGTGTAATTTCCTTTACCGATAACCCCCAGTTCTCACATTCAAACTCATTGCCCTCAAATTTTCCCCGTTGCTTAGTAATGACATCGACTTCCTTATTTTGGCTGTTTCTTAAGAATTTAAAAGTGATTTGATGACCAACAGGAATTTCGGAAATATATTTCCGGATCTTCGGTAATTCTTCCTTGTAGACAGCACTCACAGGTTTATTATTTATGACATACACAACGTCGCCGGGTTGTAATCCGGCTTTTATCGCGGGTGAATTTTTATCCACATTTGCAATCAATACACCTTCCAATTCCGAATCTTTTTTATATTTTTTATAGTCTTTTATCTCCTGCCAGTCAATTCCAATCTCTGACCTTCTGACAACTTTATCTTTTAAAATACGATCAATGACGAGTTTGGCCGTGTTAATCGGAATCGCGAAACCCAGATTCTCACCGAAAAATATGGCCCGGGCATTAATTCCCACCACTTCACCTTTTATGTTGATCAATGGTCCACCACTATTACCGGGATTGATGGCGGCATCTGTTTGAATCCACAAATTGTAAGGTGATACCATCTCACCAACGTCTTCAAAATACCGGTCAATCGAAGAGACAATCCCTAAAGACATTGAACGACTTAAACCCAGAGGTGAACCCAAGGCCATGACGATTTCCCCAACTTCAAGACTGTCACTATCACCAAATTCCGCATAGGATACGGATTGATAATCCTTATCACTCAAATCAAGTTTAAGTACTGCCAGGTCTGTAAGAGCATCAAGTCCGATAACTTCAGCGCGAACCTCATCCCGGTTAGATAAGGTGCAAAATACATAACGGGCCTTTTCAGCTACATGATTATTTGTCAGGATATATCCATCGGGACTAATAATGATTCCTGAGCCTGTTACCTGCACCTTTACCCGTTTTCCATCTTCGAAAACCTCTTTTACAGGCTCAACATGAACCAGGGCTGGAAATACCTTATTTTTTGCCAAAAGTATCTGTTGTTGTAAATTTTCAGAAGCCTTCGTGAAACCGACATAAATAAGTAAAAAGAGTATAATAAGATAATCTTTCATAAACATAATTCCCCTAAGATTAAGGATGATTTACTAAGTCAAACAGAAGAATAATGGAGACTTTGACACAAAATACAAAATACAAAATACAAAATAAATTTTTTAGTCGATGATTTATAGATTTTATCCCGGGACAGCATTTTCATATGTCCGGCTTTTAGACAAAGGTAATCATGCCTATATGGGTTGCATGCATCTATGTAAATAGTGTAAATTGATGATCTAAATATAAGTCTCTATTAAATGATTGCAAATACCCGGACGGAATGGTTGCCAGGAATGAATTGAGGTATTACTAAGTTATTGAAAATGAATTGAAAAGATAAAATAACAGAGGTTAAAATAATGGGTAAAATAAATATTTTTGTCTTGATGATAGGGTTGGCGACACTTGCATATGCCGGACCCGGCGATCAGATTACAACAGAAGAGGAAGAAATTCTTACAGCCCGGATCATCATGCCGGTACAGGAGATAACAAAACAAGAAAGTTATCAACTATTTGTCGAGATGTCCATTGCAGAAGGCTGGCATATTAACTCAAACCAACCCCTGGAAGATTTTCTCATACCGACTAAGATAAAATTTGATGAAACTGAGGGTATTGCTTTCGGAAAAATCCGTTATATAGAGCCTGAATTACGAAAATTTTCATTTTCTGAAACAAAAATGTCTGTTTATGAAGGGAAGATTTATGTGCTTACAACGATCACTATTTTTCCGGATTTTAATATCGATGAATTAAAGATCAGTGGCAATGTGTATTATCAGGCCTGTAACGATGAAAGCTGCCTTGCACCTGCGCAAAACTATTTTGCAGCTTTGCTGCCTGTTAAGGAATTTGGTACAACTGTTTCTAAAATCAATCAGGATATTTTTAAGGAAGTGTTGCCCCAATTTGAAGATGAAAGTATCGCAGATGGTGAGAATGAATTTTCTGAGGTGATTGAGGAAAGCGGATTGTTTTATACTTTTATCTTTATCTTTCTGGGTGGGTTGGCTTTAAACCTGACACCTTGTGTATACCCTCTGATACCTATCACAATCAGTTATTTTGGCGGACAAAGTGAGGGAAACAAATCAGCGCTGGTGTTACGGGCCGTCTTCTATGTTCTTGGAATGTCAATTACCTATTCTATTCTTGGTGTTCTTGCCTCGTTAACCGGTAGTCTTCTAGGCAGTGCCTTGCAAAATCCTCTGGTTCTGATTTTTATTGCTCTGGTGATGACGGGACTTGCCCTGAGCATGTTCGGATTATATGAGATACGAGTCCCACAATCTCTGGCAATATTGGGCAGTAAGAGTAGAACCGGATACTTGGGAACCCTGTTTATGGGTCTGACTGTTGGACTGATTGCTGCGCCCTGTATTGGTCCCTTTGTACTTGGCCTGCTCACTTATGTGAGTGAAATAGGTGATCCTGTTCTGGGATTCTGGATGTTTTTCGTTTTAGCCATGGGATTAGGTATCCCGTTTCTGATTTTGGGTATATTTTCAGGAGCGGCAACACGATTACCCCAGTCCGGCGCCTGGATGATCTGGGTGAGGAATATATTTGGTTTTATTTTAATTGGCATGGCAATATACTTTCTTGAACCTCTGTTTCCGGGTGATACATTTTATTATATGACACTCGCTGTTTTATCAATCGTTGCCGGCATATATGTTGGCTGGCTGGACAAAAATACCGGGACAAAAGCATTTAAAATTACACGCTATCTGGTTGGTGTTTTATTTATTCTGATAGGTGTTTATTTCCTACTGCCCGCTGATACTGATCGAGGCAACCAAATTGCCTGGCAGGGTTACACAGCAGCAGAATTAGAGCGGGCAAAAGAATCAAATAAACCGGTCATTATAGATTTTTATGCTGATTGGTGTATCCCCTGTAAAGAACTGGATAAATTTACCTTCGGTGATGAGCGGGTAATCCAGAGATCCAAACAATTTGTGACAATAAAAGCAGATCTAACCCGGTTCCAGTCGGAAGAGACTAATAATCTGCGGACGAAATACCGGATAAAGGGTGTGCCGACAATTGTTTTCTTAAACAAGAATGGCAGGGAAATAGAAAATCTGCGTTTGACAGGATTTGAAGAGGTCGATCAGTTTATTGAAAGAATGCAGATGGCCCAACAGTAAAGATAATTAGTGAGCAAATGATATTTTAAACTGGATGTATTTCCCCTTCTCATGGATCTGCTCTATAGAGGCTTTGTAAGTTTTGAGTACATCCTCAATCCCTGAACTGATGTCAGGAAGATCTTGTTTGTCGGTATAGACCATAAGGCTGAGAAGATTATTACTGATTCGGAGGTCCAGCGATATTTCCAGTGGCTGATCAGATAATTGATTAAGATAATTAATAAAGTAATTGATCACTTTTACGAGAGGTTTTGGATCAGCCGTTTCCAGTACACACCCTTCATCAAGAATTAAATTAGCCTCAAATTCTTTATTCTCTTTTATTAACAGGATTAATCTCTTTAAATCTACTCTGGTATCTGACATATTTCACTCCCACTAAAAGTGTTTGGCCGTTGAGTTGTAATAAATCATCCTTTGTGCACTATATCGAATTAACGAGAAAAAAGACAATGAAGATACATTTATTCCAGTAACCATTATGGATCTGTTAAAGGATATCTGGTACACATGATTAATTATCGGACACCAGTACTGTAATCTTTAAAATAATAGCGGATAAATGCAAGTGAGATCTTAACGAAATTAATTTAATGATATATGTCAAAATCCTTGTATATTTGAGCAGATTGTGCTGCGCTATGCTATTGTAGCCGAAAACTTTGTTTTTTTAGCAAAACTTTTAGTGTCATTCAGTAGGAATCTTCCATCTTGATGGTTAAATCCGACACGGTGGAAGATCCTTTCAGGTTGACATATAAGA